>Ga0315291_10003161_pt1 | contig 21320 bp, 18 predicted proteins | sample YL17G12_20_MG_FD_203070 | JGI IMG/M metagenome (GOLD analysis project Ga0315291, IMG submission 203070) | Sediment microbial communities from Yellowstone Lake, YNP, Wyoming, USA - YL17G12_20 | ecosystem: Environmental > Aquatic > Freshwater > Lake > Sediment | place: USA: Wyoming | collected... | reverse complement strand
GTCTGCCTGCCCTTTGAAAGATTGGTTAGAACACAGCACCCCATGGCATCCGTCTTCTTCTTCCGAATATCCGGCACAATCACCTCAGCATCGCTAACAGGCTCGTCCGTCTCCCTATCCACCACCCGGACGGAGACATCAACACCGGTATAAAGGGTAAGGGAGATGGAATAACTTCCTTCTTCAGCAAACGGGAAATCTGGCGATATAATCTTGGCGAAACCATCCCCACGGGCGCATAATCTGAGCACACCGGAAGGCACATTGGTGATTTGAAATTTCCCCCGAATATCAGAACTAACAGGATCACCTGTCCAGATGATATAGTGGTTCTGCCCCACATCGGTATCTTTTGCCCATCGCTCCAGCCAGACCTTCGCCCCGGGAATGGTTTCGCCCGACTCCTCGGATACAATTGCCCCCTCCACCACCCCACCCCTGTTCATGATAAGGGTGAAACTGGTGAGAGCATTCTTCTGTCTCAAGAGATATTGTTCGTTTTTGAATTCGTAAAAGCGCGGGGCCAGCCCTTCCTTCGATGCGGCGATGGCATAACCATTTTCCCGCTCAAAGTAAAAACAACCATTCACGCCGGTGATAGTCTCTTGTGGGTTACTGCCGCTTGGATACCAGTTTTTGATTTTAACCCCGGCAATAGGTGTGCCCTTTTTGTCTATGACAATGCCTGAAAGGGACAAATCCCTTCCTTCAATGGTCAAGGTCTCCGGGTAGACAGAATGGGCAATCGCAAAAATCACAAGTATCACACACCATAGAGTTATTCCCATTTTCACAGTACACCCTCCCTCCTAAGTGGGATTAATATATTGCTGAAATTTGACTGATACGTTATAAATGATATATTTACGCGTGATTGAAATGCAAGCCCTGTTTATTAATTTGCTTGACATGCCTTGGCGAGGCTTCCTACGTTTTCCCTCATTATTCAGGGAGACGGGAAGCCCTGTGAATGTGAGATAAGGAGGGCGGTTTCGTTGGCATTGGTGGTTCAGAAATTCGGCGGCAGCTCCATTGCGGATGTGGAACGCATCAAGAATGTCGCCAGCAAGGCAATCCGGGAGAAGGAACAAGGCAACCAGGTGGTTATAGTGGTCTCAGCCATGGGGAAGACCACTGATAACCTGATTGCCCTGGCGCACAAGATTACGAATGACCCCCCACCGCGTGAAATGGATATGCTCATGGCATCCGGTGAACAGGTCTCCATTGCCATGCTCGCCATCACCATCCATTCAATGGGGTGCAAGGCTATAAGTTTAACAGGACCACAGGTGGGCATCATCACGGACGAGGTTCACCGGAAGGCACGCATCAAGCACATCAATGCGAAAAGGATTAAAAGCGCCCTCCAGGAAGGAAATATCGTCATTGTGGCGGGTTTTCAGGGATGCACGGAGAATAATGACATTACAACACTGGGACGCGGCGGTTCAGATACGACTGCGGTGGCGCTGGCGGCAGCACTAAAGGCGGATGTCTGCGATATTTACACCGACGTGGACGGTGTTTACACCACCGACCCTCATATCTGCCCAAAAGCCAGAAAGCTCGATAAGATTTCATACGATGAGATGCTGGAACTCTCCAGTCTTGGCGCAAAGGTGCTCGCCAACCGCTCCGTCGAGCTTGCCAAGAACTGGGGGGTGGTTATTCAAGTGCGCTCCAGCTTCAATAATAATCCCGGAACCCTCGTTGTAAAGGAGGATAAATCCATGGAAGATATTGTGGTGAGCGGCGTGGCATACAACCGGAATGAGGCGAAGATTTCCATCATGGGCGTTCCTGACCGTCCCGGGGTTGCCGCCGAAATCTTCAGCCATATTGCCGATGCCGATATCGTTGTGGACATGATTATCCAGAACGTGGGACAGAAAGGCAAGAATGACATCTCCTTCACTGTGAGCAAGGATGATTTCCGACAGGCGTTGAAGATTTCCGAGGACCTGTGCAAGGAACTGGGCGCTGATGGTGTAAAGTCGGATGAGAAGATTGCCAAGGTCTCTATTGTTGGGGTGGGAATGAAAACACATTGCGGTGTGGCGGCAAAGATGTTTCATGCCCTCGCCAGACAGGGCGTCAATATTGAAATGATCAGCACCTCCGAGATTAAGATTTCGTGTCTGATACGCGAGGATGATGTGGACAAGGCTGTCCGGGCAATCCATGACGAGCTGGAACTGGGAGAGTAAGGGTCATGAGGAAGAAGACAAAACCGGCTGATTTGCGGAACGTGAAGACTTATTCCATCCGTTCCCGCAAAAGTAAGTTTGATTATTCACTCCTTGCCCGATGTCCCGACCCTGAGCGTCCCCTGTCGGAATTTTTCAATACCCTTCCGCCCGTTCTGAAGGCGCACGACCTCATCCTCGTTGCAAGGCAAACTGTCATGGCGGCAAAAAATGATAAGCTCGTCCTCCTCATGATGGGGGCGCATCCAATTAAATGCGGGCTTTCACCCCTTATCTGTGACCTGATTCGCCGCGGAATAATTAATACCATCGCCATGAACGGCGCGGCGGCAATTCATGATTTTGAACTCGCCTTCTTTGGACGGACGTCCGAGGATGTGGAGGCGCAACTCGCCGATGGTTCCTTCGGCATGGCTGCCGAGACGGGGGAATGGATGAATTCCATTATAGAAGAGGGCGTGAAACGGGGTCACGGCATCGGCGAGGCGCTCGGCATGGCTATTTCCCGCCGTCAGCCCCCCCATGCCCAGACCAGCATACTCGGAACGGCTTATGAAACACATATACCGGCAACTGTCCATGTTGCGATTGGAACGGACATCATTCACCAGCATCCGAACACGGATGGCGCCATCCTGGGAAAGGGAACCCTGCAAGACTTCCGTCTCCTTGCGGGTCAGCTGCCTGACCTTAATGACGGCGGGATTGTGCTCAATTTTGGGAGCGCAGTCATTATGCCGGAGGTCTTTTTAAAGGCATTGACGGTCGCACGCAATCTGGGCAGCACAGTCAAGAATTTCACTGCGGCAAATTTTGACATGATACAGCACTACCGCCCCAACATCAATATCCTGCAACGCCCAACGAAGACCGGTGGGGAGTCCTATTCCTTCACGGGTCATCATGAAATCATGCTGCCCCTTTTTTATGCCGCTATACTTTCCCTGTCTTGAGAAATAGCGCACTCTTGAAAGATTTGTGACAGACTCCTTACTGCCCATCGGCGGATTGAAAATCATTCAATGCTGATATCCTGCGTGGTTTGAACCTTCCATTTATCCTTCCTTTTCACAAGGATGTTAAGGGTCTTGATGCTTGTGGCTCTGGCGCGGTCTTTTGGAATGGCGGTGCGGAGAAAGACTTTGACATAAGCCTTATTACCGAACAGACCGAAGCGGATATCGCTCCGGGAAAGATTAAGGACGATGCGGTCTTTGGCGTTTGCCATGATAATGGCGTCTTCAATCAGTTGCACAGTCTGGTCGGAGGGGGGATTTTTAAGATGGAGCGGTTGCTCATCCTCAATCAGGACGCGCGGATATGGCTGGAGCTGACCAGCATCCTCCCCGACCCAGAGATTAAAGTTCAGATAATTATACACAAGGAAGGCTGCTATGCCAAGGAGGATGGCAAATGGGAAAATAAGAAGTCTCACCCATTTTTTTCTGTGCGGGTTTCTCATTTCAGAATTGGTTGAAATACGAGCGCTGATTGTTTAAATATGGACTCCCTCAGGGCTCTCCGGGAATCTCTGATTCTCTCCTCAATAAGCTTGGATTCAAGTGTGTTTTTCACCTTTTCAAAGGGGAGTCTCTCCCCATCAAAGCGCTTTCCCACATAGTAACAATAAATCAGATTTAAATGCGCGACAGGGTTGGAGAATTCCCCCGGCGAGAGAGATTTCAGCGTAGTCCAGAGCTCCGGGTCGGTTTCCGGCATCTGACGCTTCAGGTCATAAATGCGAAACGAGAATTTGTCATCGGAATATTTTTTCAGGAGGTCCGCGAACAGTGAAGAGGGCAGACCGATGGCGACCCTTTTTTGCCCTTCCCTCTTTTTTTGCTCATCAGCAATAATGCCCTTCGCCTCGGCAAGAAGGGAGCCAAAGGTGGTTTTCAATTTCTCCCGCACCCCGCCAATGGCATCTGGCGGGTACTGGTCCGGCTGGTTAATTTCGCCCACAAGGTGAATGGCTTCCCGCCACGCCTTGAGAGTAGATAAATCGAGGCGTTTCTTATAATATAATTTGAGGTCGTCAGCCGTAACGGTTTTCAGAGGGATGGTCTGTTTTTCCAGATACCGCTCCGCGGCAATTTGCTCGGCTGCAATTGTCGTCCCGAGTTTGATATAAGGATGGGAATCAAGTTTTTTCCGCTCCACATCCTGCCTGATGCATTCATACTGCCTGATAATGTTACCCTGACTTTGAATAAGTGACTTATCAATGGTGAAATTCCTTCCCACAACAGCGGGGAAAAGATGCCAGAATTCATCCTTGGTCATTTTGAAATTTCCAACATGTATAAGGGTAGTATTATCCTTCATCTCCTCCCAGGGTATCCAAATGAGTGCGGGCTGGTATTTCTTTTCTAATTTTTCCCACTCAAGCGTATAGAGGTAACGGAGGGATGTAGCCTCCAGTTGCCGCCTGATATCCGCCTGCACCTCCTCAAGGGGAATTGCCTCCGGGTCTCTTTTCTCCAGACACTGGAGGAAGAAAAAACCCTCCTCGCGCTGGAAGACAGGGCTGAATGCGCCCTCCTTCAGTGAACGCGCCTCATCATAAAATCTATTATATGTCTTTCCCCTATCAATAACCATGATGCCATCTGGTCCAACGCCTGGGAATGGGGAGGAATTTTCCCGGGCAATTGACTCAAAATCACCCCTCTGCTGAGCCTTTTTGTAAAGTTCCTCAATCCTTATGCGGATTTTCTGCCGCTCGATTTCGGGGAGGCTGAGGGGCGCGGGGAGAAAAAGGAGCCTCAGCTTCACCGATTCCGGCCTCTGATATTTTGTCTTGTTGTCATTATAATATGCTTGGATGTCCTTATCCGTGATGCGCACTATGGGACGCAGGACATCCTCTACCCAGATGAATTCATAGGCTGGATAGGATTTGAGCCTGAGGCGTAAAGCCGCCACATTTTCCGGCTCGGACGATTGGGGCGCCATACTGGAGAGTCTCCAGGTGAACACATAGGACTCCACGGCTTTTTTGACCTTCTCCTTCAATTCCTCCTTTTTCCGCGGGTCTTTTTCCTGCATGAAACGGGTGAAGATATTGGGTTCCTTGTCCTTCGTAATGGCAAGGAAGAGCATGAGGTCGGATTCAGGAATGGAGCCAGGGATGGATGTGGCGAGGATGGTCTGCGATGGTGGCGTATAATCCGCGTGGAGAGGCGGAGACTGAGACTCCATCCACTGCGTCTGCGATACAGCGGTATGCAATGCCGGCATTAAAAAAAGGGCTGTTATGCCACATGTTACACAACACCTTATAGACATGGAATTTTCCCCTTTTCTAAATGGTCTCATCTTTGTAAGAGTAAACATTATCGCAGAACACCTCATTGAACGATTTGCGGGCATTCTCTTTAATCGGATGAAGCAGGTCGGGTGATGCCGGATACCCCAGCGGGGTCACGGAGACAATCTTAGCCTCCTCCGGCACTTTTAAAAGCCTCTTGAAACACGCCTCGTTGAAGGCGGAAATCCAGCACGTTCCCAAGCCCTCTGCGGTTGCGGCAAGCGTGAGATACGTGAGCGCAATAGAAACATCGATGTCAACAGCGGAGGCGCTTCGGTTGCCCCCAACGCCATGCCAGGCGACTTTCTCAATCCCGCAGGCAACCACAACAACGGGCGCCTGACTCAGGAAGGGTTGAGCGCCGCAGGTTACTACCATCTCCTGACGAATCTTTGCATCTTTGACAATGATAAATTTCCACGGCTGCCTGTTCCCCGCAGATGGCGCCTGACGCATGACATCCAGCACCTTCCTCAGTTTCTCCTCCGGTATGGGGTCTGACTTATAGTCTCGGACACTTCGCCTTATCCTGATTGTCTCAAAGATGTCCATGAAATATCCTCCTTGAAGCGGTATTTCATCTCCTCGTTAAAATCCGTTTTATGTTTTTATAAAGTTTAAAAATGGGTTTTTCACGGATGTTTCGCAGGTCTCTTTCTGCGCAGAGGAGTCTTTCCACATCGCGGTCGCGAAGGAGGGCATAAGTCTTTTCAAGGTCGGAGAGCCACAGTGAGAGGAGGTCTTTTTCATTCTCATGCCGTTTTAATTTTTCATTATTATCCGGTGCAAGATGCGGCGAACGCACCCATTCGCGCAGAGGCTGGGTGGTGACCTGGTATGTGTAATGCTCTAAGGCAAATTCGCGCGCGCTACGTCCCATCTCCCTTGTGCGTGTGGGATTTTCAGCCAGTTCGAGGATTGCCTGCGCCATGGTAGCAGGGTCATCGAGGGGGACGGTCTTCCCCAGTCCATTCTTTTCAATCGTATGACTTATCTCCGTGGCAAGGGTTGTCACCACAGGGAGACCTGAGGCAAGCATATTGGTGATACGGTTGCGGGCGCCGAAGAGTGTTTCATAATTCACCGCATCCACATTGATGCCGATATCGGACTCCGAGTAAACAATGGGGAGGAGTTCCGCCTCAATCCACCCAAGGAGGATGAATCGTTTGCGATAAGGCGAGGCGGCGAGAAGCCTGTGAAATCTGGTGTAGGTGATTTCATCATGACCGTCAATGCTTCCGCCAGTGGACACAAAATGGATGCGCTCATTTTTTTCCATCGCCTTGGCAAGGGTCTCATAGAGGAAATTGACATTTGTCCATGTATTAAAGCCGCCACTCCACAGGACGACAAAGGCGTTGGTCGGGATTTTTTTGCCCCGCAGTTGCGTCTCGGCGCTGTTTGTGCCGGGCAATTCGACAAACAGGGGATTCACCGCATTCTCAACCACATCGGTAAAGGGGTAATCAAAGGTGAACTGGTTCAGCCTGCCCAGGGCGGCAAGCTCGCCGATGAGGGCGAGCTTCTGATTCTTGGTAACAGTGGAGAAATGGTCGGCACGACGGACGGCATCCCGCTCATCCCGCCAGAAGCGACCGAGAAGGGAATCATCCTGGTCAAGGCGGGCGCGGGTCTGACCCTCCGCCATTGCCCAGCCGTTGAGGTCTGCCCAGAAGGGATATGTTCCGGCAACCCTCGCCGCCACGCCAGACGGGTGTGAGTTCACACCAACGATGCAGTTCGGTCTGAACTTTTCAATCTCCCGTGAAAGAAAGGGGTAAAGAAAAGATGGGTCTTCCTTGAGGACGGCTATATATGTCAGGTCATCAATCTTTCTTTTCTCTGCGGATTCACGGAATTTCTCCGGAGGCGTGGCGCGGTCAGGAATGGGAAGAGTCACCAGGGCAACATGGTTGTTATCCTTCAAAAGGGGGTTGACGAAGTGCCATGTGCGAAGGCAATGTCCGCCGATTTTTCTGACCCCTTTTTCCAGAAGGGGTCCTGTCCCGATTACGAATATTTTAATCATAGTTTCCGGGATTCAATAATAAAATTTCACCGATGTTCAAAGTTCGGACAAGCGCCAACCATTCTCACCAACTGATGAAAAAGATTATTGAAAGGGAAGCCTCCTTGTGCAAGCATAATCTTACTCGGAATATCAAATATACTCTCCACCTTCTGCACAAATCGTTTACAAAATTCCGGTTCAATGTCATTGAATTTACATTTGACAGGAGATTGCAATTATAATTAAATATTTTGTAAATTTTTAATAGAACCTTGCTTTAAGGCATGATTCTATATGATCAAAAGAACACTACCTTTATGTGCAACTCTACTGTTGAGCGTCTCAATGCAAAACATTAGTTTATCTGCCACGTATTACGTCAGCAAACAGGGAAACGACCAACATGACGGAAAATCTCTATTGAATTCATCCCCACTGCCGGCGGCAGATGCAAACCAAGATGGCATAATCGATATTGCGGATATAATATATCTGATAAAATAGATAATCCGCTTTCCCCGTTAGACAGTTATCTATTGAAATTGCATCCGATATGCCTCATGGAATACTATTATATCAAAGGGAGTGAGATTCTATGCGCAAAAAAATTATCGCCGATGTTACGGAACATAATAACATGATAAACGGGCTGATGGATGCCTGCCTTAAACCTCTTGAAAAAATAGCGGACGCCATTCTGCGCGCCCTGAAGGAGAAACACAAGCTCATCGTCTTTGGCAATGGCGGCAGTGCGGCGGATGCCCAGCATTTCGTCTGCGAACTGGTCGGCTCCTTCCGAAATAAAAACAGGCGCGCCCTTCCCGCCATCGCCCTTACCACAAATACCTCCAACCTTACCTCCATCAGCAATGATTTCGGATATGATGAGGTCTTCAAACGGCAGGTGGAGGCGCTGGCGCAGAAGGGAGACCTGTGCATCGGGATTTCAACAAGCGGTCACTCTCCAAATGTTTATGAAGCCCTCGCGGCGGCAGGAAAATTTGGGTGCAAGACCGCCGCCCTACTGGGCAATGACGGCGGTATCATCAAAAAAATAGCCGATTGCTCCGTGATTGTGCCCTCTGACTCCACGCCCCGCATCCAGGAGGCGCACATCCTCATCATTCACATCCTCTGCGCCATAGTAGATGAGGCATTTTCGAAAAAAACGGGCGGTTAATCACCTGAGTTTATAAATCAGGAAAATGAGCAGTGTTAGAAGTGTGCACAGGCTCAGGATGCCCCCAATGATGAATGACCAGGGGCGAAAGTAGCAGACAACCCGGTGAGCGCCGGGAGTGATGAAAACGCCCCACAGGGCATGGTCAACAACGTGAGACAGAACGCGCTTGCCATCAATCTCAGCTCGCCATCCCGGATAATAAGCCTCGCTGAAGACAAGGATGTCCGACCTGCCCGCCACCACATCATATTCGCGCCTGTTGGGTGTGTATGAGATGAGGCGGACTTCCTCCTTCACCGCTGAGGCTGGGTTTGAAAGACCTCCGGCGGGATTGTTATCAGGCGTCAGGGCTATGCGGTCTAAAGCGAAATCCCGTTCCACAAGGATATATGGAACTAAATACAGATTCTTTTCAGAAACAGTCAGGGAACGGGCGAGAAAGGCGCTACCGAGAATTTTTTGATTCTCATACACACAAATCCCGAAGGGAAATTGTCTGATGAGTTTCCAATGCGGTAGAATTTGCTCCCTGTATGAGAGGATATAGCGGACATTGAGGATGTCAAGGAGTGCGGGATTGTAAATTATCGCCAGCCTTAAAAATCCGCCCGGAGTCTCTTCCGAACTGTTATCACCAATGACATTGAAGAGTTCCACATAATGTCTGATGATGACCGGGTCATAACCACGCACATCATAAAGCCCCTTCATCATCCCCCGGTTGGGATAGAGCTCCATCTGATTCTGGTCAAAGCGCCAGTCAATCACGGAATCCGTCCATGCGAGTCTCTGGTTATTCCGCGCCGCATTCTGCACAAAAGAGGAAAGGGCGGTCTCAGGATATATCCTCTCATTAAATTCCCTCGAGGGAACGGCTTCAATCATCGGGATGCCGAAGAGAAATAAGTCGACAATAGTGACGCACAAGATTCCACCGACGGCGTATCTTTTTTTCTTCCCGAACCATCGTGTGAAGAAAAAGGCAGAGAAACCCCAGGCGACGGCAAGGAGGATTCCGGAACGAATAAGGCTTCTCCGCGCCGGGGAAATTATATTTCTGAGAATACCCGTTGTATCCATCAGGATTTTTTTTGAAAAATAGCTTTCTATCCCGACCCGTTTCATGAATGGGTATGGCTGAATGATAATCAGAACTAATAACACGAGGATAATAAAGACTGCGGCGGAGATGACGGCAAACGCCCATCGTCCATATCTTCCACCCTCCCCTTCACGAAAAAAGTTGCCATTTATAAGCCTCTCCAGCGCCGCAGAGGATAAATATGAAATTGCAATGATATAAAAGAGCACCATACGCGCAGGCACGCGAAACCGGTTGAACCCTGGAACTATGTAATAAAAAATCTTGAATACCGGTGAATATCTCCCGAAGGCGAGCACAACCCACAGGATAAGCAAAATGAGGGAAAAATGTCTCCATCTCTTCTCCGTCTTTTCACAGAGGACATCCGGCGATGTTTTCCCTAATCTCCTGAGCAGAAAAAACAGGACGGCAAGGAAAAGCGGGGCAATGCCGACATATCCATTATATTCCCAATATCCCAGCGCCGACCAGCAGAGTCTCTCATCACGGATATCTCCAAAAAAACTTGGCGTTACAAATGTCAGGAGCTCTTTCGGGTTCAGACTTCCATCGGTCACGTATTCCCACCGTGCGCCGCTGGCGCGTTCATAGGAATTGGCGATAAGCTCCTTCATCGGGATGAACTGGATGGCGGCAAGTCCAACCATAATGACTCCCGCTAAGGCGTATCCGGTCCACATGTGATTCCGTTTGCCCCCCCTTTCCATCTGCAGCAGGAACAGGATAACAAGTAAAATCCATGTATAATATGCAATCTGCGGGCTGCCCGAAAGGAGTTGAAGGGCGAGAAGAATACCCATGAGGACAGCGGCGCCGATTGTGCGCCTTTGACCCCACACCTCCGCCACATACAGAATCCACGGTATCCATGAGGCGGTAAAGACAAAGAGGACAACGCCGCTGTAAAGCCTTGCCGTGAAAAAAGAACTGAACCCGAAAACAAATGCAAAGAGAAAGCGCGGGGCGCCGCGGCGAAAAAATAATCCTGAGAGAAGATAAGCCCCGCATGTCCCAAACCACAGGTGCAATATCGTGATGACGGTGTAAAATAGAGGAAGCGGCATAAGGAGGCATAGCACGTTGGGGGGATAGAACACGCCGTTTTGAATATCCGCCTGAAAGGGTCGCCCGCAGAATATATGCGGATTCCAGAGTGGCAGAACGCCTTTAAGTAGCCACGTCTTGAAAAAATGTTTATGTGGAATATAATGATTGATGAGGTCGCCGCCGCAGAGGACGCGCCCCTCAAAAATTTTATAAAAGAAAGCCAACCAGAGGACAAGAAGAACAAAAAAGACAAAAAACAGTTCTCTTTTTGAATTTTTCCGAGACGAATTTTCCGCCGGGGATATTTTCCCGTCGGCGACTGTTTCAAATTCATTCATTGCCACACCGTTTCAGTGAATTTCCACCCAGACTGCGTTAATCTGGTCAAGAGTGTAAAAATGGTAATCCGGGTAATGTTCCCTCAAAAGACCGATTTTATTTATATCGTATTGCGCGCAATAAATCTTTTTATTGTAATCCATCCCCCATAACCACATCCAGTCCGTATAACCCAAATCGAATAGAAGTATGCTTCGCTCAGGGAATTCCATCTTAGCCAGCGATTTTTCAACACGTGCCCCCCGGCAAATCATTGGGATGAATTTATCCGCCTTTTTGTTCAGACCGGCGACAAAACCATGAATGCTGAAGTATCCCAGAACGAGGATGGTGACCAACCCAATAATCAGACTGGATTCGGTTCTTTTTCCCGCGCCCTCAAAGCAACCCAAAAGGGGCATCAGACCGGCGGAAAACAACACAACCAGGGGGCCAATCAATTCATACCAGAAACGAGGACCGATAATCAAATCATGAAAATGGTAACAGAAATATGCCATAATCTGGAGGATTATAACAATTAATAAAAACATCTCCTTATGATTCTTACGTCCCTTCAGCCACCACAGGATGAAAGGAAACCAACCAAAGGCGGGCCAGAAAAAGAACCAGTCGTTGAGGGCGAGCATATTGGCGATAAGACGTTTGACCGCCAGACTCAGCGGATAGTCCGGCACCCCCATGAAATCAAATCCCATGCGGTTCATTTGAGGATAAGCCGCTCTATATCCTATAGACCATAACGAGCCTCCCGTTTGATAATTATAGTATAAAAAGTATACTGCCCACAACAGCATTCCCCCCAAAAACCATAATAAAAGGGGACAACCCCTTTTGAAAGACCGCCGCCAGACAAGAATCGCCACACAGGCGGCAAGGAAATAGACGATACCATTCAACGGCCTCGTGATGCCGATCCATGCAATCAGGAAGCCGCAGACGAGGGTATAGATATTGGATTTTGGACTGTTTTCCCAAATCTTGATGAAACAGATGATAAACAGGAGCAGGAGGAGAAGAACCAGACTATGATTCATGCCCTGTGTGGACATGATAGCCCAGTAGGGCGAGAGCAGTATGATAATGGCTGCCATCCGACCGGTCGTTTCGTTCACCGTTAACCGGCCAAGCCGGTGAATCGCAGGCAATGTCAGCGCGCCAATGATGACGCCCGCATATTGTTCAACTCTGAACGACATCAGCCAATACAAAAGAATGATATAACCCGGAGGATACTGCGAGTAAATGCGGCATCCCTGCGTGCCGTTCACAAAAGCCACCCAGTCCTTCAGCGGCGGGGGGGATTCGATAAACCATTTTCCGGAGAACATCAGTCTGGCTTGGGCGAGCTGGGAAGTAGAATCGCTCATGAACCATATACTGGAAAATACCCATTTTTCGATATAATATAGGACAAATAATCCAATCAGGATAAGACACACATCGAAGAGGCACGATGGCATTCCTTTCAGAACATACTCGGCGGCAATATAAAGAGGCGACCGCTCAAGTCTGGAAAATCCGAAAAAAAAGATACAGAGAAAGAGATTGGCAAGAACGATAAAGAGAATTCCTTTGAGAGGGTGCCACTTTATAATGGTCATGACAAAATTGGGAAATGTCAGCCAACCGAGCAAAACAATAATGATGAAAAGAAATATCTTTACCGGGATGTATAGCGCCCTGCCTTTCGGAGGCGACTTCGCTTTCGCGGCTTCGTCGCCTGAACGGGATTCGGAAAAATTAAAATCGTATTTGTCCCACGTATAATATAAATAAGCCGCCATGAAGAACAATATGGCGAGTATGCAGGTGATTGGGTCCGGCCAGGGGAAAAAATATATATCAATTCTGAACAATCCCCCCATGTAGTCAATAGAAAGAAAAAAGATTCCGACAAAGACCACTGCCGCGAATATTAATATCAGGAGACGTCCGGGAATATTACGAAAAATTTTCGCCATATACATTCATCAGCAGGAACCGATGTAAATCTGTATATCCTTGTCATACGACCAGCCATCAGCCCGGATATTCGGAGCGAGCCGTCATGCGTCAGCCCATCTCAAGGAATGTGCGGGCAAAGGAGGGACATTACTCCGTTGTGATTTCGTTGACGATTTCGCCGACGTCGACCTCAAGATTTTTATCATGGGCAGGCGCAAAGGGCGTTTCGTCAGATGCAGAGGCATTTTCCTCAATTTGGACTTTTGCCCTGTCAATGGCATCTACACCATCGAGAAGGTATATATAAGAAAATCCTTCATTATATATGGACCCCAGTGTGCGGTGGAAGTCCATAAAATGTTCCTTCACCACCTTTTCCCCGAATGGACGGTCAGAGCGGCGAAGCGTGCGCTCAATGCAGACATCTTCAGGGACGTTAAGAATAATGGCAGCCGACGGCGCCTCATATTCGGCGGCAATGTCAAGTATGCCGCGACGTGCGAAATCCTTGATGCTCGTGGCGTCAATGACGGTGAAGAGTCGCCGGACCAGCCGTTTCCCGGCAACGATATGTATGACATCAAAGGCGTCCTGGCTCGCCTCCAATGAGTTTTCATCGTTTGAGACAAGTTCGCGGAAATGGTCGCTGACAAGGACTTCGATGGGGTGGAAATGCCTGCGGCAGAACGTGGTCTTGCCGCTGCCGGTCACACCAACCATGGCAACAAGGCAGAATTGGGGCAGTGTTATAATGCCCTCCTCTTTCTCGCCATCAGGGGGATATTTCTCCATTTCTCACTTCCGCATTTTATGATTATACTGCATCCAATCTTGCTTTGATGGTCGAATAATGTATCCATATTTTTCACTTGCAAGACTTTTTTTCATGATTCGGCACACAATCAAAAAACGAGGTTTAAAAGGCGGGATTTACTTTTTGGGTGGTGATTTAAGGATGGTGATTTCCACAGGGATAAGGCCCTTTTCTATCATGTCCAGTTTCCTTGCGACGGCGTAAGAAAGGTCAATGATGCGCCCGCGGATGAAGGGACCGCGATTATTGATACGCACATCCACCGTTCGACCGGTTTTAACATCCCTGACGCGGACAATGGTCCCGAAGGGAAGTTTTCTATGGGCGGCAGTCATGGAATACATGTTGTAAATCTCGCCGTTGGCGGTGAGTTTGCCATGATACTCCTTTCCATACCAGCAGGCGGTACCGCGTTGATAATAACCCGTGGCACAGCCCGAAAGGGCAAAAGCCGCCAGAATCAGCGAATAACATAGATATCTGATGACCCTGCTCATGTGTCCACTTCCCAGAACTCTCATTCGCCAATGCATTAAATATTTTATAACTGCTTCTGAGCCGGCAAATCAAGCAATTTCCACTTTAAAATCTTGCCGAGGGCATTTCGGGGAAATTCACTGACAAAGATGATATCGCGCGGCGCCTTGAAGGGCGCTAAATAATTGTGGCAGAAGCGCTTCAATTCCAGAGCGCTCACATCATATCCCTCGCGGAGCCTGACATACGCCCGCGGATGCTCGCCCCGCAAGGGGTCGGGCACACCCACAACCGCCGCCTCCTCCACGGCAGGATGAGCGTTCAGGACATTTTCTATCTCCACAGGTTGAATGTTCTCCCCTCCGCAGAGAATTATTTCCTTCTTTCGCCCTGCGATGTGCAGGAACCCATCCTCATCGAGATAACCCATATCGCCTGTGCGCAGGGCGCCATCCGGTGAGAAGCCCTGCCGGGATTCTTCCATCATATTATGATACCCCACCATGACATTCTCACCGCTCACACAAATCTCACCCGTGGCGCAAGCCGGAAGGGGATGTCCCTCCTCATCGCGTATGGAAACCCCCACATTATGGAGCGGGCGCCCGATGCTCCCCTTCTTGTGATTTCCCCACATATTTACCGAGACCACCGGCGATGCCTCTGTCAGACCATATCCGTTGAACACCGGCTTACCAGTCATGGAGTGGAAACCCTCCTCAATGGCGGGAGAGAGCGGACCGCCGCCGGACACCACCATACGCACTGACCTGAGGTCTGCCTTCACCGTCCCGGGGTGCTTCAACAGCAAACCGTAAATAGTTGGAACCATAATCAGGGCGGTGACGCGCTCCTCCATGATTTTATCCAGAATCACCTGAGGATTAAGCGAAGGGCATAAAACAATACGCGAGCCGGTCAAAAGCGGAAGCAGAAAGGATGTCGTCAGACCAAATGCGTGAAAATATGGCAGGATGCCCAGAAAGGTGTCCGCCGGTCCTGTGTCAAGAATGCGCCGGCATCCTTCAAGATTTGTGAGGAGATTCCTGTGTGAGAGGAGAACCCCCTTGCTTTGCCCTGTCGTCCCTGCCGTGTAAAGAAGGACAACAGGCGCCTCCGGATTCCCTTCGGAATGGGGTGCCACAGGTGGATTCTCATTCGTCCCCCGCACATGTTCATCAAGATAAATAACCCTCAGCGGTGATTCAAGAGTTGACTGCACGGACTCCACAACGGGCTTGAAGGAAGATGAGGTGAGCAGGGTGCGGGCGCCGGAATGTTTGAACAGCGGGGCAATTTCGGCTGACTTGAGCATGAAATTCAGAGGCATGACCGCCCGTCCTGCAAGCAGAGCCGCCCAGAATCCCACAGCAAAATCAAAGGAGTTCGGCAGCAGGATTGCAATAAAATCGCTCTTACTGGAGGTGCGTCTCACGCATTCGGTTTCATCACTTCTAATGGAGCTGGCGAGGATGGAGGCGCGGCGTAACAATTCCGGAAGGCTCAGATATTCATCCCCGCTTATCAGGCATGGAGAGTCGCCAGATTGCGCACATGCCTCAAGAAACGCCTTTACAAGACCCATGCACCGACCTCTTTCTGAATCACAGAAAATCTCAGGTTCAGAAGGAATCTATGACTATGCCCGTTAATCTCTTTATCTTATAAAGACACTTTCAATATTTCTCAGATTTGACTTCCACTGAGACGCCTGTGTGCCCTGCCTTAACACAGGCATCCAGAACCTTCACGATTGTTTCATGATAAGCCTGCGCATCACCCTTGATTGCAATCCGACTCACCTGCGCAGGAGGAATCTTTTTCAGCTCCGCCTCAAGAGACTCAGGGCTTATCTCCCTTTTTTCCAGAAAGACCCGATTATCCTTCGTTACGGTGATAATGAGAGTCTTGCCTGCGGCTTCCATGCGGGTTGTTTGCGTGACATGTGGGAGACGCACCTCCAGAAAGGCGTGCGATTGCCTTACTTCCGTCGCCAGGATAAAGAAAAAAATCAGGTTGAATATCATATCCATAAGTGGAGTGAGATTAATACCCTCCCCTACTTCCACTCCACGCAGAAGGCGCTTCATCCCCCTATTTTTTCTACTCATCAGCCTCGCCCTGCATATATTCCACTTCAGTCTTTTCCATGCTCTTCATAATGACGCAGGATTTTCCGCACTGCATCCGGAAGGAGATTCATCTCATAGGAAAATAATCTCTGCCTGAAAAAATATAAAGCCACATAAGCGGGAATGGCAATCATAAGTCCCCACATGGTTGTGACAAGCGCCTCATTAATGCCCTTGCTGAGCTGAGCGATGGAGTGCTCCTCCGACAGGGCGAAAACGTAAAAAGTCTTCATCATGCCGAGGATGGTGCCAAGGAGACCAAGGAGCGGGCTGACGGTGTAAATCGCCGCAAGCTGATTGTTCTTGTGATATAGACGTGAAATCTCATCATCAATGGCATCCACCACTTCTTCATCGGAGATATGGGTGGCGGATGCGGAATTTCCCCTGAATAACCCCTGGAAGATATTGCCAAGGGAGGAGGCGCTGTTTATCAATGCTTTCATGAAATCTTCAAATTCCTTTGAAGATTTTACGCCCTCTGCCCTGTCCAGAAGGTTCTGAGGCACAATCCGTGAGCGCCTCAGGTTAATCAGCCCTTGAAAGATAAACCATACGGCAAAAAAGGAGCAGGGAATCAGGAAAATCATCATGACCCCGCCCTCAATCACATATCTTTGAAAATATGTCTCCACTGTTTTTGCTTTATCTCCTCTCAAACTGTTTTCGCATTTTTCATCTTATTGAAATGATATGTCTCAAAAGGGCGGCAGGATTTCAACCATAGAATGGATGAAATGACATTTTGTGCGGGGTTTTCATGTGTCACAGGTCGCTCACTGACAGGGTCCCATGTAAATTTTCACCTTTTCATCATAAGACCAGCCATCTGAATGAATCCGGGGGTCAATCGACTGGAGTTTCCCTGAATCGAGCAATGCCTCCACCTCATTCCAGGGCTTGAGACCGGAAAGGGCATCAAGTGCGTGCAGATTCAGGTGTCCCGCCACATTGGCAAATTGCAGGCATCGTTCAATCGAGTATCCGCGGAGAAAAGCGGCTAAAAATCCAGCAATGGAGGAATCGCCGGAACCTGTGGCGCTGGCGATTCTGGGGACATGGTAAGCCATTGCCCAGAGTTCCCTGTTCGCCCACCTTTCCGGCTCGGATGGTCTGGCGGCGCCCATCTCCCGGAGCCTGTCCACACCGGCAGTGCGGAAATAAAATCCCCGGTGTGCAGATTTCAATGATGACATTCGGCAGCCCATCTTTATGAATATCCGCGCAAATGAGGAATACTCCTCCGGTGTGATATTATTAATAATCTCCGCCCCACCGACCCTTTTGCGCCGCGCCCAGAATTCCTCCGGATTAAGCATGGCGTATGCCTCCTCAACAGAGGGGAAAAAGATGTCCACATAAGGGAGGAGTTTTTCAAGTATGATGCGCCAATCGATGCGCCCCGCTTCGCTTGCCGGGTCCGGCAACGCCATATCAAGGGAGGTGGTGGCTCCCGCCTCTTTGGAGCGTCGGAAACACTCAATAAGCTCTCGCCCGCCATTTGAATAAAGTGCGCGCATGAGAGGCGGATACCCGAGATGGAAGTGGCGGCATTTAGCAACGAGGGAAAAATCTATATCGCGGCTGGTGAAGGTGTTGTTAGTTCCGGGGTTGTGAAGGAAGATGCGGTCAATGCCCGGAGGCGCAATAGCAATGGTATAAGATGTCCCCTCGCCGGAAGAAATCTTAACACCCTCCGAATGACCGTGTTTCTGCAGGCGGCGGATGATGAGCTCGCCGATTTCATCATCGCCCACCTTTGCCATGAAGAGGACATTGATGCCGAAGATGCGGAGTCCGATGCCGGTGTTGGAGACGGGACCTCCGGGGGAGAGTGCGGCGGGACCAACCTGGACAAGTTTTCCGGCGGTGAGGATTTCCTCAATGGCGCGGGCACCAGTGTCGGGGATGCTGGGAATAATGTCAAAACATATATGCCCCGCCACAGCGACATCTATGGAACGCCCAACAGATGAGGAATCCTGAACCCCCGTTACTGAGCCATTCATCTTTCCGCCCTTTTCGCTATTCGTAATTCGCTATTCGCAATTCGCTATTCGCAATTTTTAATTAATTACTCATCCGAGACAAGTTTGTAAAGCGCCGGCTCATCCTCCTCAATTACCTCGAACCGGTTCACCTTCTCATCCACGAACACATTGTCCGCAATGTCGTCATTAAATGATGAGACCTCACCAATGATACAATAATCGCTGAGGGGCCAGAACTGGTGATATGTTCCGGGCGGCAAGGTAATGCGCTCGCCCGATTTTAAATACAGAATCACTCCACCCACATATTCGGCAGGCTTCCCATTTTGAAGGACTTCAACCATTCCATCGGATTCCATGAAATTCCCCTTCTCATCATGGGCAAAGAGCCGGACTGCGAGCACCCCAACACGGCAGATGATATCCTCGTGTTTGGCTTTATGCTTGTGTATTGGCGCAATCTGGTTGCGGCGGGCATACATCACCTTTTCGCAATATTCCGGCAGTTCTGCAAGATTGACGAGCGTCAGTCCATATTTGTTAAAATCGCCAAGTCCAAAGCCGGTGACATCCCAGCGGGGTTCGGGCGGTAAATACCAGTGATGGCGCTCAAAGGTGAGCATAGCATCGGCAATGGCGCGGTTAATTTCAGAGCGTTTCATAGGGCATCTCCTCCTTTCAGACATTTTTCAGATGTCTATACAATTATAACCGCTGTCCGTCAACCGGGTTTTTCACAAGAAACACAAAGATTTTTTCACTTGAGGGACAAAATCGTATGACACAATAATACTTCCAATCTTATTCAGCAAGGAGTTTTTTTATGCTCATCCATAATGCCACCATCCTGACAATGAATGACAGGTGGGAAATCCGGGAAAATAGTGCTATTTATGTTGAGGGAGATTTGATTCGTGAAATGGGGCAATCGGGGGAACTCTTGCAAAAATACAAGGAACCCGCGCCACTGGACGCCCGTGGACGGGTGGTCATGCCTGGATTCATCAACGCCCACATGCATCTCTACAGCACGTTCGCCCGTGGGATTACCCTGAAGGATACCCCTCCTGTGACATTCAATGAAATCCTTGAACGCCTCTGGTGGCGGCTTGATAAGGCGCTTGATAATGACGCAGTGCGCATGAGCGCTTTCATTCCTCTCATTCAGGCGATTCGCTGCGGAACCACGAGCCTCATAGACCATCATGCCAGTCCCCGCGCCATTACCGGCTCGCTTGACATTATTGCGGAACTGTTTGAATCGATTGGGTTGCGCGGGGCGCTCTGTTATGAGGTCTCGGACAGGGATGGCGCAAAGGCGGCAACTGCCGGCATTGCGGAAAATGTGAGATTTCTTGAACGTTGCACGAGGGAGCGCCCATCCCTTCTCCGCGGGATGTTCGGTCTCCACGCATCCTTCACATTAAGCGATGGGACGCTTGCGCAATGCCTTGAGGCGGCTGCCCCGTATGGCGCGGGTTTTCACGTCCATTGCGCAGAGGCAATTTCAGATGTTGAACATGCCCGCGCCCATTTTGGCAAAGGCGTGGTTGAACGTTTCGCCACAGCAGGCATCCTTGGACGCAACACCATCGCTGCGCACTGTGTCCATGTGACGGACGAGGAAATCGGGATTCTTGGTGAAACGAAAACAAACGTTGTCCATAATCCGCGCTCCAATATGAATAATGCGGTGGGATGCGCGCCCGCTCTGAAGATGATGCGCGCAGGTGTGCGGGTGGGGCTTGGAACGGACGGCATGAGCGCCTGCATGACCGATGAACTTAAGACGGCGCTTCTCCTGCACAAACATGAATCCCGTGACCCGCGTGCGGGCTGGACGGAATGTCCGGAGATGCTTTTCAGAACGAATCCCAGAATCGCCAGCGAAATATTCGGGGCAAATATTGGCGTGATTGAGGCGGGGGCAAAAGCCGACCTCATCATCCTTGATTATTTCCCGCCAACACCCATGACACCACAGAATCTCGCGGGGCACATCCTGTTTGGACTTGCGGATGCGCCTGTTGTGACAACAATCGTCGGGGGGAAAATCCTGATGAAGGATTGCATCCTCACTGAAATCGATGAAGAAGAAGTCAGCCGCCGCGCACGCGAAGCGGCAAAAGAGGTATGGAAGAGATTCTAACTACTTCACGTCAGCCAGCGCCTGCTCCAAGTCTGTGATGATAGACTCCGGCTCCTCAACACCCGCCGAGAAACGAATCAGGTTGTCTTTAATACCAAGAGACTCGCGCTCCTCGCTGGTGCAGTTGTAATAGGAGATTGAGGCGGGATGCGTTATCAGGCTCTCCACCCCGCCAAAACTGGGACCAATGCGCAGCCGCTGAAGACGGTCAAGGAAGGCGCGTGTGCCGGCATAATCGGCATCCACCTCAAAGGTTACCACGGCGCCAAACCCGCGCATGGTGCGGCGCGCAAGGTCATAATACTTGTGACATGGCAGACCCGGATAATAGACATGCCTGATGTGCGGGTTTCTCTCCAGATATTCGGCGATTTTTTGCCCGTTTTCATTAAAGCGCTGCATGCGCAAGGCAAATGTCTTCAACCCACGGATGAGCATATAACTCGTGAAGGGACCGATGACGCCTCCCATGGTTTTGTGAAATTCTCTGATTTTATCAATGAAAGACGCTGGACCCAGGACAACGCCGGCGAGGAGGTCATTGTGACCGCCGAGATATTTCGTGCAGCTGTGTATGACAAGGTTCACACCAAGCTCAAGCG
>Ga0315291_10003160_pt1 | contig 21322 bp, 14 predicted proteins | sample YL17G12_20_MG_FD_203070 | JGI IMG/M metagenome (GOLD analysis project Ga0315291, IMG submission 203070) | Sediment microbial communities from Yellowstone Lake, YNP, Wyoming, USA - YL17G12_20 | ecosystem: Environmental > Aquatic > Freshwater > Lake > Sediment | place: USA: Wyoming | collected... | reverse complement strand
TCTTTATCGGTTAATGATACTTTATCCCCACCGGCTTCTAACGCTTCTTTACACTTTGCGATCTTTTCTTTTATCTCCGCCAATTTCTCGACCTTAAAGAATTTCCGATTCTCATCACCCATTTCTTGGTCTTCCTTATTATCCAAATCCCCAGCCTCGTTTAAAATCACCTCCGCTATCTTCTCCAATTTCTGTATCTTCTCAAGTGTTGCAACATTCTTATCATTGGCATTGGCATAAACCTTTGAGCCATCAGAAAATATTATACTATCGAAATCAATTCCTACCGTCTCATATAAACGCAAGGTCTCTTTTAATAATGCTTTTAAAGCCGAAATATTATTCTGCCGGAATCGAGCAATGGTCCGATAATCAGGATGCAAATTACCAGTTAACCAGATATAGGCGATATCTTCATAAGTCTTTCTTTCTAAGACTCGGCTTGACCTTTCGCCGTTGGAATATCCATAAAGAATGATTTTGAGTAGTAGTTTTGGTTCATAATTAGGTCTTCCGGTAAGGTCATTATTTTCTACTATTCCCAGTGTTTTAGTATCAAGACTTTCAGCAAACAAATCGATTAAGCGAGCCGGATGATTTTCGGGAACCCAGTCTTCAATTATTGGTGGGAAGAGAAAATATTGATTTCTTGGCGTTGATTCAATGTGGGGCATATTATTTTCTCCTTTTCATTCGACAGGAGTATAATAAAAATTAAGACAGAAACAAGTTGTTGGGGGCTTTTGGCACAAGCTCACAAGGGGAGAGGATTTTCCCTTCTCAGTGTTTTCAGTGTCTTCAGTGGTTTATATCTCTGTTTTCTCCGCTGTCTCTGCTATCTCTGTGGTTAAATAGTTTGGTTTATAAGGTGCGGGGTTGACAATGAATTAGATATTGTTATTATGAAAATTCAATGAACGAAGAATTAACCAAAGAACGTGCAATAAAACTGGCAAAAGTAGAAAAATTACGGACTTTAGGAATTCTGCCCTATCCTTATCGTTTTGAACGAACCCATCAGACTCAAGAGATAATTAACGATTTTGATAAACTTTCAACCGATAAGACAAAGGTCCGCTTATCCGGTCGTTTGCTGGCAAAACGCGAGCATGGTAAAACTATTTTCGGTCATATCGCCGATGTCCAGGGTAAGATTCAAATCTATTTGCGCCAGGACTTTTTAGGTGAGAAATTTCAATTGCTTGAATTATTGGATGTCGGCGACCACCTTGGAGTCGAAGGCGAAGTCTTTAAAACTAAAACCGGTGAGATAACGATTGTAGTTAAATCGTTTGAATTTCTCGCCAAGTCATTACGGCCAATGCCGGAAAAATGGCACGGTTTAAAGGATGTTGAGACCAGATACCGTTCAAGGCACCTGGACTTAATCGCTAATCCCGAGGTAAAGAAAATCTTTTTAATCAGGACCAAAATCATTAATCTAATCCGTCAGTTCTTGAATGAACGAGGGTTTGTCGAAGTTGAGACTCCGGTGTTACAGCCGATTTATGGCGGGGCGGCAGCTAATCCATTCCAGACTTTTTATAATGCTTTAGACCAGAATATGTTTTTAAGAATTTCCGACGAGCTTTATTTAAAACGGCTCATCGTGGGCGGCATCGATAAAGTCTATGAGGTTGGTAAGGATTTTCGTAATGAGGGGCTTGACCGGTTTCATAATCCGGAATTTACCCAAATTGAAATCTATGAGGCTTATTCCGATTATAACGATGTGATGAAATTGGTTGAGGAATTATTTAAGTTCATCGCTTTAAATCTATACGGCAAAACCGAAATAACTTTTAAAGATAAAAATTTTGATTTAGGCAAACCCTGGCAGCGATTAAAATTTGTCGATGCGTTAAAAGCGAAATTAGGCGAAGACCCATTAGTTCATTCATTAGAATCGCTTAAAAAGATTGGCACCAAATTTGGTATCGAGACCGAAGGGATTCATTCTACCGGTAAGATGCTGGATAAGCTTTTTTCAGAACTCATCCAGAAAGATATTATCGAACCGACTTTTGTGCTGGACCATCCCCGGATTACCACGCCATTAGCCAAAACCCACCGGGATAATCCGGAATTGGTCGAAAGATTTGAACCAATCATTTATGGAATTGAACTGGGCAATGCTTTTTCGGAAGCGACCGACCCGGTTGAACAGAGAAAAAGATTTGAGGAGCAGATAAAACTTAATGAGGAGTATGCAACTTTAGATGAAGATTTTATCGGGACTCTGGAATATGGTATGCCACCTTGCGGGGGGCTGGGTTTGGGCATTGACCGAATGGTGATGATCTTTACTAATACCGAGTCAATTCGCGAGGTAATCCTATTTCCACAGCTGAAAGAGAAAGATTAACTATAAAGTTAGCCACGAATGAACACGAATGGACACCAATAATATCCGGATAAATTTACCGAGAAATTCGTGTGAATTAGTGTTAATTCGTGGTTTTAATTTCTTTATTACGATTTACCGGTTTTCCGAATTACCCAGTGTTTGAATTCTTTATTGCGAAGCGTTATCTTTTATCCCGCAGCGGGAAATTTTTATCTGCGATATCGGTAATTACGATCAGCGGTGTTTTTGTTGGTGTCGCTGCAATCCTGATCGTTCTTTCGGTGCTTAACGGATTTCACAAGGAATTGCGAGATAGAATTTTGGGAATAACACCTCATATTGTTATAACCAAATATTCCTATGAACCGTTGATTATTTCCGATTCGTTGCTTAATGAGATAAAGGGAAAGGTTAAAAGTTTCGCGCCGGTTATTTACGCTAAGACTTTGATTCGTTCCAAGAATGCGAGTGACGGGGTGCTGATTAGGGGCATCGATCCTGAATCGGAAAAAAAGGTGACTGATATTGCGAAGATGATTGTTCAGGGTGAATTTGATTTCAGTGATAACGGAGTAGTATTGGGATTAGATTTAGCCCGAGCTTTAAGCATTACGATAGGGGATGAAGTTACGATAATCTCGCCATTTTCCAGTCAATCGACGCCATTTGGGATGATTCCAAAAAGTCAAAAATTTATCGTTAGAGGAATATTTGATTCAGGAATGTATGAACATAATGCAACAATGGTTTACTTTGAACTAAAAGAACTACAGCGCTTCTTAGAAATGGGAGAAGGAATAACCGGCATCGAAGCGAGACTAAATAATATCTATTCAGCCAGTAAAGTTGCCCAGGAATTGACCAGGACTTTAGGTTTTCCTTACCGGGCTATGGACTGGATTATGATGAATCGAAATCTATTTACTGCCCTCCGTTTAGAAAAGGTCGTCACTTTTATTGTCTTAGTGTTAATCGTTTTAGTCGCCGCCTTCAATATTGTGGCAATGTTGATTACAATGGTCTTAAGAAAAACTAAAGAAATCGGAATACTGAAAGCAATGGGTACGAAACCGAATAGTATCGTGAGAATTTTCATCAGCGTTGGACTTTTAATTGGTATTATCGGAACCGCGTTAGGTGGATTATTTGGTCTTATCGCCTCCTTTCTATTAAATAAATATCAGTTTGTTCACTTACCGGGTGATGTTTATTTTATCAAAAACCTGCCAGTTCAGATGCAGCTTTCGGATTTTATTTTGGTGGTTGCTTGCTCGCTTTTAATTTGCCTTTTGGCAACAATCTATCCAGCTTATAAAGCGGCGAGATTGGCACCGGTGGAAGCAATCCGGTATGAATAATATAAAAGTTTCTGCGGTAATTCAGGCGCAAAATATCCATAAGACTTTTCAAGTCGGGCCGGAACGGTTAGAGGTATTGAGCGGGATTGATTTAATCATCGATAAAGGTGAGATGATTGGGCTTTTAGGACCGTCTGGTTCGGGTAAGAGTACATTATTAAACATTATTGGCGGTCTGGACCGGCCATCGGCGGGTTCGGTTATTTTGGATTCAACCAAACTGTTCGATTTTTCCGATGTTGAATTATCGGAAATTCGTAACAAGAAAATCGGCTTCGTTTTTCAATTCCATTATCTTTTGTCCGAGTTCAACGTATTAGAAAATACGATAATGCCATTATTGATTGCCGGAATGCCAAAACGAGAAGCGGTTGATAAAGGTTTGAAAATCCTAACCGACATCGGGTTTATGCATCGTCTGCGGCACAAACCTGCCCAGCTTTCCGGTGGCGAAAAACAGAAAGTAGCAGTAGCCCGAGCATTAGTAAATGAACCGTTGGTGGTTCTGGCGGATGAGCCGACCGGTAATCTTGACCGAAGTTCATCCGAGATGCTTCTGGCATTATTAAAGCGGTTAAATCAAACCAAAGGGGTGACGATGCTGATTGTTACCCATAACGAAATGGTTGCAAATTTTGTTCATAAACGGTATTATTTAAGAGATGGAAAATTATTGGAAACGACGGCGACTTCATTGTAGTCTAAAGAAGTAAGGAGTTTTTGAAATGAAAGTTTGTGATGTTTGTCAAAAGAACGAAGCGTCAATAACCATTACTCGGGTTGATAAAGATGGTAAAAGCACCGAGATGCACCTTTGCTCAAAATGTGCTACGCAAAAGGGGATTGGGGATACGGTGAAACCCCATGTTTCAGTAATTGAAATTTTAGCCGAATTGAAAGATAAAATTAAAGATGACGACCGTAAATTGGTTTGCCCGAAATGCGGCATATCTTATGCTGATTTTAAAAGATTCGGTCGTCTGGGCTGCGAAAATTGTTATACTGCTTTCTCCGAGCGGCTATTGCCTTTGATTAAGCGAATCCATGGTAGTAATAAACATCTTGGTCGGAAGCCGACCGAAGGTCGAAAAGAAGCCAAACTTAAATTTGAACAAAAAAAACTCAGGAATGAGTTAAAACAAGCAATTGCGGCAGAAAATTATGAGGGGGCAGCACGAATTCGCGATCGGATAAAGAAAACCGAAGACGAGATTTGTTGAACCAGTAATGGTAAACCATGCTTACTAAGTGGTTGGAGAGTTCAGGACCGGAATCCGATATAGTTGTTTCGAATCGTATTCGGTTCGCCCGAAACATAAAGGGAATTCCATTTGAAATTAAAGCAACTGAAACCGACCAAGAGAAAATTTTGGGAATGGTAAGTTATGCCCTAGAAGAATTGAATGTATTAAAAAATAGTAAATTATTGGGCAGTCAAGAATTAACACCCTTAATTATTCAATCTTTATTAGAAAGACATTTGATTTCACCGGATTTTGCTGCTTCAAAGCAGAAGCACGCCGTTTTTATCAATAATGATGAAACGTTAAGTTTGATGATTAATGAAGAAGACCACATTCGGTATCAGGTTTTATCCTCGGGGCTGGATTTTGAATTAAGTTTATTTCAAATTAATGATTTTGATGAACAATTAGAGCGAGAATTAGAATTCGCCTATTCCACCGAATTGGGATTTTTAACCGCCTGTCCAAGCAACGTCGGTACCGGGATGCGGGCATCGGTTTTGATTCATTTGCCCGGTTTGGTCTTGACTAAGGAAATTGAGAAAGTGCTGCGCGGTATCCTTCAGATTGGATTAGCCGTAAGGGGTTTGTACGGTGAAGGGACTGAGACCAAGGGGAATTTCTTTCAAATTTCGAATCAACAAAGTTTAGGGCGTTCAGAAAATGAGATAATTGAAATTATCGAAAAAGCGGTGCGTCAGGTTATTGGTTATGAGAAGAAAGCGCGTGAATATCTTACGCAGAATGCCAAAATAGAAGTCGAAGATAAAGTTTTTCGCGCCCAATCAATTCTAAGGAATGCCCGGATTGTTACCAGTGAAGAGGCAATAAACCTTTTGGCGGTGTTGCGGTTAGGGGTAACAATAGGAATTATCAACGACGTCAGTTTAAAAACAATCAATGAGTTGTTAATTCTCACCAAGCCGGCAAATTTGCGGATTTATTATAATAAGGAAATGGAAGCGGATGAACGCGATGAGAAACGGGCGACCTTATTAAGAAATCGGTTGAGGGGGGAGGCTAAGAAGAATGGACAAAATTAATCAACCGGAAAGATTAAGAAATTTACCTTCGGTCGAGAAGGTCTTGAATGAAATAAATATTATTCCGTTATTGGACCAAATGCCAAGAAGGTTAGTGGTGCGGACGGTTCGCGATTATCTGGAAAAACTGCGCAGGCAGATTTTGTCAGGAGAAGATGTAGAATTTAAGCCGGAAAATTTAGCAAAAATAATCGAACGGCAAAAGCGACCGAGTATCAAGCGGGCGATAAATGGTTTGGGCGTTGTCTTGCATACTGGCTTGGGTAGAGCGCCCCTAAGTAAAGCGGCTCAAAATGCACTGGTTGAGGTTTCGGAGAATTTTTCCAGTCTGGCGATTGATTTAGAAACCGGACGGCGGGGTGAACGTTATGCTCATGTCGATAGTCTTTTGTGCGAACTGACTGGCGCCGAATCGAGTATGGTCGTAAATAATAATGCAGCTGCCACAATGTTAATTCTTAATACTATGGCAGAAAATCGTGAAGTTATCATCTCGCGTGGTCAGTTGGTTGAGATTGGCGGTGCTTTCCGTATGCCGGATGTGATGAAACGGAGTAATGCAATTATGGTTGAAGTTGGTTCAACCAATCGCACTCACCTTAAGGATTACGAAGCAGCAATCAATGAGAAAACCGCTATGCTGATACGAGTTCATATGTCGAATTATCGAATCGTTGGTTTTACTAAAGAAGTTTCTTTGGACGATATGGTGGCATTAGGTAGAAAACATAATATTCCAGTGGTGGATGATTTGGGTAGCGGGGCTTTGATTGATTTGTCAAAGTTTGGTTTGCCGAAAGAACCGCTGGTTCAGGAAAGTATAGCCGCCGGTGCGGACGTTATTTGTTTCAGTGGTGATAAGCTTATCGGTGGTCCGCAAGCCGGTATCATCGTTGGCAAAAAACAATACATCGACGCAATGAAGAAGAATCCGTTAACCCGGGCATTACGCTCGGGCAAACTAACTTATGCCGTGCTTGAGGCGACTTTAAGATTGTTCTTGGATGAAGAAAAACTATTAAAAGAACATGCGTTGATGCAGATTCTCTTAAAACCGCTTAATCAGATGGAAAAAGAAGCGAAAGCGCTTTATAAAAAATTGCAGGCTTTAATCGGGGAGAATGCCGAGATGGTTGTCCGAGATAGTTTGTCGGAAATCGGCGGGGGGTCATTAGCAACTGAGAGTATGCCGACCAAGGTATTGTCAATCAAACCGAAGAAAATATCGGTTGAGGAATTGGCAAAGCGAATACGTTTTTATGACCCACCGGTCTTTGGACGAATTGAGAAAGATGAATTTCTGTTAGATTTTAGAACAATTCGAGCCGATGAGATAGAAATAATAACCCAGGCATTGAAACATTCATTAGTTTAGTTGATTACCAGTAAATAACAGAAGATAATCATTTATCTTCTTTGATACTTCGAACTATTTGTAACAAATTCTAATTCAATATCAAATCCAGCCAGCCAGTCTTTAATTTGTTTTAGGGTGGCGTTGCGTTTGAATTCAACCCAGTGCTGTTTCTCATCCGTATATTTATCAATAATGGCGCGGAAGCTACGAAATGCCCCCTTTTTCAATAACGCTTCCTGTAATTCTTCCCGAATTTTGGGCACCGGCACCATTTCAATATAATCTTTCATTATCTGAAAACTATTTTTAGTACTAAATGGTTTAATCTTAATATATTTTTTTGGGTTCGTTTTTATTTCATCTAAGAGTTTCTCTCGGTTAAAACCAAAGACCGGTATTATTTCGCCGGTCTCGAGATTAAGATAATGATTAGTTTCGGGCATTCGGTTTTCAAAAGCAAAAAATAAATCCTTTTGGTCGATACTCAATTTCTTCATTGGTTCGATTGAATAATATCAGGAGAAAAGAGAATAGTCAAGATTTGCAATTTGATACTTATAATTCATGCCGAGAAAAGATTATCTTGACAATTATTTGGCAAACATTTATAGTATTGTTAGGATGAAAAAATGAAAATCCTAAATGAGTTCATAATAATTTGTCCCAATTTTAAAATTTTTAGTAAATTCGAGAGTTATCGAAGCGGGGGATTTATGCACTGGCTAATATTTTTTGTTTTTGTCTTCACGCTGAATTTCAATTTTGTTCAAGCAGCTATTGATAATAAGTTTTCATTAAAATCCAGAAAGAAGATTGAAAGGGCAGATAAGCGTAATCGGTGTTCTTCTCAGCATGGCGACAGAATCCAAAGAAATCGCTTCATGGTTTCAAAATCTTGCCAATTTGATGCAGAATCGGATGAATTTTTACTTGATACCACTATTTTTTATGTTCCAGCTTTGGAAGACCAATATATGTCTTCAGTTGCTTTTGATGGGACTAACTATCTGGTTGTATGGGTAGATGAGCGTAGGGGATATTATGATATCTGCGCAGCGCGGGTTAGCAAAGATGGGGTAGTACTTGACCCAGCTGGCATATTCATTTCATCTGGTTCCGAGGAGGCGTATTATCCTTCAGTCGCTTTTGACGGGACTAATTATTTCGTGGTCTGGGAAGAAGCAAGGAACGACATTTATAATATTTGTGGGGCTCGGGTTAACCAAGCTGGTATCATCCTTGACCCAAACGGTATTGTTATAACAAGTAATGAAATTGGTGAATTTTATCCTTCCCTGGCATCTGATGGAGTTAATTATCTTGTGGTCTGGGAGAATGAAGTGGATTGCCATATCTATGGGGCACGGGTTAGTCAAGCTGGTATCGTTCTTGACCCAGCCAGTATTCCGCTATCGGCCGCAGCAAGTTATCAAAGTAATCCCGCCGTTGCTTTTGATGGAACAAATTATCTTGTAGTCTGGGAAGATTGGGGTGTTAATGAACGTAGCGATATTTACGGGGTTCGAGTCAGTCCTGCCGGTATTGTTATTGACTCGATAGGAATTGCGATATCAACTGCGGAAAACGAACAAATTTTCCCATCAATCGCCTTTGATGGTGACAACTACCTTATAGTCTGGGAGGACTATCGTCACCCCGATTATACGGAAATTTATGGCGCTCGAGTGAGTCCGGAAGGGGTTTTACTTGATACTGGAGGTATTGCAATCGCTACATCAAACTATGACCATACACCTTCGATTGCTTTTGATGGAATCAATTATTTTGTGGTTTGGTATATGGAAACGGGCGGTGAATTTTATCATGTCGATGGTATCCGAATAAATAAAATGGGTATTGTACTTGACCCGCAACGTAAATTTATAATGTTTCTTTCCGCCGATTTATACGACGAGGGTGTTCCACCAGCGATTGCCTATGATGGAATAAATTATTTGGTGGCTGGTGAAAGAGAAAGTGACGATGATTTTGATATCTATGGTGCTTGGGTCAGCTCATCCGGTGACGTCCTTGATGAGGAAGGTTTTGTAATCTCTACAGCGGGAAATGACCAGGGAAATTCTTGTATTGCTTTTGATGGCGAAAACTATCTTGTCGTCTGGCAGGACGAACGCAATATTTATAATCATGAAATTTATGCGGTTCGGGTTAATCAATATGGTATTGTTCTTGACCAAGTCGGCTCTAAAATAATTGGTGCATACCAAGGACACCCGGCAGTAGCTTTTGACCGACAAAACTATTTTGTGGTTTGGGGAACAAGTGAAATCTCTGGTGCGCGGCTGAGTCAGAGCGGTTCAACTCTTGAATCTTTTTGTTTCTGGGTAAGTGGAGGTTATCCTTCAGTTGCCTTTGATGGCACAAATTATCTTGTTGTCTGGCGGGCTCATTACAGTGGTTCTCATTACGATATCATTGGAAGAAGGGTGAATCAAGACGGAGTAATGGTTGATTCAAATAATATCATAATTTCTAATGCCGACGATGACCAAGAATATCCAAAGGTGGCGTTCGATGGCACTAATTACTTGGTAGTTTGGGACGATGAACGTAATGATAATTCTAAAATTTATGGTGCCCGCGTGAGTCCAGCGGGGGTTGTTCTCGACTCGGCTGGTTTTGCCATATCAAAATTAGATGACTCTCAAACACGCCCTTCGGTGGCGTTTGATGGAACAAACTATTTAGTAATCTGGCGGGAAGGGAATTATATAGGTGGTACCCGAGCGAGTAAAGCCGGGGATATTTTGGATAAAAATTATATAAAAATATCTAACTATAGTGCAAATTATCCAGTTTTAACCTTTGATGGCAGTAACTATATCGTTGTTTGGCGGGAAAATCGAAGAGGTAATGGTTATGATATTTACGGCGCCAAAATTGATACTTCGGGTGCCGTGATTGATACATTTCGAGTTTCCGAAAATTTATCGAATAATTCATCTCCAGCAATAGCATGTGGTCTGGAAAATCAGGTCTTAATCACCTGGTCAGGATGGACCGAAGAAATAAATGGTCGTTCAATCTATACCGATCGAATATGGGCTAAATTTTATCCGCAATCGAATCCGTGGGCGGCGATGCGACCCCAGATTTTACCGAACACGCCGAATCCATTTAATGATTTAACTACGATAAAGTATTTGGTATATCAAAATGGACTAATTTCGATAAAGATTTATGATATTAAAGGTAAGAAAGTTCGTGATTTATTCACTGGTGACAGTCGTCGAGGAAGCTACACAATTAACTGGAATGGAACCGATAACCAAAGGACAAAATTACCTCAAGGTATTTATATTTGCCAGATAAAGACTTCGTCTGGCAAAACCGATTCGAGAAAATTTATTTTTCTAAAATAACTTCTTATTAAAATCTTAGGAAGTGCGACTTCCAAACATACTCTCGAGACGACCAAAAGAGAAAGGCGGGGACTCGTCCCGCCTTTAATTTTTATCTTATGCGATGAACTCTAATCTAATTTTACCATTTTCTTTATCGCTCGGTTCGCACCGGCTTCGAGACGATAGAAGTAAATACCTTTAGCAACTTTATTGTCACTCTCATCATTACCATCCCAACTAACCGTATAGAATCCGGGTTTTTCGATTCCGGTTTTTAAAGTCCGAACTAAAGTTCCTACAACATTGTAAACCTGTAAATTAACCTTACCCTTTTTAGGTAAAGCATAGCGAATAAGAGTTTGAGCGAGAAAAGGATTGGGATTACTGTTCTCTAAAACAAACGACTTGGGAATTTGACCATTAGAATTTTCTGCAATACCTACTGGTAAAACCGTTACCGAATTGGTGACATAGTCGTTGGTTGAATTCATATCACCCGCCAAGAGAGTAGTGCATTTTATCGCATGGGTTCCGACTTGGATTGCAGTCCAAGCCGGAAAGTTTACTGTATCAATCTGACCGGGATTAAGCGTTTTACTCCGAGTTTCGTTATAAAAATCGCCGATTCGGAATGAGACGGAAAAGGTTTCAGCTAAATAGCCATTATTTTTAACCCGGGATTGAGGGACAATGACGGTTCCGGAATCGATATTGCCTATTGGCTGGGTTATTTCAAGCATACTGATATCTTTATATAAAGTATCAGGTTGAGCTAATGTAGCTAAAGTTGCGACCATACCTTTTACTACCTTGGCAAAGAATATCGTGTCGAAACTATTGGCAGTAATTCTATCTTGTGTTGTGTGATAATAAGGGCAGAAGTCGATTTCTATGATGCAATTTGCATTATATCCTTGTTGATAATAAGGGTATTGGTCAGAAAAAGCCGGCATTTGCGTGCTTCGTCTAATCCTTAAACCAATATTATAAGTTGAATTGGCGGTATCGAAAGTGGCACCAAGTGCTCGGGAGCCAGTCCTGGTTCCAGTATAGATTTCCAGCGAATCCTGATTAATCGTTTCGGTGCCAATCATATCGCCATCCAGAACACCCAGGATACTGTCATTACGATTTCGTGCTTCCAGAGCATGAGCTTCACTGCCATAAAGACCAAATTCTTCAGCATTCCAGGCAATAAATCGAATCGTATATCTAAAGGGTATCGAGTTAAGATATTTTGCTGCAATTATCATAGCAACGGTGCCAGTCCCGTTATCATCGGCGCCTGGCGCGTAAACGTTCGGCGTCTCAGAAGTGTTATCAATATGACCACCAATTATGTAATAACCTCGAGATGGTGATGTGCCTAACTTGGTCGCAATAACATTACTATCGGTATGAGTAACCTCCCAGGTAAAGGGATTGAATTTTACCGAATCTAAACCGGAGAAAGTAGAAAGCAGGTTGTAACAATACCAGATGGCATCAGAATTTTTCGGGGCAGTGGTGTAGCGGGTACGAATTGTATCTAACCGACCGAATACGGTGACCGGAACTTCACCGGAAAGTTCTCTAATTAATTGAGCTAATTCGGTCGGCGTGATTTTGGCGATTATCGAATCGATAACGGAATTGTAGGTGAGAATACTATTAGGATTTTCTGGGGAAGGTAAATCGGTTTCATCGGGTAAGACGATTGGTTTAAATGAAATACGATAAATTTCATAACGCATTTTGGGAAGAACTTCAGCGATATCCCGACTCGTTAAATATAAATAGGAAATATTATCTTCGGTTAAGATTCTGCCGTTCTTAACTAAATAATCACGAGCTGCTTCGGATTTTTTATGAAAGGGTGGGGTGACCAAATAAAAATGTTGATTAGTTTTAGCGGGTTCAAAATTGGATGGGCTTAACAACAATTGATAATTAATCCCCGCTCGGTGTAAAGCATCGATTCCGGTCAGTTCGGCTTCAACAATTATTGAATTTTCCATTAAGGCGACCGGTTTGAAATCATCACTTTTGAGAATTACCAAGCTTTTAGCATCGGTTGGAACTTCCAAAAGGCTGGTTTGAGGTGTATTGGACCCGGTAAGTAAAAATAAACCAATTAAAAAAAGATTCATACTACTCCTTTCTTTTTCGATTCAAAAAATAATTATACTATTTTAATTAACTAAATCAATTAATTTTATTAATTATTTAACTGGTTAAATTTTGAATAAAAAAAGCCACGGGAAACAAGCAAGGGGTAGGAGCTGCTGCTGAGAGCAGCAACCGAGGGCTAAGATGAGAACCAACGAGATGAGGGCTTCGTCGGTTGGGCTGTGTCTCCCGTGGCGAAAAATTCAATTCCTTGTAACCTCATAAGTCTAAGTAAAAATATACAAATTTTTGGGTATTTGTCAAGCAGAAAAATTAGAGGTGTCAAAAAGATACCAAGTAGTCGAAGGGAAGGTCGGTTCAGTGTCATTTTTCAGTAAATTTCCTAATGTTAATAAAACATAAGAAATCACGTGGGGTGCAGAAACTTGGGACAATTCCGAGAATTGTTTGGTCCCATTTTTTCGTTCCGCACCCCCGTGTTTCTTGAATCTTGTAATGGGTGCTCTTTAATAATAATCGTTTTAGGTTAACTATCTTATTATTTACCTTATTCTTCATTGCAATATATTAGACGCTAAAATTACCAAAAAGTTACAGGATTTTACTGATTAAATTTTGAACGCCGGGACGCTAAAGGTTAACGGATAAATTTTAAACCGGCGAAAGTCTTTGGGTCGTGCACAAAAGGAACTTGATATACCCCGATTTTATCTAAACGGAATTGAAAACGAACAATATTGAATCCCCAGTTAGAAGTTGAGTAATCGGGGAATTGGGCGAGCGGAATTGCTAATTCAATTGACCAATTTTCTTGGTCGCGATTGGTTTTAATTTGGGTAAATAAATTCCAGGTTGGGTCTTTGATGCTTTTGCCGGTTTTCGGGTCATTTGAGCAGCGACGGTCGGAAATTGTACCAATCGGATTAATGAAAATCTGATAATAGGTAATCGAATCCAAGTTGGGTTGAAGAATGAAGTTTAAATGGTCGTCTTTATAAACTGCAGCATCATAACCAGTAACGAAAGCTTGCAATTTAGCAATTTGGGATTCAGAACACTTTGCCCCAATATAAAGGTTCTTATCATCATAAATAAAATAGACGCTGGTTTTCTCGATTGGCGATAAATAACCATCCGACGTGCCGAAGGTCGTTAAAGGTTGAGCGGTTGCCCAATCGGCATCATTTAATATACCATCGATTATCGGCGGTCTCGTAGCTTTGCGACAAGTAGCAATGCGCTGAACCGGTAAAAGTTTTCTTACCCGGTGTTCTTTTGGGGTAAAGTAAGGATAGGAAAAAGTGAGTTCGGGTAGGGGATAGATATTTCCCGATTTGGTTAGGTTAAAATTGAATTTGTAATAGCCATTGGAACCAGCCGGCAATGAGCAACTGATACTTTCGGGAATTATTTGCCAGGCGGTCTGGTCAAAACTCCATTTGAGCGTTGTGTTCAAGGAGAAATTAGTAACATTTTTGATATTTAACCCAATCGTATCTCGAATCGTCTGGGTCTCCTGAATGGTGATTTGTGAGATTTGTACTGCCTCATTTTCAATTCGGTCAATCGTTGCTACCGCCTCGGTCGTGACAATATCATCGGGCAGAAGATTCCCTGGTTTAATCACGGCGATACTCGCCTGGTTATTTTTGATATTAACCAGCAGGTAATTTTGGAAGGCACCTTGTTCTTCACTGTTATAGTCTTTGTAACGACTGCCGGATGGTCCAAGTTGAATATAGGTAATGCTATCCCAAACTTTGCTCATATAGTGGTGGTCATGACCGGAGAAAACATAATCAACCCCGCCGGCTTGAAAAATTTTATGAATAGTAGCTGCTTGATTTGAATAGTTCCAGAATGGCTTATGCATCAGGCAGAAAGTTAAAGGGGCTTTCTTATGTTTGGCTAAATCTTGGGTTAGCCAACTCATCTGCGCTTTTGGTATTTGCGCAATAGAATCGTAGCGGCTATTGTCGATGATTACGAAATGGCATTTTTCGTAATCGAAAGAATAATAGGTTTTGCCAAAATGCTGGACATAAATCGATTCGCCTTGCCCGCTCCACTGGTCATGGTTACCAGGCGTTAAATAATAAGGGACCGCGGTTCGGTTCATCTGCCTAATGATGTAGTCCCATTCCGATTCGACCGATTTTAAATCGTCGGTATAACCCTCAATCAAATCACCCGTATTCAGAACGAAGTCAGGCGCCAGAATTTTTACCTCGTTAATTATTCTTTCGAAAATTTCATTTTTGGCACCGGCGGTGCGGTCACCGATAACCACGAAATTGAAGTTTTGGAAAATTAAGAAGCTGAGACAAAAGACATTAAACATTTCCGGTGATACCTGAAAAATTGGTAGCCGTAACCTTTAGGTTGCATTTTTCGCTTTTTCGCAAGCTGAAGCCAGCGGTTAATGCACTCACTTTTTTAGTCCTTCGTATTTCTCCACTTTGCCGGTATGTCTTACATTCTGATGAAAAGTGGGCCAGGGGGTGGGGGGTATGCCAGACGTGCCATTAAAAGCGTAAAGGTAATTATCCTGAGTTCCGACATAGATTGTGCCGTCTTTGCCGATGGTGGCATTTGAGGTGATTAAAACCGATTTCTCGCCTATCGCAATTTCCAATTTCCAACGCAACCGTCCATCGCGTTCTAAACAATAGAAGAAGCCGTCATCGGATAAGAAATAAATATGTCCTTCTTCATCCATCACCGGGGCAGCAAATACTTCATCGTCCGATTCATAGACTGGGACTAATGGTCCATATTTGCCTTTTTTATAGACATAACCATCTTCACAACCGAGCAATATCGTATCGCCTAAACCGATTGCCAGTTCGCTGCGAACCTGGTCCTCCTCTAAAACTGCGGCACGCCAGCGCAATCTGCCATTCGGCAGTAAGGCATAAAGATAGCCGTCAGAGCCGCCAAAATAGACATTGGACTGTAAATCAACAATCGGCGAAGTGGCATAATAGCCATCTTCGTTAGGTGGAAAGGTAAAGCGTCTTTTACCGTTCGGAGCTAAGGCATAAACCGAATCGGCGATGACATAAATCGTTCCATCCGGACCAATCGCCGGGGAAAATGGTATTTCATCACCGGTTTGATAAGACCAGACTAATTTACCTTTGTCGTTTAATGCATAAAATATACTATCGTCGCAGCCGAAATAGACAATGCCACGTTGGTCGATAGCTGGGGTAGAATAGATTTCTTCATTAACTCTGAATTCCCAGAGTTTTTTACCATTAAAATCTAAGCAGTAAAGAGTACTATCCGAACAACCAAAATAAATACCATTTTTACCAACTACCGGTGAAGTGTAAATCGGACCACGAGCCTGGAATTGCCAACGTAGATTACCTTCCGGTGTCAATGAATAAAGTGTGCCTTCTTCGGACCCAAAATAAATATTATCGTCCTTATCGAGGGCTGGGGTTGAATAGACACTATTGTTTGTCTCAAAGCGCCATTTGATAATATCTTTGCCCACAGTAATTGGTAAAGATTTTGACCAGTCGGTGATATTGCCATTTTTGTCCTTGGCTCGGACCCGAATTGAGTAATTACCCATACGTTTATAAGTATGATTTCGGTCAATCTCAAACCCAGGCGGAAAGAATCGGGACCAGACCAGAATTGTATCATCACCCCAATCAATCTGATAAGCGATACTGTCTGCTTCTGGATCCTGGGTTTTGACCAATAATTCAACTGGCCAAATCGTATCGGTATAGGTCGGATATTTTATCGAATCGGGCACTAGGGGTGCCTGATTTTTCCCCATCGGGATTTGTGCTAAAATTATGGTTAATAATAAAATGTTCATAGAAATCAATAATATTTAAGAAGGAAGAATTGTCAAGAAGATTAGATTAGAGATGTATTAGAAGAGATGGTCTTGACCAGATGTTTGATTGGATTTATAATAATAGTGCGGGTCGGGCGGTCGCCCCGCACCTTCTGACTTAATATAAAAATTGGAAGTCGCCGGCTTTAGCCAGCGAAAAAGGAGAACGCAATCTAAAGATTGCGGCTTATTTCACTTAAGCCAGAAAAGTGCGGGGAGGAAAGTCCGAGCTTCACAGGGTACGACGCTTCTTAAGCGGAAGGCTTTTCTGCGGCAACGCAGAAGGGACGGAAAGTGCCACAGAAACTATACCGCTCCGCCTTTAGTGGAGTAAGGGTGAAATAGTGCGGTAAGCGCGCACTATCCTTGTCGGTGACGAGAAGGATGGGTAAACCCCGTCGGAAGCAAGACCGAACATAGGAGCAGGACTGACCCGGTCCATTACGACTCCTGGGTAGGTCGCTTGATTCTTGTCGATTAGACAAGACCAGATTAATGACCGTCATCCGCCTTAGCGGATTACAGAACTCGGCTTATAGACCCGCGCTTTTATTGACAAACTATCAAATCATCTTATACTTCTGATATGGCAAAAAAACCAAATCTCGGCTTTCGTGTGCCGAAGATTGAAAAAATGCGAGCAATCATAAAACGACCCAAGGGTTTTTTAAGACCGCCACTGGTGCATAAAGACGCCAAATCCTATTCACGCACTAAGGCAAAACAGTATTTTCAGAAACAACTTAAACAGGAGAGTTAATGGATGAAATTGAAGGTTTGAAATTAATGGAATCGATGGTAACTAATAAAAATTTACGTAAGCATATGATTGCAACCCAAGCCTGTATGCGCCGGCTGGCGAAACACTTTGGTGAAGATGAAGAATTGTGGGGTTTTACCGGATTGGTTCACGATTTGGATTATGATCAGACGGCTAAGAATCCGGCTCAACACGGGCTGATTACCGCCGATATGCTTAAAGAAAAAGGTGTGGCAGAAAGCGTCATTTATGCGGTCAAAGCCCACCCCGGTCACGTGCCGGTTCAGGGTAAATTGGACCGGGCGCTTTTTGCGGTTGACCCGCTGACCGGTCTGATTGTCGCCGCTACTTTAATGCATCCGACTAAGAAAATTGCCAATGTCGATACTGAATTTGTTGTGCGCCGTTATAATGAAAAGCGATTTGCCGCTGGTGCGAACCGCGAACAGATTGCTACTTGTTCTCAACTCGGCTTGACTTTAGAACAATTCATCCAGTTCTGCTTAGAAGCGATGCAGGGTGTAGCCGATAAGATCGGGTTATAAATGAAGAAAAAATCTTTGAACCTACAGGAGATTGTTTTCCGACTGGAAGAATATTGGGCAAAACGAGGGTGCTTGATTTTTACACCTTATAATTCTGAGGTCGGGGCAGGGACATTTAATCCGGCAACTTTTTTGAAAGTTCTTGACGATAAACCCTGGCGGGTTGCTTATATCGAACCATCCAAACGACCGCGTGATGGCAGGTATGCCCAGAATCCGTTACGAGTCCAACAGTTCTGGCAATTTCAAGTTATCCTAAAACCAACCCCGAACGATGTGCAGGACGTCTATCTCAAAAGTTTAGAAGCAATCGGTATTGACCTTAAAACCAATGACATAAAATTCATTGAAGACGATTGGGAATCGCCAACTCTTGGTGCCTGGGGTCTGGGCTGGCAGGTTGAACTTAATGGAGTCGAGATTACTCAATTCACCTATTTCCAGCAATGCGGGGGATTTGACTTACCGCTGATTCCGGTTGAATTGACCTATGGTTTGGAAAGAATTGCGATGTTTATCCAGAAGGTTGATTCAATCTTTAAGGTTCAATGGAATGATAAATATACCTGGGGTGATGTCTATCGTCAAAACGAAGAAGAATTTTCCGTCTTTAATTTTGAAGAAGCTTCGGTTGAAATCTACAAAGATCAGTTTGACAAATACGAAGCCGAAGCGATGCGTTTATTAGATAAAAATTTGGTCTATCCGGGTTATGATTATGTGATAAAATGTTCGCATATTTTTAATCTTTTAGAGGCAAGAGGAGCAATCAGCGTTTCCGAGCGCACTAATTATATTGCCCGAGTCAGAAAACTTGCCCGTCAATCAGCATTAAAATATTTGGAAAAAGTTAATCCAAAGGAAGTTGCTAAAGCAGTCGTTCCCTGAGTAACTCGCCAAATAAAACCCCAAAAAATAACCTATAATTTAGGATTTTATTATTCCTTAATATGAGCGTGGATAATACCGAAAACACTTGACAAAAGTTAAGCGTTTAATATAATTTTAGTTAGATGGACTTATAAATATGCGGCTTTCAATAAGTTATTTATTTCTGTGTCTTTTGCTAACTCACCTCTTTGGTAGTTGGTTAGTCTTACCTACACCTTCTCCTGATTCTTTGAGGCAGCAAATAGAAAGCTTTTCCTTTATTTCACCCGATACTGGTTATATCTCCGCGATTGCTTATCCTGGTCCTGAATTGGACGCTGTTTGGAAAACAACCAACGGTGGAATTTCTTTTCAGAATGTCAAGCCGCCAAACTGCGGTATAAGATGGTCTAGTTCCATTCAATTTTTTAATGATACCGGTTATTTATATGGAGTTAGCTACAATGTGGAGAATCTTTGGAAAACAACCGATTGTGGTAACAATTGGGGGTGTGTACTTACTGTAATCCCGGACTCAGGTCCACTTTGGATTTCGCCCTGCCTGTCTTTTTTAAACTCCAATTACGGTTATGTCACCGTTCCCAAAAACCAAAGTCTGTATAAGACAATAGACGGAGGTATCACATGGTCTTCGTTGCTAGTTCCTTGCGTTATGCTTTTTAATATCTGCTTCTCCGATACTATCACTGGTTATCTCTCAGGTCGAGAACAATATGAGGACAATATTGAGTATGTCTGGAAAACTACCAATGGCGGAATTTCATGGCAAAAAGTCTTTAGCTCGGATAAAGGTTTCTGGGATTCACACTGTATCCAGTTCCCAAGCCGTGATATAGGCTATATATCAACCGGCTTAGAAGGATTTGGTTCCGATGTCTATAAAACTACTGATGGCGGCAGTAACTGGGAACGCATTTTTTCTAAAGGGCAGATTAATAGTATGTCCTTTTTCTCTAACGACACCGGCTATGTCACAGCATATGGTAAAATCTATAAGACAACCAATGGAAGAGACTTTTTCAAATTAGCCCTACCGATAAGATGTTATTATATGTATCCAATCCAATTTATCAAAGGGACTCAAACCGGTTATGCTAACTGCTTTGACGATGGTGCAGGTCATAGTATTGCTGTCCTTAAGACCGTTGATGGCGGCGGTGAATCACTGGGCTTCTGGCAACCGTTGTCCACAATGCCGGATAAACCGAAGAAAGGCGCGCTGCTAACCGCTTACCCCTATTCAAATTCCCTTTTCCTTCAAGAAATCGGTAAAGAACATCGCCTCTGGTCTTATGATGTCATTAAAGACTCCTGGTATGACAAAAAACCATTCTCGGAAAAACTGAAACGAGGCGCCAGTATCACCGGTAACGAAGATGGACTCTTCGTTCTCTGCGGCAGCTCAAACCAGTGCTGGAACTATGACCCAGAAGATAATAGCTGGCTAAAACTACCGGATATCATAGGTGATAACGTAGTAAAGAATGGTGGCTGTATCACTACCGATGCCGAAGGTAACCTCTATGTCCTGAAAGGTGGTAAGACCAATGAATTCTACGCCTTTAATAAAGAATCCAATCTATGGCAGAAAAAACCCGACATTCCGGGAACTCATATAACCAAAGGCGCCAGTATCGCCTGTGATAATGAATATGTCTATGCCATCAAAGGTGGTAGAACCAATGAATTCTGGTCTTATTCAATTACCGGTGATAGCTGGCATCGACTGACCGACATCATCAGCAAGGGTTTCCAGGACGGTTCCTGTCTGAGTGCTAATCCTTATGCTGAGGAAGGAAATGGTGTATTAACTCTAAAAGGTGGTGGTCAGGAATGCTGGTATTATGGTAGTTACTGGAAGATGATACCGGGGATTCCGGGCAGAAAGAAGATTAAAAAAGGCGCTCAATTAACGGTGGATGAGAACAATGTCTTCTATGCGATAAAGAATAACCGAATGACCCAAATCTGGCAGACCGATGAATTCGTAGCTACAACTAATAATAAGCCAAAAGAAACGAAAAATATCCAGAGCGACTTAGTTAAATCCGATACCAAGGATGAAATTAGAATCACCAATCCGACCGATAAAATTCGATTCAGTCTACCGGAAGACTGGACGACGTATTCGATATATAACATCACCGGCAAACTGATAAGAACGGTGACAAGACCGGATAATACAGGTTTAGGATTAAACATACCACAGGGCATTTACTTCATCCGGCTCAAGACCGCTAAACTTACCCTGACGAAAAAGTTAATTGTAACAAGATAAACAAAATAGGAAATTAACCAGTAGGCACGGTTAAAACCGTGCCTACTTTTCTATAAAATGATTTCGGTCAAGTACCAAATTGTCTGCAAATTCATTCTCCAATAGTTGATGCTTCGGTAGTGGAAATACCAGCTTTTTGATCCCATTCTTCTAGCTCCTTTAT
>Ga0315291_10003159_pt1 | contig 21324 bp, 19 predicted proteins | sample YL17G12_20_MG_FD_203070 | JGI IMG/M metagenome (GOLD analysis project Ga0315291, IMG submission 203070) | Sediment microbial communities from Yellowstone Lake, YNP, Wyoming, USA - YL17G12_20 | ecosystem: Environmental > Aquatic > Freshwater > Lake > Sediment | place: USA: Wyoming | collected... | reverse complement strand
GATCTCGGTCTCGGCGGTGCTCAGGATGATTCGCGCCTGGCGCTCGCGTTCCGCCTGCGCCTGCCGGGACATCGCGGCCTCCAGGTCCTTCGGGATGATGATATCGCGAATCTCCACGGATTGAACGCTGATGCCCCACGGATTGGTCTTCTCATCGAGGATTTCGCGCAGCCGGCGGCCTAACTCGCCGCGGTGGGTGAGCATATCGGCCAGCTCGTGCGTGCCGATGATGTCCCGCAGGGCCGTCTGGGCCGACAGAATGATGGCCTGGTAGAAGTTCTGTACTTCGAGGATCGCCTTCTTGGCGTCCCAGGCCATCCAGAAGCAGATGGCGTCCACGTTGACGGGCACCGTGTCCTTGGTCAGGGTCGACTCGGAGCTGAACTCCGTGGCCCGGATGCGCATGTCCACGACCTGCGCGATACTCTCAACGATCGGGATGATGAAGAACATGCCCGGGCCATTGAGCCGATGGAACCTGCCCAGCCGCAGGACCAGCGCCCGTTCCCACTGATCGGCGATCTTGAGCGCCAGCAGCACGCCGAGAGCCACCAATGCCGCGGCGATGAGAACCGGGATATGGAAGGGCTCCTCGCCGGCGCGCCACAGCCGGCTCGCGCCCAGCCCGGCCAGCATAACAACGACCGCGGCCAGCCAGGCAACCAAAGGGATACGAATTCCGGCGTCCCACTGCCGCATCGCGGCATGCGTTTGCAGAACCGAGCTACTCACTTCTATTGTTTGTTTCTGTGCCATCGCTGAGTCTCCTTTGCAGATGCTCGACTATGTCTTTGAGCGTGAGATTGTATTGGTGTCCCCGAGCGACCAATTCATCGCAGATTTGCTCGAGCATGCGACGCTTCTCCTCATCGGCGATCTCGACGCGCTGATGCCCGACGAAGGTACCGGTGCCCTGCTGGGTATCCAGAATACCGAGGAGTTCCAGGTCCGAGTAAGCCTTGCGGACCGTGTTCGGATTCACCTGAAGCTGCACGGCGAGCTCCCGCACGGTGGGGAGCTGCTCGCCGGGCAGCAGGCGACCCGAGGCGATCCCGTACCGGATCTGGTCGACGATCTGCCGGTGGAAAGGCACCCCGCTCTTAACGTCCAACTTGAATGCAATCATAAAGGATCCTCCACTACTGCCGTGTCACTGTATATATGTAATTATAGTGTACTATTAGTATAGCACTCTGTTCGTGCGCGTCAACAGAAAACCGAAAATTATTTCACTGTGCAGGTTTTCTCAAAGAGAGTTCTCCCCGACTGTGTGTGACTAACTCTTGTGGCGAGGCGTCGTTCTTGGGCTCCTGACAGCAATCTGGGCAAGGATTCGGATGCGTTTTTCGCTTTGGGGGCTGCCAGCAGGATCCCAAGGACCCCGTTGAGAGCGGGTCCGGGTTCCCCACCTTGGCGAATCGATGCCGTCCATTCCTCCATCTGCTGGTAGCCTGCTATGCGGTAAACGCCATCTCTTCGTATCGCCACAAAACGTAGGCGCACACCCAGCACTTGTTGACCGGGATTCTGCTTGACTAGGTCGTGACTCGTGGTCATAGTTGACTTGTGGTCAGAACAGGAGATGAGCATGGACAGTGACGGCCAGGAATCGAATCATGGGCATGGGCCTGGCCCTTCCTCTGCAGAGCCGCCCGGCAGGCGCCAGCGGCGGCAGGCCGAGATCCGCGAGCGGCTCGTTCGCTCCGCATTTCTCCTTTTTGCCGAGCGCGGGTTCAATGCGACCACCGTCGAGGACATCACCAATCTGGCTGACGTCGGCAAGGGGACTTTCTTCAATTATTTTCCCAGCAAGGAATACATCTTTGCCGCACGTGTCGAGGGGCAGATGGAAAAGATACAGCGATTCGCGGCACAGACGTGCCATTCGACGGAGCCCATGGATGAACTGCTATACCGTCTCGCCGTATCCCTTACCGGGGACGCCGGCAGCAGCCCGGCAATGCTCCATAGCATTCTCGTGGCGGTCTTCTCGAATGAGTCGGTGCGCGGCATCATGGCGGACGGATTGGAAAAGGGACGGAAATTCCTCGAAGAGCTGATCGTGCTGAGGCAGCAGCGCGGGGAGATTCGAGACGACCTTGCGGCGGGAGAGATCACACTGGGATTCCAGCGAGCGCTACTGGGCACGGTCTTTCTCTGGTCCCTCGCTCCCTCCAAACCGTTGGCCGACTGCCTGAGAGAAATGTCAAACATCGTGTGGTCCGCGATTCGAAGGAGGTCAACATGATGACCGGCTCTGGCGCTGCGATGCGCTCGCGCGGGCGGCCGTTTTACATCGGTCTCGCAATGGCGGCGCTCTGTGTTTTCCACGGTTGCCGCCGCCCGGCCCCGAACCAAGTACAAGGGTACGTCGAGGGCGAGTTCGTTTACGTGGCCTCTCCGCTCGCGGGCAAGCTCGAAACGCTGGACGTGGAGCGCGGCACGCAGGTGCAGGCGGGCGAGCCACTCTTTTCCCTGGAGAGCGAGCCGGAAAAGGCCGCGCGGGACGAAGCCCAGCAGCGTCTGGAACAGGCCCGCGCGACTCTGGAGGACTTGAAGAAAGGAAAACGTCCCCCGGAAATCGAATCGATTGAAGCACAACTCCGCCAGGCGCAAGCGGCCTTGGCGTTTTCGCAAGAAGAGCTTTCCCGCCAGGAGAAGCTCTTTTCCTCCGGGGCGGCCACCTCGGAGAACCTGGACCGTGCACGCGCCACGCGCGACCAGGACCGCCAGCGGGTAGCACAGCTTGAGGCCGACCTGAGGACGGCACAGCTCGGCTCCCGCAGCGATCAGATTGCCGCGGCCGAGGCCAACGTCCGGACTCTTGAGGCGGCGCTGGCCCAGGCCCAATGGGCCCTCGCGCAGAAGCGTCAGGCCGCACCGCAAGCCGGTCTGGTTTTCGACACGCTTTACCGGCCGGGCGAATGGGTCGCCGCAGGCCGTCCGGTCGTCAGCTTGCTGCCGCCGCAGAATATCAAAGTCCGTGCGTTTGTGCCGGAGACATGGATAAGCATCCTTCATCCGGGCGACCGCGTGCAAATCACGGTAGATGGGTTACCCGAGCCGTTCATTGGGACCCTGAGTTTCATCTCTCCGCAGGCGGAATACACGCCGCCGGTCATTTACAGCCGGGAGAATCGCAGCAAGCTGGTGTTCATGATCGAAGTGGTCTTTGCGCCCGAGACGGCGGCACAATTGCATCCGGGCCAGCCAGTAGATGTGCAGTTCGGACTCTGACCTATGGCCGACAATCTCGCCATTGACGTGCATGGAATGACCAAACGCTTCGGGAGCCTCACGGCCGTCAACCACGTTGACCTCCAGGTTCCCACGGGGGAGATCTGCGGCTTTCTCGGCCCGAACGGCAGCGGCAAGACAACGTTCATTCGCATGCTCTGCGGCCTGCTGCGGGCCGACGAAGGCAGCGGTACCTGCCTCGGCTACGATGTCATCACCGAGAGCGAGACCATCAAGCGTCAGGTCGGCTACATGACCCAGCGATTCAGCTTCTGGGACGACCTGAGCATCGCGGAGAACCTGGATTTCGTCGCGCGCATGTACGCCGTGCCGAACCGCCGGCAGGCCGTACAAGAGGGTCTCGAACGACTCGGCCTGGCAGACCGCCGGCAGCAGCTTGCCGGTCAGCTTTCCGGAGGCTGGAAACAGCGGCTCGCTTTGGCGGCATGCCTGATCCACCAACCGAGACTGCTGCTGCTCGATGAGCCCACGGCGGGCGTGGACCCCAAGGCCCGCCGCGAATTCTGGCAGGAGATTCACCAGCTTGCCGGACAGGGACTGACGTTCCTGATCGCCACGCACTACATGGACGAGGCGGAGCGCTGCCATCGGCTGGCATTCATTGTCGATGGCTACCTGCTGACCTCCGGCACGGTCGCCGAGGTGATCGAGCAGGCGCATTTGGTGACGTGGTCGGTCAGCGGCCCGGATTTGCTCCGGCTGGCCGAGCAGCTCCGCGGCCGCCCCGGTGTGGAGCAGGCCGTGCTCTTTGGCAACGTGCTGCACGTGAGCGGCGACAATGCGGCCGCACTCGAACAAGCGATCGCCCCCTTTCGCCGGCCGCCCTACGAATGGCGTCCGATCGAGTCCGGTCTGGAGGACGTCTTCATTCACTTCATGGAAAGACCGAAGGAGCGGGTGACCTTATGAAAGCGCGGCACGAATTTTCCCTGCAGCGGCTCTGGGCGATGCTCGTGAAGGAATTCATCCAGATGCGCCGGGACCGTCTGACCTTCGGCATGATGATCGGCATCCCTCTGGTCCAACTGACCCTCTTCGGCTTCGCCATCAATTCGGATCCGAAGCACCTGCCCACCGCCGTGCTCCTGGCCGACCACGGTCCGCAAGGCCGCGCGCTGCTGTACGCGATGAAGAACAGCGGCTACTTTGACTTCGTCCGGCAGGTCCAGACCGAATCCGAAGCCCGCGAACTGCTCGCCCGCGGCGAAGTCCAGTTCGTCGTGAACATTCCGGAGGATTTCACCCGTACCCTCCTCCGGGGCGAGCGTCCGGTCATTCTCGTGGAGGCGGACGCGACCGATCCGGCCACCGCGAGCAACGCCCTCGGCTCGCTTCGCACGCTCCTGGACACCGCGTTGCAGAATGATCTCCAAGGCGCGCTCGGCTTTCTCGGCGGCGCCAGCGGTCCGATCGACCTGCGCATCCACGCGCTCTACAACCCCGAAGCCAACACCCGTTACAACATTGTTCCCGCGCTGATGGGCGTCGTCCTCACGATGACCATGGCCTTTGTCACCGCTCTGGCGATCACCCGCGAGCGCGAGCGGGGCACGATGGAGAACCTCCTGTCCATGCCCACGCGTCCGCTCGAAGTGCTGGTCGGCAAGATCATCCCCTATATCCTCGTCGGCTACATCCAGGTGGGGCTGATTCTCCTCGTCGCGCGCTTTCTCTTTCACGTGCCGATGATGGGCAGCCTGACCCTCTTGCTCGCGGTGGCATTTGTTTTCATCGTCGCCAACCTGGCGCTGGGAATTACCTTTTCCACGGTGGGCGCCAATCAGCTTCAGGCGGTCCAGATGGCGCAGTTCTTCTTTTTGCCGTCCATCCTGCTTTCCGGTTTCATGTTCCCCTTCCGCGGCATGCCGCGCTGGGCCCAGGTGATCGGCGAAGTGTTTCCGCTGACCCACTTTCTGCGCATCGTCCGCGGCATCCTGCTCAAAGGCAACGGCCTGGCCGACGTCGTCCCGCAGCTTTGGCCCATCCTGCTCTTCGCCGCCGCGGCGCTGGCCATCGCCGTAAAGCGCTACCGCCAGACGCTGGATTAACCGGCCTGGAGCCTCTAACACGATGAGTCTGGCACGGCATGCGCTCGCCACCCCTGCAAGAACAGACCCACCCGACACGACTCTGTCATTCCTGCGCAGGCAGGAATCCAGGCACCACACGCACGGGGGTCGTACCCCATGCCCGAGCACGTTCGCAGTTCGGGTGTCGGCTGGACCCCTGCCTGCGCAGGGGTGACAGGCTACGCCTGTATGAGGCAACAACGAAAGCCCCCTGACCATGCGCCCATTCTGGTAAAGGCTCATAGCGTGAGCCCTGGCGCCAAGTCGCGCATGCCGGCCGCCGGCACGGGCCGACCGCAGCGCAAAAAAATTCAGCAAAAATTCCATTTTTCCGCTTGCTGTCTTTACAACTGTAGAGTAGTCTCGTCATCGTTAGAGTGGAAGGAGGTTCGCATGGCGACACGAGCGTACGAGCTGACCGAAGCCGAGTGGGACATCATCGAGGTGGTCTGGGCGCACGAGCCGTGCGCCGCCCCGACGGTCCAGGAGGAGCTGGCGGCCCGCAAGAAATGGACCTACAGCACGGTGAAGACACTGATGGACCGCATGGTGACCAAAGGCCTGCTCACGACCGAGCGCATCCGGAACCTGATTCTGTACCGTTCCGCCATCAGCCAGCAGGAGGCCCGGCGGGGCGAGCTCCTGCGCACCGTCAAACGCGCCTTCGGCGGCGCGTTCACCCCCATGATGCAGTTCATGCTGGAAAGCGATACGCTCTCGCCAAAGGAAATCGCGGAACTGGAGACGATGATCAGGAAGAAGCACCGGCGGCACAAACCGGAGACAAGGGAATAATCCGACTGTAACGAAACAGCCGGAGAAGCGTCCTTAAAGGCGGAGATGCGATCATGAATGCATTCGTGGAGATCATCAATACGGCCGGGCGGGCCTTTGTCACTTTCGCCCTGCCCATGCTGGTTCAATCGAGTCTGCTGATTGTGATTCTGCTCGCGGTCGATGCCGTCCTGCACCGGAAAGTGCGCGCGGTTTTTCGCTACTGGATCTGGATGCTCGTGCTCGTCAAACTTGTCCTGCCTCCGTCGCTCGGGTCGCCGGTGAGCCTCGGCACGTGGCTGGGCGATGAGCTGAAAATCTCGACGACCACCCTGCTCGAATCCGAATCGCGGCAGCCCACGGAAGCGCCGCTGGCCGAACCACCCTCTACGATAGCATATATCCTCTCTCCATCCGTCTCGGAATCTGTTGCGCCCGCCGCACCTGTGGCGGAAGGGATGGCACGGCAATCTATGCCGCCTGCTCCTGCCTTGACATGGCAGGGATTCGTGCTGCTGGTCTGGGCTGTGACAGCGGCGATTCTGCTGCTGCTATTGATCCAGCGGGCATGTTTCGTGCGCGGCCTTGTTGCTCAGGCCGGGCCAGCGAATCATGGACTGCTCAGCGCGATGGAGGAGTGTCGGGCACGCCTCGGCTTGCGGGGTCAGGTCGGCGTAAGAGTCTCGCCCAATGCATCCAGTCCCGCTGTATGCGGGCTGCTGCGGCCGGTGATCCTGGTTCCGCAGAACTTCGCTTCGCGATTGCACGGGGCCGACCTGCAGGCGGTGCTCCTGCACGAATTGGCCCATGTCAAGCGGGGCGACCTCTGGCTCAACCTCGCCCAGACGCTTCTCCAGATCGCGTACTTCTACCACCCGCTGCTGTGGCTGGCGAACGCGGTCATTCGCCGGGCTCGCGAGCAGGCGGTGGATGAGACCGTCCTCGTCGCCCTGGGCGAAGCCGCTCTGCAATATCCCGAAACTCTGCTCCATGTGGCGAAGCTGGCGTTTCGACGCCGACCCACCCTGAGCCTTCGTCTCATCGGCGTGGTCGAATCCAAGAGCGCCTTGGCTGGCCGGATCAAGCACATCCTCAACCGCCCCGTTCCCAAGACCGCCAAGCTCGGTGCTGTGGCTCTGGCCGGAATTGCCGTCGTCGCGGCAGTCCTCTTGCCGATGGCCGCGGCCCAAAACAGCACCAATCCACTCGCTATAAGCCAGGAACCTTCCACCGGAGAGTCTCGGGGTGCTCCGGAGGCCGGCTTTGTGGCCCAAGACACTTCCCGCGATTCGGATGGCGACGGGCTGTCGGACTTCCAGGAAGTGCACAAGTACCTGACGGACCCAACGAAGAAGGACAGCGACGGCGACGGCACGCCGGACGGCGACTGGGGCGAACGGCGCGAGTACACGTATTCCGTCCGGACGGTATTGCGCTATATGCCGCCCTTCGATGAGGACGGCCTCAACGATGACTTCCAAGATGCCCGCGTGCTGAAACGGACCGGCGAGTATATCGAAATCGAAGTCGTCCACTACCCGCTCGCCACATCGGATGAGTCCATCCCCGAGAATCGCAATTGGAGGCAGGACTATACGCAAATGACCGAATACCTGACCCCCGGCGTGACCACCAACTGGGATGAGCAGATGCGGCGGGATTTGCTGGCGGCGCTGAAAGCGGACGGCATTGATGTCGAGAAGCTCACCGATAAGCAGGTCGTGGAGCAGGTCTCACAATGGCTGATGAAGAGATCGCGGTCTCTCGATAAGGTGTTCACCACGTACTACATTGATTTTCCGGAGGGCCGGCCGCGGGTGTACCCCGGCCTGGAGAGCAACTTCCAGCACGAGTTCGAGCGCGACAGCCACAACTACGATTGGACTATCGAGCAGCACTTCGACCATGAGCTGCTGGGCAAGGGGATGTTCTACAACAAGACGCACGGCTCCTGCACCTCCACGGCGGTGTATCTGACCACCGTGCTGCGGGCCCTCGGGATTCCGACGCGCATGATCCTGGTCACGCCCGCCGTGGATGCCTCCGACAACGAGCAGATTCTCATGGTGAAGAAGGCCCTCACGCACCACCGCGTGCGCGAGACTATGCTGGCGGGCCTGCGCCGGTCGCGCAGCGGCTGGACCAACCACACCTTCAATGAGGTCTACGTCGGCAACCGCTGGTGCCGCCTGGATTACAGCCAGCTCGGGTGTCCCATTCTTGGCGTGAATCGATTCGGCCTGCAGACGCACCTCTATACGTTCCACGACCTCAGCGACGTCAACTTCGCGCCGACCTGGGGCCGCCGCTACGCCAAAGGCTGGCGCGACGAGTCCTTCGAGCACGACAATCCCTATTCCGCCGTCGAGGTCTCCGACCTGTTTGGCGCGCACGCCAACATCCCCAACCCGCCGTTCACGGCCCAGGACCTTCATCTCTCGTCCAACCCGCGGCCGAACATCTTCCTGCTGTATCCCGAGCAGGCCGATGTGTGGAGCCCCGCCATGGAAGTTGTCAAAGACAACGTGTGGGACAGGACCGGCCGCGCCCACGCCAAGGAGTTCTACGAGAACCTCTTCGAGGGCGTCTGGACGACCAAGCCGGGTGATATCCTCGTCCTGCTCTTCTCGCTCGACACCTCCGAGCGCATCCCGGCAGGCTACGAGGACCTCCTGCCGCAGCCCTGGCCCGAAATCGAGTCGCAGCTCCGGCAAGGCCAGACGGTGGAGCTCAGCGGCAAGGCCCGCGAGAAGAACGTCATCCTCCTGGCCGCCCCCACCGCCGATGGGCTCAAGCCGCTGGTTCAGAACTCCAAATTGCTCCAGGCGATTGGCGGAGCCAGCCCGGCCCCAAGCGTCGGTCCAGCCCAGCCGACGACGACCGTGCCGGCTGCCGGGCAGCCCATGAGGCTCGCCAATGGCGCAACGGTCGAGTTCCTCGGCGTCTGCGAACATCCCAGCGAAGGCAAGCAATGGTGGCGGCCCGAAGGTACACCGCTGGAGAAGGCGCCGTACAAGACCACCGGCGCGACGGAGACGCCCCAGGCGGGACTGCAATGGTATGAGTTTGCTCTGCGACTGATCGCACCCGGCGATGCCCATGTCTACTGGGTCGTGGCGGGCGGCACGCACGGGTCCGATTCGGGACCGCCGATTGGCCACGATGGCGAGCGTTGCCGCGACGTGCGTGCCTACAAAGCCACCCAGCCGGAAGGCAAAGAAACCACCGAGATCCGGCTCGGCGTGGCCACCGGCGCATGGCAGACCCGTGCCGCGCACACCACCCTGGACAGCGAGGGCTCGTATACTCTCGACGAGGGCCGAGCCATCGCGTTCGGCGTCGCCTACGAAAAAGATAGCGGCACGTGTCTGCCGGTCACGACGAATTTCAAGCCCGACCAGATCGATTACGAGGTGGTCGCGGTGGATGACGAGGGCACGTCCCACCTCGCCGGCGGGTCGGCCTACGGCGGAAACGTGCTCCAGAGCATGACCTGCAAATTCGACCTGCCGCTCCAGCGCGTGAAGGAGTTCCGCCTCCAGACCCGGCCGTGGACGTGGGTGGAATTCAAGAGCGTCGCCCTGCGCCCGGGTCTCAGGACGGCGGCGCAGGTGGAGCCGCCGAGCGTCGGGACGGGAGAGAAGGTGACTCGGCGGGCCCCGGATGAGGAAAAGGTGGCCGGCATCGGTCCCGCCTGGCAGGTCCTCAAGGAAGCCGTGGGAGACCACTATAGCGGCACGATCAGCGGCTATGGCTTCGAGGACACACACAAAGGAAGCAGTTCTTCGAGAAGGTGCTCTCCTGGACGCATCCCGGCGACGCCTTCGTGCTGATGCTCGCGTTCGATCAGCCCGTGGGGGTGCCGCCGGAGTATGCGGACCTCCTGCCCCTGCCGTGGTCCGAGATCGAGAGCCGTGTCCGGAAAGGAGAATTGGTCGAAGCCCAGGGAAAAGCGCGGAACCGGACGGTGATCATCCTGGCCGCCCCTACCTCCGGGCAACTGGACGACCTCGTCCGCCGGACGCACCTCCTCGACGTGTTCCGCACCGACGCGCCCGAGGAAGGCAAGACGCCTGCCGGTGACCAGGGCGCGGGTGGAGGCGCCCTTGTCGACCCCGGCCACCCTGATACAGCCGCCCCCCTGCCCGCCCCAATAGGCCCCCGCCCCGCGGGACTGGGGTGCACTCTCTCTTGATGGCGTGAAGAGCCGAAAGGGCAGTCTGGCCGCGCAGGGGCGACGCGCCATATTCGAGGCCGGATTTCCCGGCTGCACTCTTCGGAAAATACGTTACCAGGAGCCGGGTGGCAGCGGCAAGCGCCAGCTTGCCGATGGTTCGCCCATCCGCCGGGTGCCAGACTGACGCTTGCGTAGACAGGCGCGATTTGACGACTAAGACATGCCTACGCGAGCGTAGGCATGGCACCCGATTGACAACAAATGACGGAGAATCCCGTGGCCGGGGGTCTCAGCCGAAATTGTAGTGCTTTCGGACCGCCTTTTCGATGTTCCAGACGCAGTTGAGGTCCTGGGGGAAGATGACGAGGTCGCCCGGGCCGAAGCTGACGGACTCCTTGCCGTCCGAGATGGTGACCTTGCCTTCCAGAACCAGGCAGGTCTCCTTCTCGGTGTACGACCAGTCGAACGTGCTCGGCTCGCACGTCCAGATCGGCCAGCTCTTGCACCGGCTGGTCTCTTCCTTGGTCGGCTTGCGAACCACGATATCCTTCACTGTAGGCATATCCAATACTCCTACCGCTCATACCATCCAATCAACCACCCAAATGGGATGCCCCATTATATCCGCCTGTGGCCGTTTGGGAAGTGTGCGACTAAGTTTCCTGGGTTCGTGCCCTTATCCTGTCATCCTGAGCGACAGCGAAGGATCTGGCCCTGGACATATACGTGGATGGGATACGGCGGGGGCTTTTCCTGCGCTGCCCAGATGCTTCGCTTCGCTCAGCATGACAAATGCGCATGGGGTCCGCCGCAAGATGTAGTCGCATACTTTGGGAACAGCCGGCGCGTTTTCCCTTCAAAACGCTGGTCGCAGCGCGTCCTTTTCGGTAGACTGGCCGCTTTCTTTTTGTCGCTGGTTGGGAACTGAACGCCTATGGAGCCGTACCCGTTGGATAATCTCAAGCGTTGGTTCGACGCCTATACGAGCCGCTTCTTCAACGAGGATGAATACGTCAACGCACATCTGCGGGTGAAGCGGGAGCACACGCGGCGGACGTGCGAGGAGATTCTTCTGCTGGCCGACCGGCTCGCGCTCGACGACCACCAAAAGCGGGTCGCCGAGACGATCGCCCTGTTCCACGACGTCGGCCGCTTCCCGCAGTTCGCCGAATACCGCACGTACAACGACGGAAGGAGCGTGGACCATGCCCGGCTGGGCATCGAGGTTCTGCGGCAGGAAGGCGTCCTGGCGGCACTGCGGCGGGAGGAAAGACAGTGGGTGGAGACAGCCATCGAGCATCACGGCCGCAAGGCGCTGCCCGCGGACCTCCGCGGCCAGCCGCTGCTCTTTGCCAAACTGATCCGCGACGCCGACAAGCTCGACATCTTCCGCATCGTCGTGCAAATCTACGAGCGCCACCGGAACAATCCGGCCGGCATGTCGTTCGAGACCGAGCTGCCCGATGAGCCGGGCGTCTCGCCCGAGGTCCTCGCCGCCGTGATGAACGAGCAGCTCGTGGAATACACGAAGCTGCGCACCCTCAACGACATGCGGCTCTGCCAGCTCGGCTGGGTCTACGACATGAATTTCGCCGCCGCGCTGACCCGCCTCCGCGAGCAGCGCTTCCTCGAGCAGGTCCTGAGCTTTCTGCCCGCCACGCCCGAAATCGACCGCCTCCGCGAAAAAATCTTCACCTACGTCGACACCCGCATCCAGCAAGCCGTCCGCTGAAGCTCCTCATCAGGGAGCCGCTACGACTTGGCGCCGACCAGCTTGTCGAAGTCCTCCAGGCCCAGCGCGGGCACCGTGGCGAAGGTAATCCCCAGTGCCTTGTTCAAAGCGATAGAAGCTTTTATCACTTCGCTTACCCCGGGAAACTCCACGATGATCAGCAGGTCATTTTTCCCCAGCACGGCGTACCCAGCGACCAGCTTTCCGCCGTGCTGCTGAATGATCTTGGTCCCTTTCGTGGTGCGCTCAGCGCTGATCCGCTTGATCGCTTCCGCCGAATACCGCCCTGTCATGATGAATGTCGTCATTGCACTTTCTCCTTTTCCTTGCCCCATACGCCATTGTCGCCGCTCAAACTCCCGTTTCATCCCCCGGGTGCCAGACTGGCGCTCGCGTAGACATGCTTACCTCAGTCTCTAAGAGCGTCGCGGCCGGTCTTGACAAGAGGATTCTACCCGGAGTTTCCGCCCTGAGGCAATGAGCAAAAACCGACAAGGCAAGCGCAGATACCCCATCCGCCCCTGCCGCCCCTCGACGCCATTCCCGCCAACCCACCTCCGCGGGAACCCTGCTCCCCTCAATCCCATCGCGAAAAAGTAAGCTGGCCCCGGAACTCCTGAGCCCATACGGATTCTGGAAACAGCAGCCGCAAATTTGTCTTTTGAGCGTGGACCCCCGAAATCCCTGTTCTCAGGAGCTGGTCTTGCCGCCAACAGAAGAACGCGATTTCCGGTAACTTTGAGTCTCTATTATATGGAGGCAATGGAACGATGCAAGGACTGGGCGGGTCTCTCGCCTCTCCGCCCAAGCAGTATGGTGTCCCCAAAGTGCCTGAAAATAGGGTCTGTCCCCCGGGCCAATTGCAAATCCAACGACGCACGATAGGGAATGTACCGAGTCACGTAGGGTGTGCCGTGCACACCTTTCCGAATAGCCGAAAGAAACGCCCGTCACGCTGAAGCTCCGCCGGCTCAGAAACCGGCTGTGAATCCCGTCGTTGAAGCTTAATCTAAGGGCTGACCCCTGAAGTCTTCCTGACCCCTGACGTCTTCCTGAAGTCTTTCAAACTCCTCGTTTCATGTTAGCTGACCCCTCAAGTCCTATTCATCGAGAGGCCACTGCTACAAGTGGATAAATACACTGGTAGGAGGCATTGAAAACATAGAGCCAAGCCTCTGGACCAAGAATTTCGGCCCCTCCCATCCGATCAATGAGTGTTCGAAGTTGGTACAGTGAGGTCCCGTGGTACGCTTGATCGTCATTTCGCAGAATGCCATCGACACTACCCGCCAATTCCGCAAGAAAACCAGAAAGGCGCGCCAGGTCACCCAGAGTGCTCGTCATGTCTTGGGCCACCTTCGGAGCCAAGGCACCCAAATCCGGGTCTGATCCAGCAACGTCCATGGCGCCCTTGTACGCCTCGTCATAGCTGGGACCACGCATAGCCGCCTGTAACGCCATTTGCCTGAAATTGGCTGTGTGCCGGCGGAGTTCCTCAACATTCTCGAACGCAGTACGGTTCTGCCGGACAAAATCCGGCACCTGGTCGGGATTTGTGGCTGCCATGCAATAAAGCGTTGTCAATTTGCCAGCCGTATTTGAATACATCGACTCAGGAACCTGGAGCCTGAACGTGGATGGCTGTGCGCGCACCGGCGTATCATCCGAATATGAATCATCGTACCCATTATCACAGGAGACCATGCATAGCAAGGTCAACACTACACCTGCACATGTAACCAGTGTCAGCAGAGCACCTGAATTCTTGCCATTCAAACCGGAATTCATTTTGAATCTCCTTTCTGCTGTTCGGTAGACAGTGAAGCCAAGGAATGACAAACTAGTTTATCTCAATTAATATCCTACTTCCCCTCCGCAGAGACGCGGCAGCGAGGAACCTGAGACTCAGGTAGCGATGCATGGTATACCTCTCTTCACCAGTCTATACTCCGCTCGAGATGCATCGGCCACACTATGTCGTCGCGGCGAGTCTTCGCCCTGCCTCCTGACCCTGTTGCCAGACTCGTTTGGCGGCCCGGCCGGCCTTGTCAGCGTCCCACCCTGCGCGGATCAGCGACGTCGCGATCGCAGCGACTGTTTCTTCTTTCGTTGTTACGGAAAGTCTCGCCTCGCCTTTTCTAAACACACGGGCGAGCCAATCTCGCACGGCTGTAGAGGCGTCCTCTATGGCCTGGTCTTTGATCTGCGCCCACACGGCGGCTGCCACCGCCACGATCCCCTTGAGAAGAATCGGACCTGCTAACTCTACAATTCCTGCACCCGGCACGCCCGCAATACGTTCTTTACCATGCCCCTGGAATGACTCGGGCGACTCGACATACGCTCCCGCTGAATCCGCCTCCTGTGGCGCCTCAGCATCTAACAACTCCTCCAACTTCTCGACAAAAACCCCTTTTGTCTCATCCAGAGTTAACATCCACATACCTCCCTTCATTCAGTTTTCGATGCCCCCAGAGCCCCATTGCCAGCGCGGCCGCGAAAAAGCCCGCGACGAAACTCCCTGCGGTGCCAAGCTTCGAGCTTGAATCTCGGTCGACCAGCATGAAGAGAACCGTCGTGCCGACCACGCCTGCCACGAGGACGGCAGCCAGCGCTGCCAGTGCGTGAGGCACGCCGGGCCTCGTCGCTCCGCGCCGACCTTCCCACACCATCGCGAGCGTGGCAGCCGCCCACAGAACCAGCCAGATCAAGGGCAGCGCCGTAACCGCCAGGAGCCACCCCACGGGACCGAGCTTGGCCCCACCCTCCGCCGTGGCCGACCGGATAGAATTCAGAACGAGTAGCAGCAGCACGGACAAGGCCACAGAGGGCAGAGAGAGCCGTGCCCACGTACCCAGGCTGTGCAGGAGCCTGAGGTCCCTTCCGGCGGACCGGTTGCGATACCACAGAAACTGGTACACAATCCAGAGCAGTGCCAGTGCCGCCGCAAGGACAACCAGCCAGGCCGGTGAAAGTTGGGCTTGACTTGGCGTTGGGCCCGCCGCTTTGTTTTCCAGCACCCCAGTGGCGAGCAAAACGGACCACAGCGGCACCATCAGAACACCAAAAACCCCAAAGCCAAGCATCAACTCGACTCGCGCGCCAATCGTGCCGTGGAGTACAGGGAACGACATGCGCCACGCTAAGTCCGGCTGTATGAGCCATCGCCAAGCGGCTTTGAGGGGGGATGGACGGGCTCCTTCTTTAAGACGCAACTCTTGTTGGCGTTGAAGGAACGTTTTGACTCGCTCCGCGTCACCCAGGGCGTTGACCGCAAATGCATCAGCCTGAAGCTCACGTGCCACAAGCAGCGCGCTCCAAGTGCCAGCTATGGCCATCGCCGAGAACCCCATGGTCCCAGCAACAGTGAGAAGACTCAGTGCTGCCTCGCTTCCCCCCAGGAACACGAGCACCCCAAGGGCGACAGGCACGAAGAGCGTCCATGCGCCGCCGACAATGCCGACGAGGTAGTAGAGGCCGTGGAAATGCTCCACATCACGGGCGACCACATGTCCGGCCTCGTGAGCCATGGCGCCCTCCAATTCCGGAGACCCCTGGTAAAGTGACCAGAAGGCCGACGTAAGTTGAATAAGGGCCCGGTGCCGGCTGCGCGCTACCCAGGCGCTAACATCCCTGCCCGGCACGAGCAGCACATCAAGATTCCCCACGTTCGAAAGCCGGCGGGCCTTGTCCCGCACGATGTCGAGCTTGCGCCGGAGTTGATCAGTCTCGCTTCTGCGGGCCACTGCTTCCATGTCGCTCTGAGCGGTTCGCGCTTTCTTGCGAAACAATAAGCCCACACTCACTGCAAGCGCGACGATGACCACACCGGGCAGAAAGGGTACGAACGGTCCCAGGCGTCTCGACTGCAAGTTGCCGGAGATCAATAGCAGAGCTATTAGACTGCATCCCAAGCCTAACCAACAAAGCTGGTAAAACGGCCGCAGGCCCGCGTACTGATCTGTAGCAAGCGACTTGCCATCCATGGTGACAGTCCCTTCACCCAACTGTCGCGCATTTGGGAAGCCGAGCAACCGGGGGAGCAGCCGAAAAACAGCTATTTACGCTCTCCTTGTCCCATCTGGTTTTTCTCTCGGTTCTCGGACTTCCGCGGACATCCTACTGAATTCGGTCCGGCCGCATCTGTCCGGCCCACAAAGGACTTCAACCAATTCGTCGCAGCTTCATCAGGGGTGTTTATCTATGAAGTATTATGGCGGGTGCGGGCGAGGCAGGCAAGAACAAAAGTAAAAAAAAGTGAAAAGTGACAAGTAGGTCGGTAGGCAGGGGGCCAGTTCTCAGTTGTCGGTTGCCGGTTGTTGGTCCATCCTCCGTCTTCCGTTCGCTGCGGCGGGCCTGGAGTCCACAGCCGGGGGCGGCTGTGCTACATTCTTTTGCAGGCTTTCTTTAGTCTTTGTGGGACATGGGTTTATGGGGATGGGGCGAGACGGCTTTTTGTTGCTATTGTTATTGACATTGCCGTATGGTTAATTTACCATATACGCAATATCGCATGAGGCAATACGGCAGCCGTTGACGCGTGGCTTGAGAAACCCAGCCTACGTGGAGCGATATGCCGGGCGCTGGTATGTGGCCGGTGGTTGATAACGGAAAAGCGAGCATTCGACATCCGTTGAGGAGCATGATTCTTCGCAAAGCATTCGTGATCGCAGTCGTAAATAGAAAATCGTAAATCGTAAATTTGGAGGGAATCAACCATGGCTACTGAAGCGCAAGTCCTTGCCAATCGTTCGAACGCCCGGAAGTCCACGGGGCCGCGCACGGCCGAAGGGAAGGCAGCCGTCACACAGAATGCCGTCAAGCATGGCCTGTCGGGTCGGCTGGATGTCATCAAGGGAGAGGACCAGGCGGAGTTTGACCGGCAGCGCGAGGCGATGCTGGGGGAACTGGCTGCCGTTGGGCCGATGGAGGCTATGTTGGCGGAACGGGTTGTCAACCTGTCCTGGCGGCTCCAACGGGTGGAACGCACTCAGAATGAGGTCTTTGATGCCCTGCTGGCGGACAGGTCCAGTCCTTTGGCCAAGCTCGTCCGGTCGCTGGAGCCCAAAGGGGCGGGTCGGCCGGAAGGCAATCCCGAAGGCGAGGACGATCTGGACCTCGGCCGGGCGGTCATAAAGGACTTCTCCAATAGCCGGGTCCTCGACCGGCTGCTCATGTATGAACGGCGGATCGAGCACAGCTTATACAAGACCATGGCCGAGCTGCAGCGGCTGCGCCTCCTGCGCGAGCTCGACGCCCCGGCACAGGAACCGGTTGGTAGTGGGCCCGTCAGGGCATCGAAAAAACATGTCGCGGGCTTCCAGCCCGCGGAAGGCGCGGCCAGGATGGCCGCGACACAAACGCCTCACGGCGTCACTACGAACGCGCCGGCGCCGGAGGACCAATTGTGCAAAACAAAGCCAATTTCCCCGGGCCCAAATGAAGGTCAACTTCCTGATGACAAAGGAGTTATGGAGAATTCGCCTCAAAACGGACTCGGCGAAACAAAGCCAATTTCCGCATGCCAGGACGAGCGCAGGGCGGCTGGGCCGCAAGATGCCGGCACGCCGCTTGCAACCCACTCGACCACTATTTCGTAGACAGTACAGGGGCTGTGGAGATAAGATGGCGAGCGCTTTGTTAGCAGATCCCCAGCAGGTATCAGGCTGACCGGTTATGCGCGGGTGCATGGCCACGCGAGCGTGGAGATGCCGGGCCTGTCGCCGGAACGTGCATGGCACCTCCAAGGCAAAATTACGGAAATGTTGAGTGATTCGGTATGGAAAACGAGAAGAAGGTATCGGGCAATAGGCCGGAAGGCAACGAAGGCGGCGGGGAACGAGGGCTGGATTTCATCCGGCAGATCGTCGCAGAGGATGTGCGGACGGGCAAATGGGGTGGACGGGTCGTGACGCGGTTCCCGCCGGAGCCGAACGGCTATCTGCACATCGGGCACGCCAAGAGCATCAATCTGAACTACGGCATCGCCGAGGAGTTCGGCGGCCGGTTCAATCTGCGGTTCGACGATACCAACCCGGAGAAAGAAGAGCAGGAGTACGTCGACTCCATCATCGAGGACGTCCGGTGGGTCGGGGCCGACTGGGACGACCGGCTCTTCTATGGCTCCGATTACTTCGGGCAGATGTGCGAATGGGCGGTCGAGCTGATCCGCAAGGGTAAGGCGTACGTCTGCGACCTGTCCGGCGACGAAGTCCGCGAGTATCGCGGCACCTTGACCCGGCCGGGCCGGGAAAGCCCCTATCGCAACCGCACGATCGAGGAGAATCTCGAGCTGTTCGAGCGGATGCGCCGGGGCGAGTTCCCCGACGGCTCCCGCACGCTGCGGGCCAAAATCGATATGGCCCATCCGAATTTGAACATGCGGGACCCCATCATGTACCGCATCGTGCACGAGACCCATCACCGCCAGGGCGACCGGTGGTGCATTTACCCGATGTACGATTGGGCGCACGGGTTCGAGGATTCCCTCGAGGGCGTCACGCATTCTATCTGCACGCTGGAGTTCGAGAACCACCGGCCGCTGTACGACTGGTTCATCGACGCGGTCAACGAGGGCCGCACCGACGACGGCTCCGGCCCGTGGGGCAGGAAGATTCACCATCCGCAGCAGATCGAATTTGCGCGCCTGAGCCTGACGTACACGGTGATGAGCAAGCGCAAGCTGCTCAAGCTGGTGAAGGAGGGCTTTGTCCGAGGCTGGGACGACCCGCGGATGCCGACGATCTCGGGTCTGCGCCGGCGCGGCTATTCGCCGGAGGCGATTCGGTCCTTCTGCAAAGTGATCGGCGTCAACAAGTTCAACAGCACGGTCGATATCGCGCTGCTGGAGCACTGTCTGCGGGAGGATTTGAACAAGACGTCGCCGCGCGTGATGGCCGTGCTGCGGCCGCTCAAGGTCATTATCGACAATTATCCCGAGGGCAGGGTCGAGGAGCTGGACGCCGTCAACAATCCGGAAGACCCGTCTGCCGGCACGCGCAAGGTCCCCTTCTCGCGCGAGCTGTATATCGAGCAGGAGGACTTCCTGGAGGAGCCGCCGAAGAAGTTCTTCCGGCTGGCCCCCGGCCGCGAGGTCCGGCTGCGCTACGCCTACTTCATTACCTGCACCCGGGTCGTCAAGGATGCCGAGGGCAACGTGGTGGAGCTCCACTGCACCTACGATCCGGCCACGCGGGGCGGCGACGCCCCCGACGGCCGCAAGGTCAAGGCCACGCTGCACTGGGTCTCGGCCCCGCACGCTTTGAACGCCGAGGTCCGGCTCTACGATAACCTGTTCACGAAGGAGGACCCCGAAGACGTGCCGGAGGGCCAGGACTTCACCGCCAATCTGAACCCGAATTCGCTTGAAATCCTGACGGACTGTTGTGTCGAACCGTCGCTGGCGGGAGCCGTGCCGCTGAGCCGCTATCAGTTCGAGCGGCTCGGCTATTTCTGCGTCGATCCCGACAGCACCGCCGGCAAGCTCGTCTTCAACCGCACCGTCACCCTGAAAGACCCCTGGGCCAAAATCCAGAAGGCGCAACCGGAGTGACGGGATGCCTGGTTGGAACCAGATACCAGATCCCATGCGGGGATGGGCGCACTGGTCGTGAATCTTCAGTCGCTCGAAGCAATGACGTGTTGGAGTGTGCGATGCTCATTCGTGCCGGCGTCCACGAGCAGCTTCTTACGATTTGGCCCTGCTTTTCCGCTGAATGGTCTTGGGCGTGCGCCTGGCCTCTTCGCCGGTATCTGTACCGATCGAATACAGAAAATCAGGAGAGAAGTCAGCGCCATTCGGCCAGACTACGGTGTCAATGTCCTTATTCACCCTGAAGCGCTTGAAATAAGAAACGTCCTTGAGCGGCTCGAAGACGGGACCGTCCAGATAAGGGGCTAAGTCAACAAGCTTCGTCTGGTTGTCGTCGAAGCGGACTTTCAGTTTATGATCGCCGGCATACGAGGCGTTCTTTACGTAGTGCATAATGATCCTCAGATCAGCGGCCTGATTTTGCGAAGCTCTTCCTTGCGTTCCGCACGCCTCCAATTCTCCAGCAGCTCATCCCTGTGCTGGAAGGCCCATTCCAACACCAGAGAAATGACCCGTGGAGGCAGCTTCCCTTCCATGATACGCAGATCTGTGATGGAGAACGCCGCCCGCTGGTGCTCGTACTTGGCATGGAAATGTGGCGGACCGTGTTCCCGATAATACATAGCAATCACTATCCCCAGAAACCTGCTGACCTCCGGCACGGCTACACTCCCAAACGACAATCACTGCAACGATCCGATGCACATTTTACCATGTTTGCGGGCAATCGAAAAGCTCGTTTGTTCCCGCAACATTGGCAAAGCTACTTCTGCGTCGATCCCGACAGCGCCGCTGGCAAGCTCGTCTTCAACCGCACCGTTACCCTGAAAGACGCCTGGGCCAAAATCCAGCAGAGCCAGCAAGACAGTTAGCCGGATGACAACCGGATTCATTTTCGAGATACTACCGTTCCCGGCAAGTGCTGTGTTTGGGGACCTGTTTCGCTGAGGTCGAATCATGGTGCGCACCCTTGCTATTCTGAGATCGACCTCGACCGGTTCGTCTCGTGCTGGGGCAGCAAGCAGGGCTCCACGAACACTTGCTCATCATAGATCTTGGCTTTGATGGCACCGATCGCGGTCAAGGCACCCATAAAGGACTCCTCGGACAGGTTGCTGGGCATGGGCAGCAAGGCATTGATGGGTTCACCGGAAAGGCCGTAGACCAGGACTTTGAGCTTGCCCGACGCACGGCCCGTCTGGACGGCCACGGCTGCGGCGAACAAACCATTCAAATTGACCTGTCCTTTCAGAGTCAGGAGGTCTGCCTCAACGCGCAGGAGGATCTCCAGTCGCAGCGGTACTCCATTCTTTTCAAAGAGGCCATAGTTCACATAGTCCTGTTGGACGATGATGCGTTTTCCTTTGCCGGCCCACTGTGACGCCAGCAACGTGAGATTGCCGTTTGCCTCGACGACCCAGCACGTGACCGAGATTTCGTGGTAAATCAATTTCTGGAGGATCGCCGACTTCTTGTATTCAGGCTCATCATCTCCTGTTTGCCCGGCGGTTACCCAATTGTCCGGCGGATCGGACTTCGAGGGCGTGGAGCCCTCTTGAAGCCCGAGGATGAATCGGATCTGCTCCAGATTCAGATTCTTGGGGACAGTTGCTTCATAGGAATCGAGGACTTGAGATGCCTGCGGAGTGTTGTTCGGGTCGGCTGATGATGAGGCCGGGGGCGGATCGGGCGGGAGGGAAGACGCTGCACCACTTGTGCGCGC
>Ga0315291_10003158_pt1 | contig 21325 bp, 19 predicted proteins | sample YL17G12_20_MG_FD_203070 | JGI IMG/M metagenome (GOLD analysis project Ga0315291, IMG submission 203070) | Sediment microbial communities from Yellowstone Lake, YNP, Wyoming, USA - YL17G12_20 | ecosystem: Environmental > Aquatic > Freshwater > Lake > Sediment | place: USA: Wyoming | collected... | reverse complement strand
CTAAGTCAAACTATTTTATATATTTGTTTAGTCACGATCGCCGGTGCTTCAAGTTTTGGGCTAAAACCCACAGAGACACGCCCCTCTACAGAAAGCTACCCCGGACCGCTAGCCCTAAAATGGGGCAAAACCCCGCCGGACGCGCGTTCGGTGTTGACCGGCAAAGTCGAATTCGTCAGCGAAAAGCCGGCGGCCGAGGACCACTATCACACCATCGATCAGCACTATAAGGGCAACTTCGGTAAGATGCCGACGAGCGATATCTTTCTGCGCTTTTACAACGGCGAATTTTTTTATCTAGCGGTGTCCCTCACCCCAATCCTTGCTGCAAGCCAACCACCGGTGGCCATTCCACTCTCCAGCGTCTGGCAGACTGTGGTGGACAAGATGCAAGGCGCCTATGGTCCGGCCTTCAAAAGCGCTCCGGCACCGCATTTGGCCTCAAGCAAGGCAGTCGCCGTGCCTGGATCTACAGAACAAAGCGCAATCTCGCCGCTCCTATGGAATGAACGCACCCAAAAAAGCCAGTTGGCCCTCTATCAGCTGCGCGATCTACAGATTCGCACCAACTTTTGGGACCCGTTCGCCGTATGGAAATTCAGCAACGGCGTGACGATCCAAACCTTTATATTCAAGACACAAGCAGCGGGCCAAACTGCGCCGACCTGGACGCCGGTATGGCTCTTTGTCAAAGACGACCTCTATCGTAGCTGGCGCACGACGGTCCACACGGCCCAAATCATCGAGCCGCGCGACTTCTGACTCTTCATGATCGACGTCCATACCGACAGTATAATAATTAGAGTGCCCAAATTGCCGAAATGGCTAAAAGGTTTGGCTTTTTATAGCCCGCTGACTCAATTCTAAACCGTTCACACTATTTCTTGTAAATTGCCTTAGAAGCAATTATCATAAAATGGTATGAATGACCGTGAAGCCCGATTGGGTAAATTTGAAACACAGTTTTTCGCCTGGACGCAGCTTAGGAAGAAATCCCTGGTTGCGACCGGCGACGTAGCCATGGCTTTGGGTTTGGCTGCAAAACAGGAGCGAGAACTCCTAAGCCGCATGGCTCGGGCAGGTTTGATCGTCCGGATAAGAAACGGCCTGTATATGGTGCCGTCCCAGATTCCCCCAGGCGGAAAGTGGACTCCAGGCGAATACAAACTCGCGCGCGCTTTGATGGAGGACGCCGTAGCCAATTATCAGATCGTTGGTCCTACGGCATTTCATCAGCATGGGTTCGATGAACAAGTGCCCAACAACGTCACCATCTATAACGACAAAATATCCGGTCGTCGCTCGATTGGTGGGATCGAGTTTATCCTCGTTAAAGTGGCGAGAGATCGCCTCGGTGGCACGGATGATCTAAAGCTGCCTGATGGAACCCAAGTTAAGATATCTGGCCTTGCACGTACCCTGATGGACGCGGTTTATGATTGGGACCGCTTCAACACTCTGCCCCGCGCGTATAACTGGATTAGGGCGCAGAAAAACAACACAGACGTTATAACCGAATTGGTTCAGCTAACCATCAAACATAGCAATAGCGGCACCAGGAGGCGTATTGGATGCCTTCTGGATGCCGTAGGTACAGCCCCGCGCCTTTTGAATAAGCTCAAAGCAGAGCTGAAAAAAACGCGATCGCTGATACCGTTCGTGCCAACGCTGCCTGACCGGGGAGATATCAATCGAGACTGGGGGGTCATCGTTAATGAAGAAGTCTAATGAAGTGCTTCTACAAGAGGCCCCACATGTCGACGCCGACGGGTTTCGTGCTGCTATTGAATACACAAGCCGGACCACAGGCTTTCGGATGGATTTGATCGAGAAGGATTATTTTTGCTCGATTGCTTTGGCATGTATTTAAACTCAGGACACACCACTCATTTTTAAAGGCGGAACGTGCCTCAACAAGGTCCACGTCGGCTTTTATAGGTTGAGTGAAGACCTTGATTTTAGCATTCCCGTAAATCTCGGCGCGACGCGCGGTGATAGACGGAAGGCTATTGAGCCGGTCAAGGCACATCTGGCGACGTTTAAGACGCTAGCACCGGCCCTCCAACTAGAAAGTGAACTTGCAGGGCACAACGAAGGACGACAATACACGGCCGTTTTCAACTACATGTCGATTGTTACGGGAAAGATGGGAACCATTAAATTTGAAGTCGGCCTTAGAGAACCATTGCTTGATCGAGTATTACAGGCACCGGCACGCACATTGCTGATTGACCCTTTCAAACGAAGCGAACTACTTTCGGCGGCGACTATTCTCTGCCTTTCGACAACAGAAGCATTCGCTGAGAAGATTCGTGCAGCGTTAGCGCGCAAAGACGCCGCCATTCGCGATCTTTTTGATCTCGATCACGCAATCAGGCATCAAAAAATCAACATCCAAGACGCCGAGCTTCTTAACTTCGCACGCCTTAAATTGAAGGTTCCGGGCACGAATGCTGTCGATACTTCGCAGCCGCGGATCGAGGCCATGCGTCGGCAATTGACGACTGAGTTACAACCGGTGCTACGTCCGGCGGATTATGCGGTATTCGATTTCGATCAGGCTGCTGCACAGCTGGTGGCGCTATCGGAAGTGTTGCGGGTGGCAAAAGCGTGACACCTGTGCATCCACAACCTGCTCCCCCGCGCTCACGAAATGGTACCGACTATTTTTCGCCATAGTCTCCGCCTGGCTCTTTGTCAAAGACGACCTCTATCGTAGCTGGCGCACGACGGTCCACACGGCCCAAATCATCGAGCCGCGCGACTTCTGACGCTTGTTCCTATTCAGGCTTATCGTCACAACTCTGAATATGGACATCCTGGTTCAGTCGTAAGACCCGTGTCGAAGTGCTACACACTGTCGCCGGATCCATACAATTTTTTGCGCTTCAAAGCATCAGCGCTCCTATAGAAGGTCGCCTTTGCCTGATTTTCTTAGATGAGACATCGCGGCACGCATCGTGCATACCAACGCACTGCGGTTGATGTTTAGCAGGGTGGCGGAGATTTCCGCCGATCATGCGGCAATGACCTGCAGCTCAAGACAAGGTCGTGCCCGACATGCATTCATGGTGAATGTCCGACTGTCTAGCACGCGTGCGCACACGGAGTGTTGTCATGTTGTTAACTAAAGGTAAATCAGTCGTCTTAGCGTCCATCATGCTGGTCCCATCGGCTTCAGCCTTTGCGGCCAACAGCATGCCCGTAGCCGCCGAAGACGCAGATTTCGAAAACGCCGCCAATCTCAATGATGCGCAAATTTCCGGAGTGGTCAACGTCGGGATTGAGCATGCGGTCAAGGCAGCAAAGACGGCACAGAAAGGTGCTTCCAACCCTAAGTTGGTCGAGTATGCAAATACCGTGATTCGCGATAACGAACGCTTTGCTGCTGAATTCAACGCAGTGCTCACCAAGGCCTCAATCAAACCTGAAGAAAGCACTACAAGCGTTAGTCTACGGGCTGATGCGCTACGCGACGCTTCGACGCTGATTATGCTAAAAGGTGCTGACTTTGACAGAAAGTTTCTGCATCAACACCTCGCCTCTGAACAGCACCTCATCGACCTCTTGGACTCGGATTTGATTCCGGCCGCCAAAAATGCCGAGGTGAAAGGTTACCTCCAGGCTATGCGCGGCGACATGGTCAAATGCGTCGCTTTCGGTAAGGCGCTACAAGCCGAAATCGGCGAGTAACACGCAGCCCATGTGGCTAGGCCTAGCAACCAGCGTTGGTAAGCTGGGGGCTAGGCCTCATTCATGTCCACGCTCTATGGTCGCTGCATCACCAGAAAGTCCTGGTCAACACCAAGGCTGACCCGAATCCAGTGATGCATCCTCCTACTCAACGTCCACGTCTTTTAGCGCGTGATGCCGCTTAAGATATGAATTTGGTCGAGCGCCTTGCCACTACCGATCACCACCGAGGTCAACGGATTATCTGCGATCATGATCGGCAATCCGGTCTCTTCGCGCAGCAGCACGTCGAGGTTCTTGATCAAAGCACCGCCGCCGGCGAGCACAATACCCTTGTCGACGATATCGGCAGCCAACTCCGGAGGAGTCTGCTCCAGAGCGACTCGGACCGCCTCGACGATGATATTGACCGGCTCGGCGATTGCTTCGCGGATCTCCTCGGAGGTGACTTGAATGGTCTTGGGAATCCCCGCCACCATGTCACGTCCCTTGACATGCATCGACTCGATGACATCGCTCGGATAGGCATTGCCGATGCCGATCTTGATCTCCTCGGCGGTGCGCTCACCGATGAGGAGGTTGTACTTGCGCTTGATGTAATTGATGATCGCCTCGTCCATCTTGTCGCCCGCGACGCGGACCGACTTCGAGTAGACGATACCGGCCAGAGAGATGACTGCGACTTCGGTGGTACCGCCTCCGATATCGACGATCATGCTGCCGCTTGGCTCAGTCACTGGCAAGCCGGCGCCGATCGCCGCCGCCATCGGCTCTTCGATCAGAAAGACTTCGCGCACGCCAGCGCTCTCGGCGGCCTCTTTGACGGCGCGCTTTTCGACATTGGTGATCCCGTAGGGCACGCAGACGATGACCCGCGGCTTCACCATGGTGCGACGATTGTGCGCCTTCTCGACGAAATAACGGATCATCGCCGCGGTGATTTCAAAGTCGGCGATGACGCCGTCTTTAAGCGGGCGAATGGCGACGATATCGCCAGGGGTACGCCCAAGCATCTCCTTCGCCTCGCGACCGACAGCGAGGATCCGCTTCGGGCCGGTCACATTTTTATTGATCGCCACGACGGAAGGCTCGTTCATCACGATGCCGACGCCCTTGACGTAGACCAGGGTGTTAGCGGTCCCCAGATCGATGGCTAAGTCATTGGAAAACAAACCCGCGAGCCAATCAAAAATCATTGCTTCCTCTCAGATCGGAGCTTGGAGTCTAGTAGTTAGTCGTTCAGTCCAATAGAATGCCTATCACGCATGGCGCAACGTGGCAACCATATCGGATAAGAGCCGTGTCAATCTTTCGTAGACCATCATCACACCTTCGCTGGAGTGGACCTTGACCTTGCCTGGACCCTGGATCCACTGTCTGAAACCCAAGCCAGGCGCGGGCTGCCGCCTTTTTTGCTTGCCCTACGCCGGCGGTCACTCGGGGACCTACCGTAGTTGGGACTCGCTACTACCAGACAGCATCGAACTGCACACCATCCAGCTCCCTGGCCGACTCCGGCGGTTCAGCGAAGCACCGTTATTAAGTGTCGCAGACATCGTCGCGCAATGCACGCCCGAGCTGAGCAAAATAATCGTCGGCAAACCCTACGCCCTGTTCGGCCACAGCATGGGTGCCGTGGTTGCCTTCGAGCTTGGCCGCGAGCTGCGACGCATGGGCCGACCGCCGAGGTGGCTGTTCGCTTCAGGCCGCCAGGCACCCCAGCTACCGTGGCGCCGGCCGATGCTCCATGGCCTGGACGAGGCATCCTTCCTGCGCGCACTGGGCCAGCTCGGTGGCACTCCCGAGGCCGTATTGGCGCACCCGGAACTGATGGCGACATTGATGCCGGTGTTGCGCGCCGACTTCACCGCCATCGAAACCTACCTCTGCTCGCCGCAGCAGCCTCTAGATTGCCCGATCACGCTATTTGGTGGATTAACGGATGCCCATGTCAGCGTCGACGACCTATTAGCGTGGCAAGACCAGACCAGCGCCCGTGCTATGCTGACGATGCTCCCCGGGGGCCATTTTTTTATCGAGGAGGAGGCCCCCGCCATCGTCAGCACCATCATCACGGATCTCAACCATGCTTAGGTCTAGCTTGCGCCAGCGATTTAGCCCCGTGACGGCGGTCTTTCTGATCGTCCTGGTCGACGTCCTCGGATTTACCATCATCTTGCCACTGCTCCCATTCTATGCCGAGAGGTTTGGCGCCAGCCCTCTAGTGATCGGTGCTCTGCTCGCCTCGTTCGCAGCTTGTCAGTTGATTTCCGGCCCATTTTTTGGCCGCTGGTCCGACCGGATCGGCCGCAAGCCACTGCTGCTGGTGAGCCAAGCCGGTACCTGCTTGAGCTTTATCCTGCTGGCGTTCGCGCCAAACATGACCTGGGTGTTTTTAGCCCGTATCCTAGATGGCGTCACGGCGGGCAATATCTCGCTGGCGCAAGCCGCCATCTCCGATGTCACTGCACCGCATGAACGCGGCAAGGCCTTTGGCAAAGTCGGCGTCGCCTTCGGCATCGGATTCTTGATTGGACCCGCGCTGTCCGGCTTTTTGTCCCGCTATGGTTACGCGGTGCCGATCCTGACCGGCGCGGCCCTCTCTGGCCTGAGTATTGTCGCGACGATCTTGCTGTTGCCGGCTGACCGCGCAACGGCGGCGAGGTCGCCAAGCGCCGCGCCACTGAAATTGATTGATGTCAAACAATTCGCTGGATTCTTCGCCGGACCAGGACTGCGGCTTCGGCTCATGCAGCTATTCACCTTTATCATGACCTTTTCGATGTACACCTCCGGCATTGCATTATTCGCCGGACGGCGGCTTGAAATAAATGGAAAGATGTTTGGTCCGAGCGATGTAGCCTATATCCTCGCCTACGGTGGCCTGCTGGGCATTTTGATTCAAGGATATTTGATCAGCAGACTGATCAAGCGCTTCGGCGAGCTCAGCTTGGTCACATACGGCTTTATCGCCATGGCCATCGGCATGGGTGTGCTAGCCACCGCGCATGAACTGATGGTGGCGCTGCTGGCGGCAACCTTCACCGCGCTTGGCCACGGCATCCTCAGACCAACACTAACAAGTTTAGTGTCGCAATCGGCGGGTCCAAAAGAACAAGGTGCCGTGCTTGGACTCAGTCAATCGCTGCAGTCGATGGCGCAAATCCTTGCGCCGTTGCTCGGCGGCTGGCTCATCGAACAGCGAGCGGAAAGTGCCTGGGCCCTAGCGGCTGCGCTTTTTGCAGTCTTTGGACTCATGGCACCATGGCGTCAGCGACTGACTGAGGCCGAGCAGTGAGAGAAACATTCTCGCCAAAGCACCATGCCAAATTGGCTGACTTCGCGTGCATGCAGTTGTATGGAATGGACGACATCCAATAACAACATCCATCGTGCTTTTACAAAACATGCATTGACGCCTTACACGATTAGGCCTAGGCCTGAAGACAGAGTCTTGCAGACCATGATTGATGATGAAATAGGAGGTTTTCGATGATGAATCGTCTTGCTGTCAGCGTTGCCTTGTTGGCGCCTGTCGTCGGCTTTTCTCAAGCCGAATTTCAGAATGCTGAGGTAACGGGTGATAACGAAGGTGACGCGCTAAACTCGTTAGAGGAAGGCGATGTCGGGACCATGGACGCTCCGGGCACGATTGATGAAGAACGCGGTGGTGGTGGACGCGGCGGCGGCGGTGGTGGTGGAGGACGTGGCGGTGGTGGCGGCGGCGGCGTTGGACGCGGTGGTGGTGGCGGCCGTGGACCAGGCGGAGGCGGCAACGCGGGACGCGGCGGTGGTGGACGTGGACCAGGCGGCGGCGGGAATCCAGGACGTGGGCCAGGGGGCGGCGGACCTGGACGCGGACCAGGCGGCGGCGGGAATCCAGGACGCGGACCAGGTGGCGGCGGACCAGGACGCGGACCAGGTGGCGGCGGACCAGGACGTGGGCCAGGCGGCGGCGGGCCAGGACGTGGGCCAGGTGGCGGCGGGCCAGGACGTGGGCCAGGTGGCGGCGGACCGGGACGAGGACCGGGTGGCGGCGGACGCTGGCCGGGCGGCGGCGACCGAGATCGCCATGGCGGCTATCCAAGCCGTGATCATCATGGCGGCTGGAATCGTGGTGACCACGGGCGCTGGGACCGTTGGGATTATCACCGCGGCCATTGGGGCGTGGTCGGTCGTTGGGGTGGCTATTGGGGTCCGGGTTGGGGCCCTGAAACTCCGATCTATGATCCGCAAGTCTACGTGACCAGCATCTACTGCGGCAGCGATGGCCAAGGCGTTGGCTGCCCCTTCGATGCATCTATCCAAGGTGCTTTCGTCACGGAGCAATACTCCGATGCGAGCTGCATTCTAAACCAAAGCTGGGGCGTCAATCAGTACGGCCTCTGGGTTTCGAATGGTTGCAAAGCGCAATTTGAAGTTTACTACCGTTAAATTGTTTAGCCGGCAGCTTTAAAGCTGCCGGCTTTGCCGTTCGATTGCTCAAGATTTCTTCGGGAACAACGCGCCGATTTGTTCCAAGGACTGCAGACCATTTTGCAGGCGGTAATCAAAATTGATCCGCGCCGGCTGGCAAGTAGCGTTGGCATTGACCCTGGCGCTGTCGGCACCCGAGACGATATGCATCGACTGGGATATGACGCCGCCATTGAGGGTCCAGCTGGAGGCTCGGTTGATGCCGGCAACGGCACTGACGGCGTAGAGATAGGCGTCGATCTGGGTGAAGGTGCGCTCGCCCCAGCTGTGACCGGCAACGAGGGGACGGTCACTCGCGGTCCAACACGGCGTCAGGGTCTCATAGAGGGCTTCAAATTGTGCCTCAGGGAGCCATTTGTAGACATCCCACACGCCATTCACGGTACCAGTGAAGGGCGTTCCTTGGTCACTAGTGTAGATCGAGTTGTAGCGGACGCCGTGCAAGCCGTTGGCCCGGGCCGATCGTCCGTTACCGCTATCCATGTAGTTTTCCAGGTCGCCGACAAAAATGCTTTTTGCTGACGCTAAACCGAGTCCATCGCTGCTGGCCGCAGCAAGGTCGGCTTTGGCTTTAATGTTGGCGGCGGCGGCATCATCGCTGTAAGGAAACGATGCAAGGCGAGCCGCTTTCAGATTGGCTGGGATATAGATGTTGCCCGTGGCGTAAATCGTGCCGACGCCAGTGAACACACCCTTGATCACCACATCCCCATTGATCAAAACATCTCGGTCGATCACGACAGGCGTGGCCGCGGTACCAACCAAAAGCGCATTTCCGGTATAAACCTTGCTAATGCTCGCAACCGTCGATGGGGACGCTTTGGCGCTGACGCTACCTTGCATCTTCCCTGCCAGATCCGCGAAGTTGAGGATAGGAAAGCCCGGCTTGCCCGTCGCCGCCAAGATCGGCATTTCCTTGCCCGAGTTGTCGTAGTTCTGCGTCACCCCTCTGGCGACGACGATGCCGCCCAGCCGCGGCGGTACGGTCAGAATATCAGCCGCATGGTAGGCGCCAGCGACCAGCCACTTGCCGAACACTTTGCCATTGGAGTCTTCACGCAATGCTTCCGCATCGCCCACTGACACCACAGTGCCGTGCACTTCCATGTGACAAAAGGTGCAGTTGAAGTCGTTCACCAGAAGACCAAAGTTTATGTTTGGCGGCGGAGGTGGAGGCGTGCTCGGAGTTTTAGGCGACCCGCTTGCCGGGTCGTTTGACGGCGTTGTTGGCGCGCCTGCGGTGGCTTGACCGTCGCTTCCGGGCTCTGTGGTCGAACCGGAATCCGCGGTCGGTGTAGCGCTGTTCGTGGTGCGCGGCGCGCCGGCAATCGGCTTTGCACCGCCTTCAAAAGACGAACCTGAGCAGGCGGCAATAGCCATCGCGGTCATCGCGAATGTTGCACCGTACAAAGATTTCATAGGCTGACTCTCCGAGCGGGCTTGGGGTAAATCTGGCACCCGCACTTATGTCAAAGCTATCGGCCGGCGGCGTCATAAACTTGACCAAATTCTACCTACGCCTGAAATCCCCTTCCGTCCCAGGTCCTTACCGCGCCACAAAATGGCCACTATCGCTCGGGCTCAATGGCCCGAGTGAAATGGCCCGAGGTTACTGGCCAGAGGTTACAGACCCGATAGCCGGTGCAAGGCCATCCTGTCCCAGCACCGACCGCAAAAACCGGTCGCGCTCACTTACGCGGTTTGTGCGCCAAAGGCGACGAGTTGCTTTTTGCCAGAACGAATGCGGAAGCTGTTGCCGATCATCACCACACCCGACACCAACGACCAAACACCAAACACCATGCTCAGGCCGACACCAAATGCCGCTGGGGTCGACAACAAGATCAAACCAAACACCAGGCTCAAACCTCCAGCCAAAACCAGGCTCCATTCATTGTGCTGGCCTTTCTCTGGACGTAGTCCTGCGGAGATCTCCATGATGCCACCGAAGATCGCCATGATCCCGACAAAGGAGCCGACAATCGCTGCTGTGAGCAATGCCGACAGGAGTGGCAAAGCGAGCACGGCGACGCCAGCAAGCAGGTAGAACACGCCGCGAAGCGCGACATAGCCGCGTTTGGTATGGGCCGTCTTGTTGCCGATGGCCAACGCCACCAAGACGATGCCTTCGATGCACAAAAAGGCGCCTAAGAACTGCACTAGGACGACCAGCGTGACCACCGGCTGGGTGACCGCGTAGAAGCCAAACCCCAATGCAAGCAGGCCGCGCAGAAGCTGCAGCCACCAGGGTGTTGTCAGGATTTGTGCGATTAAAGTACGGTTTGCTGCTTCCATGGGGAGACTCCTTTAGTTGGCTAACGAGCGCCTCAAAGGAGGCGCCATCACCACCTCTTTAGACCTATCCAAGGTAACGAGCAAGGCCAACCATACCCACCTGCAAGCAACGAAAACCCAGGGGTTATCGGCGTCTAGGGCGTATTGCCGACGCCATCCCCGTCAGACTAACAGCGCCATCGTCGGACGCACCTAGCTTTAAATGCGATGTTTCTTCTTCTTCATCTGCTTGCCCCGCGGCAGCTTCGGTGGCGGCGGACTAAGCGGCGGCGGGCGGCGGCGCGACTTCTGTACCGGCGCCTCAGGGCCAGGCAGCGCCGACTCCGCACGCGGTGCCTTTGCCACAGCCTTGCCGCTCGGCTTTTGCATGATAAACAAATAATTAAAGCCGCGGAGAAAGTAATTGCCGGCCTCGGCCGAGCGATGCCAATGACCCTTCTTCATCGTCTTATTGTGACGCACCACGGCGACGATATCGATCGGAGTCCAGCGCTTGCTCATGCGCGCAAACAGCTCAAAACCGATGGCGCAAAACGGTTGGTCTTTACGCCATGAGTCAGAGACATAAAGGCCCATGTAGCTGCCCGGCTTGAGGACGCGGTCGATCTCGGCGATCACCTCGTCCATCGCTTCATAGTAGCCACCGCCATCGGCATCGAGCTCACCGATGCATTCGGGGGCGCCGGAATACTTCAGATGCGTCGAGTACGGTGGGTCGACGAATAAAAAGTCGACGCTCGCGTCCGCAAGCGGTAGATGCCGTGCATCGGCCCTGGTGATCTCCGGACGTTGCGGCTGGAGGTCAAAGCCCACACCCCGGCGCTCTAGATCTTTACAGACATCCAGCGTCGTTCCGCTCCCGCACATCGGATCGACGACGACCGCACCCTTTTTGGTGTAGCGTTTAAGCAGATTCCAAATGACATAGGAGGGCGTGGCCCCTTTGTAGCCCTTGCTCCCCTGCATGCCTTCGCCGTAGTGCTGCGACGGATACTCCCAAAGGGTCGAGGTCTGAAGTTCCAGCGGCGGCTTTTTATACATCTAAGACTCCAGGCCAAATCGATTGCCAGAGAACAGGGGGTGGGGTCGTCACCGTGACGGGGGTCTTGGCCACCGGATGGGTGAAGGTCACGGTTAAGGCATGCAGGGCGATCTGGTGCTCCCACATACTGCTAGCACCATACTTGACGTCGCCGTAGATCGGCATGCCCGACTGCGCCAGCTGCACGCGGATCTGGTGGCTGCGCCCGGTTTTAGGCCGCACCTCGAGCAGCGATAGGGGGCCCTTGCGGCCCAGCGACCGGTAGGTCAGGGTGCTGGCCTTGGCACCCGCAGTACCGGCAGGGACCACCTTGGTCAGATTATGGTCTCGGTCCTTCAGCAGGTAAGAGTCGACCGTGTGCAGCTCGCTCGAGCTGGGAGCGCCTTCGACGACCGCACGGTAGGTTTTATTGATCTGACCTTTGCGAAACTGCTCGGAGAGCCTGGCAGCGGCTTTGCTGCTCAAGGCGAACATCACGACCCCGGACACCGGCCGGTCAAGAAAGTGCAGGGGGACTAAATAGCCTTTCTTCCCAGGCGCCTGTCGGGCAAAATGGTAGGCTCTTGCCAACTCCAACAGGGTCGCGTCGCCGGTTTTGTCGCTGGCGGTGATCAAACGAGCTGGCTTGTCAACAACCAAGCAGTGATGATCCTCATAAAGGATCCGCAGGGTTGGCGGTAAGTCAGGGCTCATACGTGGTTTCGCTTATGTTAAGGAATTGCTATAGGGGTGAAGCGACCACCGCTTAGAGTAAGACCGCTTCATGCCATAGGAAAGGGAGCGCTGCATGCAGCCGACACGGCTTTTTGACATCATGGACCGACAAGCGCAAGAGCAACCGTCGGCTGTCTGCCTCGGCGTCAAGCTGGACGGCCAATGGCAGACCATTAGCTACGCGCAGGTGGCGCAGCGGGCCAAGGAGTTGAGCCTGGGTTTACTCAGTTTAGGCCTGGGCAAGGGTGAGCGTGTAGCGCTGATCGCCAACAACCGGCCGGAATGGGTCTACACCGACCTCGCCGCGTCCCAGCTCGGCTGCCCCTTGGTACCGATTTACCCGACCGCGACCGTCACCGACTGTGAAACCATCCTGGCCCACAGCGAGGCTCGCTACCTGTTCGTATCGTCCGCGGCGATCTATGAAAAAATTCAGAGCATCCGGGCCAACCTACCAAAACTCAAAGAGATTTATTCCTTTGATCCGATTGCCGGGGTCAAACTCTGGCGAGAGCTGGCGGATGTCGGCGCTAAGGCCAATGCCGAGTTGCTGAAAGCCCATGCCAAGGCACGCACCGAGGTCACCACCGACGACCTCGCCTCGGTGATCTATACCTCTGGGACGACCGGCAAGCCGAAGGGGGTGATGCTGTCGCATCAGAACTTCCTCGCCAACATCCTGGCCGTCGATACCGTCGTGAACAACCCGAAGTTCGCCAAGGCGCTGAGCTTCTTGCCGCTATCGCACGTGCTTGAGCGCGTCGTCATCTACTTCTACGAATTAAACGGCACCAGCATCTACTTTGCCGAGAGCATGGACACCATCGCCAAAAACCTGACCGAGGTGCAGCCAAACATCTTCGTCTGCGTGCCGCGAGTCCTAGAGAAGCTCTACGACGCCATCGTCGCGAAGGGTCGCGCCCTCACCGGCGCGAAAAAGACCTTGTTCAATTGGGCCCTCGTCCTCGGCCTGCAGTACGAGCCAAACGGCTGGCAAAATCCCATCAAAGCCGCGCAACTCGCCATCGCCCGTCGGCTGATCTTCAGCAAGTGGCATGCGGCGATGGGCGGCAACATCGATATGATCATCGTCGGTGGCTCGGCTCTGCAGCCGCGGCTGGGCCGAGTCTTTTGGGCTGCCGGCTTCACCGTTATCGAGGGCTACGGCCTGACGGAAACCTCGCCGGTCATCTCCTTCAACACGCCGGATGAGCACCGCATCGGTACGGTCGGTAAGGTGCTACCCAACCTGCAGGTAAAAATCCAACAGGAAGAAGGCTACCGCGCAGGCGAAGGCGAGATCTTGGTGAAGGGCCCTTCGGTGATGGCTGGATACTATAAAAATCCCCAAGCCACGCTCGAGGCCATCGACCACGACGGCTTCTTTCACACCGGCGACATCGGCATCTTTGAAGACCAGTTCCTGCGCATCACCGACCGCAAAAAGGAGATGTTCAAGACCTCCGGCGGCAAATACGTCGCGCCTCTCGCCATCGAGAATAAGTTTCGCGAATCACCTTATATCAGCCAGCTGATCGTCATCGGCGAAAACCGCAAGTTTCCCTGTGCCATCATCGTGCCGGAGTTTGCCCACCTGGAAACCTGGGCCAAGGAGTCCGGTGTCGCGGTGACGTCGCATCAAGCCCTGCTCGAATCTGAGAAGGTTAAAGCCTTGTTTGATGCCGAGGTGGATCGCCTCAACCAAGGCTTCGGTCGCTGGGAGCAAATCAAAAAATTCCGTTTGGTCAGCGACGAATGGACGGTTCATACCGGCGAATTAACGCCTAAGCTCAGCCTGAAGCGCAAGGTGATCGAGGCGAAGTATCAGGCGATCGTCGAGGCTATCTACGGCAGCACGGACGCCAACTACACGCCACCTGCGCATTAGGCCGAAAGCCCCATAGACCGCGACCTTGCCCGGCCAGCTGCAGCAGCTTGGTCGGGCAAGGTCGTGCTATGCCCGATGACCAAAGCAGGAGTGGCGCCCAGTGTCGAGCTTAAGGTATGCTTGCCTAAATAAAAACATACGCTATGGATTCTCGTCACCGACCAATGCTTTGGGAAAGTTCACCACATGGACGAACAAGCCAAAAAGGACCGTGACACGGTGGCGGACCAGAGTCACAACAGCAGCGACCAGCAGTCACCATCTGAGCAAGTCCCGGCGCCACCAGCAGCAGCCAACGGCCTGTCACGGCGCGAGGTCGCAACGGCGATTCCGAAGATTGCCGTCGCCGCCGCGGCTATGGCGCATGAACAGCCCGCAAACGCCGTCTATAACATGTTCTTTAACAAGGCGCCGCTTAGCAGCAGCATGTGGCTCTGCGGCGATAACGCCAATGGGAACCTCGGCATTGGCAACATCAGCTTGAAAAGCAGTCCGGTCCAGCTCGGTAGCCTGAGCACCTGGACCAGTGTCGCGGCAGGATTTCAGGCCGGCTACGCGATAAAGAATGGCAGCCTATGGGCTTGGGGTTACAACAACTATGGTGGGCTCGGCCTCAATGATACGGTCCTACGCAGTAGTCCGGTGCAGCTGGGCGGCCTCAATAATTGGGCGCAAATTTCCGCCAGCAAGTATAGCGCGGCTGGCGTCCACACCGACGGCACGATCTGGTGCTGGGGTTATAATGGCGGCGGTCAGCTCGGCAACAATGACACCAATTGGCTTAGCTCCCCGATCCAAGTCGGGACTCTCAGTGTCTGGACATCGGTAAGTGCCTCCGGCGGCAACTCGACAATCGCTAAACGCAAAGACGGGACCCTGTGGGGCTGGGGCAGCAATGGCTACGGCAGCCTGGGCGACCGCACCATCGTCAACAGAAGCAGCCCCGTTCAGATCGGCACCCTAAGCACCTGGAACCTCGTCGCCGCAGTCCAAGAGCACACCATGGCCACCCGGTTGGATGGCACGCTGTGGGCCTGGGGCCGCAATGACAGTGGCCAACTGGGCCTTCGCGACAGGAACCACCGCAGCAGCCCCGTGCAGGTCGGCTCACTCTCAACCTGGACGGTCATTAGCAACAGTCAGCTCTTCTCTGCCGCCATCAGATCCGATGGCACCTTGTGGGGCTGGGGTGATGACTTCTATGGCGAGCTTGGCCAAAATTCGACCTATAACAACAGGAGCTCCCCGGTCCAAATTGGCTCGCTAAGCACGTGGACTACGGTGAGCTGTGGCTACTGGTTTATGACAGCCAGACGCAACGATGGCACCATATGGAGCTGGGGAAAGAACTCCTACGGCAATCTGGGCCTCGGAGACACCGCCAATCGTAGCTCGCCGGTACAGATTGGTACGTTGTCGAAGTGGAGGAGTGTTACCGCTAGCGGTCCATATATCATCCTGCTCAAGCCTTAGATGTTCCCTGGGGGCACCGTGCCGTTTTGTCTCGAGACCGCCTCTGGTCGCCCGGTCATCCTGCATCGAACAGAGCAGTTCGTGGTCGTCAACAAACCCGCCGGCATGCCGACTCACCCGGGACCTGGTTGCGCTCCGGGATCCTCGCTGATGACCTGGCTGCGACGGCAACTTGGGCGCTGGGTCTATCCGGTGCATCGCCTCGACGCGCCGGTCTCGGGTGTTTTGCTCATGGCGCTCACACCGGAAGTGGCCAGCCTGCTTGCCGGACAGTTTGCAGGCCGCACGGTGACAAAAACCTACGTCGGCGTCTGCCGCGGCTGGCTGCCAGACAGCGGCAAGATCGACCACCCGCTGGGCCGCCTCGACAGCAGCGACACCGTGATTCAAGCGCCACAAGAAGCCATCACTGTGTTTAGCACCTTGGCGCGGTGGGAACTGCCCATCGCAGTTCGCCCCTACCCCACTTCGCGCTACTGCCTGGTCGAACTTCAACCCTTGACCGGTCGCACCCATCAGCTGCGCCGCCACCTAGCGAGCCTGTCCCATCCCCTCATCGGCGACACGCGGTATGGGGATGGTGCCCACAATCGGGCTTACCGCAGCCACCTGCAGGTGCATAGGTTGCTGCTGCACGCCAGAGACTTAGAATTCCAGGATCCCGACTCTGGCGAGGCCCTTAGCTTTACGGCGCCATTTGACCAGGTCTGGCAAGGGCTTCTGGCAAATGAGAACCAAATCGCCTCAATAACCTCATGATCCAACCGCCGCAACACGAAGCTGCCCGGCTTCTTCCTGTTGCACAGCAACGGCGCGAGCAAATTTAATTTCAAAACAGGTATTTGGGCTGTCGGTCACCACGGCAATCGTCGCCTTGTGTTCATCCAAAATAGCCTTGGTGATGGAGAGTCCCAAACCGGTGCCTTCGCCTACACTCTTGGTCGTAAAAAATGGTTCAAATAGCTTGTCGCGGACACTGTCCGGAATTCCGGGTCCTGAGTCTGTCACCCTTAACACGACAGATTCGGCATCATCAAACAGCGAAACTTTTACCCACTTCTTAGGCTGATCTTTCACTGCATCAATGGCATTGTTGACGAGATTGATGAGCACTTGCTCTATTTCGACTTCATCGCAAAGTATCTGTGCGTTGCCTTTGCAATCTATTTCCACAGGGGTCGCATGTTGATTTGATTTTGCTTCAATTAAAATGAACGCGTCTTGAACTAATTTCGAGAGTTCAATGACCTTTAATTCAGGTTTATCACCAGATCTTGAAAATTTTTTAAGGCCATTGACAATGTGAGCAATACGATTGCACGACTTTCTTATCACTTCAACCTTGGCGTCAAGTTTTTCGGGCTGGTCAGAAAACTTTGCTAATAGGCTAATCGATCCCGCAATGACTGCAAGAGGGTTGTTAATCTCATGAGCAATGCCGGCCGCCATCTCACCGAGGGAGGCGAGCTTGGCGCTTCTAATGCTTTTTGCTCTCTCGAACTCTAGAGCACGCCTTATTTTTACGTCCTCCGTGATGTCGTTTGAGATGCCGATGAGCAGGTGTGGCTCACCATTTTGGTCAAAGGTGGGGACCTTGTAAGTCTGCAACAGTCGCTTCCCATTGGGGGTGTCAAGCTCTTCCTCATTGATTTTGACTGTAGACTTGGTTTTGAACGCTCTGATGTCACTAGACATAAACTCATCAGCTTTGTCTTTCGGAAGCAGATCGTAGTCATTTTTTCCAATAAAGTGTTCTTGTTTAAGCCCGAGGAGCGATTCTCCAGCCTTACTAAAAAGTGAAAATTTCATGTTATTTTTGTAGTCTTTTACAAAAATCAATGATGGGACATTATTGAGAACCACTTCCATAAAGGATGCGACCCGCTCCCTTTCAAGCTCCGTCGCCCTCTGAGTGGTCACGTCGAAGTTGACTCCATGCATCATAATCGGCTGACCGGATTGGTCCCGAATGACCTTGCCCCTACCAGCAATGAACCTCTTGCCATCATATTTCGTTTGGATTTCAAAGACGGTATCAAATTCCTTTTTTCCGCTGATAGCCTGCGCAAGTTCATCAATCGCTGCTTGTTTTGATTCAGGGCTTAGGGTGCTCTCCCACGCCTGGTAGTGCCCAGAGAAATCGGCTTCCTTAACGTCATAGAGCTTGTACATGCTCTGGTCCCAGAATAAGGACTGATCAACCGGATTAAATTTCCATACGCCAATTTTTAATGCATCTAGAATAAAGCGGATGTCGCTCTGGGTATTGAGCAGTTCTGTCACATCCGTAAATGTACACGCCACGCGGCGACCCGACGGACCTTCGAAGGGCACCGCATTGATTTTGATCCACCGCTCGGTGTGATCAGGTAGAGCTAGACCCATGACCACGTCCTTAACGGGAGATCCCGTCTTGAGGGCAAGCATGGCGGGATGCTCTTCTCCAGGGAAAGGCGACCTGTCGTGCTTCATCGCTTTCCACGAAGGGTCCGTTGATGCCCGACCTCGCAGCTGATCTTCAGTCAAGCCGAGTATGGCTAAAGCTGCAGGATTGAAGCTTTCAATGGCGCCATTTGCATCCTGCAGCACCAAACCCTCCGCCATCGTTTCAAGGATTGTGATGGTTTCAATGTCGCGATCCTTTTGATTGGTGACATCCTCAAGAACCTTTGAAGCGGTGTCAGCTGTCATAGTAAGGTCCTTTCGATTTTGACAAAGGATACTCAGAGGCGATCGGAAGTTCACATCCAAGGGCCTAGCGACCATGTGGCGTCGGGCTGTCCCAGCCCAGCGGATCCAGTCGTCGAGTCAAGTTTTAATTAATGATCTAGGTAGTATACATACTTTCTTTGTCAGAAATACCCTGCAAATATTAGCCCTACTCGTCGGCTAGCTTTACCTCCCTGGTTCGAAGACCCTCAACCCAGCGGCCCTTCATACCGATAGCCTAATGGGCACCGGTTTTGGGGGGCTGTCATGACCGCTTCGGGATCTGAAGATCGCGTCGAGCTGACGGTTGACATACATCAGTACTTTCGCCGTGTCGGTATGATCAGCGACTTCCGCGAGCTGACTTGGCTGGGCTTCGACATGGGTATCTATGTAAGCATTTTCCCCCAGCATCTGGCTGCACAACTTCTGACATTCTGTCGAGAGAATCCGGAATACCATGTAGTTACTTCCGTTGACCCCGGACGTTGGGTCAATAAATACGTGCCTGATTGCCGATGCTATAAGCTCGCCAACGGCGACAAAAACCCGAACCTAGTGTTGAACCCACTGGTCAGTCCGGAGCGTGCGCTAGTCGACGAAGAGGTCATCTGCTCGGCTCTTACCATGCTTAACAACACGGATGCTGGTGACTAGGGACAGGCTCTCCAGAAGCCGACTCCGACACGGCCTTGCGCTTTGCAACGCCCATTGACCAGGTCCCGCAAGGACTTCTTGCAAATGAGAATCATTCTCTCCTAGAGTAGACCCTAGTGCTTCCAGAAGGAGCCAGCGTCAGGCTCCAAACACCTCAACTAAGGTGACAAGCATGCGCAAACCAATGACGCTTCTCTACGACTCTCTTTGCCCGGTATGCTCGCGCGAGGTGCGCCTCCTAAAACGCTTCGACCGTGCCGAAAACCTCACGCTCGTCGACATTGCGGCGCCGGACTTCGACCCCGCGCGCTACGACCTCACCCTCGAGCAATGTGTCGGGTCACTACGCGGCATCGACGCCGAGGGTCGTCCTCTCGATGGTATGGCGACCATCCGTGCGATGTACAGCGCGGTTGGTTTAGGGCCGCTGATGGGCTGGACGACCTGGCCAGGGGCGCGTCAGCTCAGCGACCTAGCGTACCGTGTGTTTGCCCGCTTCAGGCCGCGATTTTCTAGTTTTGATCCAAACCAATGCGCAAGCGACCGCTGTCGTCCGAAGGGAGCTGTCCATGGCAAGCCATAACGGACGAGTGTACCTGATCGTAGCGGCGACCAGCGGCATCGGTTCGGCGTTGGCGCGTCGACTAACGACAGCCGGGGCCAAGGTCGCCCTTGCTGCGAGAAATACGGCGGCACTCGACGCGCTCGGCGCACAGCTCGGCGCTGGTGAGTTCGGCCGCGGCCCGCATCGGCTTGCCGAATCACGAAGCGATTGCCGCGGCAAAGGCTGCGGTCGAGGGAATGGCTCTGTCTGCGGCGGCGACCTATGCGAAAAATGGCATCCGCGTCAACTGCGTCGCCCCAGGACTCACGCGGACGCCACTCACCGCGAGCCTCACGCGAAGCGAAGCACAGCTTAAAGCCTCAGTTGCTATGCATCCCCTTGGCCGCATCGGCGAGCCAGATGACGTGGCTGCTGCCATAGACTGGTTGCTCTCACCTGAGAGCGCTTGGATCACCGGTCAGGTGCTCGGTGTCGATGGTGGATTAGCCACCGTGAAAGCGCGGCCTTCCGGCGCCTAGAGGATGTTCTTAACGCGGAGCTAGCAGCCATGACTAAACAACCAAGGCGAGCTGCGGTGATCGGAGCAGGGCTGTGCGGCCTCACCTGCGCCCATGACTTGGCGCAAGAAGGTTGGGACGTACAGGTGTTCGACAAGAGCCGCGGCTTAGGCGGCAGACTTGCCGTCAAACGCCTTCCTGACCTTGGCAACGTCGATCTCGGAGCGCAGTTTATGACGGCAAGCACGGTCGCGTTTGCGACACTTCTGGCCACGGCAGCGGCCAAGGGGTACGTGGCGCCGTGGCAAGGCTCCGTCGCCTATCTCACAGCCAAAGGCCGCGAGGAAGCAAGGGAGCAAGTGCGCTGGGTGGGCGTTCCTGGCATGAACTCTTGGTTAGCAGATCTGTGGCCGCGCCAGGCGGTACGGTTTGAAGAGCGCATCGAGTCGTGCGACCGCCTGGCTGATGGCAGGTGGGTAATCAATGATAAACGCGATAAACTTTATGACGCCGTCATCTTGGCGATGCCGCCCGCTCAGGCTGCGGACTTAGCCCGCGGCACTAGTCTGGAGGCGCCGCTGCGCAGCGTGCCTATGACGCCCTGCTGGGCTGGACTTGCGCTTTTTGAACGATCGCTGCGCGTCGATTTCGTCGCAGCTTTTATCCGTGGCGGCCAGCTTGACTGGATTGCCAACAATCAGACGAAGCCGGGACGAACCGAGCATCCTGCCGCGTGGACGATTCATGCGGGCGGAGCTTTATCGACACAGCTGATCGATCAGCCTAAAGAGGTCGTGGCAAAGCACTTGATGATGGCCGTTGCGGCGGAGATTGGTATCGACTTACCGCCCGGTCACATAGAACTGACGCATCTGTGGCGCTACGCATCGCCGCAACTCGCAACCGCTCCTGGCATCCTGTGGGATGCTAACATTGGCCTTGGTGCTGGCGGGGACTGGGCCATTGGTGGGCGTGTCGAAGGCGCTTTTACGGCGGGAAAGCAACTGGCTGCGGCCGTCTGCGCTTCTTGAACATTTGCTACTGCGAACAACGCACACTCCCGCCTACCGCTGCATAGATTAAATAGTTGAAACCCAATCCTTACCGGTGAGGTCGCGATACTTCTTCAACAAATTCTTCTGGGCAAGCTCAAACTCAGTTTTATCACCATATGGAATTTGTTGAGTAACTACCCGGTCATTAATCTCTTCCAGAGTGTCGTTGATGAGGGCAACGACATCCGCTTTCAATATGTACTTTCCATTGTATGTTTTATTTTCTTGTAATAATCCTAACTCAATATCAACTTTAGTAAC
>Ga0315291_10003155_pt1 | contig 21330 bp, 22 predicted proteins | sample YL17G12_20_MG_FD_203070 | JGI IMG/M metagenome (GOLD analysis project Ga0315291, IMG submission 203070) | Sediment microbial communities from Yellowstone Lake, YNP, Wyoming, USA - YL17G12_20 | ecosystem: Environmental > Aquatic > Freshwater > Lake > Sediment | place: USA: Wyoming | collected... | reverse complement strand
CGCCCCAACGTTGAGGTCTCGGCAAAATTGAGCTTGCAGCCTAGGGTATGGAGTGCAACGCGGTTCATACATACGAAAAAGAGTTGTCCGAGGTCTTCGAACAACTCTTTTTGTGTTTCATCGACATGTTAGATGTTGGATGCTTCACTGACTCCCGAGTCGCCGCTCAGAACGGAGCTCGTAACCATATCCTTCAGCGTCATGGGCGAAAGTTTGTGCGAAGCAACATAATCATCGACAATCTTCTGCTCCTTGCCGCGGAGGTACTCGAGCACTGAGAGAACGATCTTCTTGTTATCCTTGTCGAACTCGATAACCTGCAGCGGAATCGGATCGCCAACGTGGAATGACTCGGAGATGTTCTTCACCGGTGTCTGCGAGAGTTGGGACAAAGGGACAAAACCGTCCACGCCAAGGGGCAACTCGACAATAACGCCCTTCTCAATGAGCCGTACGATTTTCCCATCGACCGATGTACCCACTTTGTAGGTCGTTTCGAAGACGTCCCAGGGATTATCCTGTATTTGCTTGTGACCAAGCGAGATTCGTCGCTGCTCGACGTCGATGCTGAGGATGACAACGTCGATTTTATCCCCCTTTTTCACAACCTCGCCCGGATGGCGGATCTTCTTTGTCCAGGAGAGATCGGAAATGTGTACCAACCCATCGACCCCCTCCTCAAGCTCAACGAACACCCCAAAATTCGTCAGGTTGCGAACGATGCCGGTATGCCTCGAACCCACAGGGTATTTGTGCATGAGGTTCATCCAGGGATCCGGCTCGAGCTGCTTCATACCGAGAGAGATTTTTTTTCCTGCCTTGTCGAGGGACAATATGACAGCATTGATGATCTGGCCCATCGAAACCATCTGCGACGGATGTTTCACGTGCTGTGTCCAACTCATCTCGGAGATGTGAATCAGGCCCTCGATGCCTTTTTCAATCTCGACGAACGCTCCGTAATCGGTCAATGAAACAACTTTTCCTTGTACCTTCGTGCCGACCGGATATTTGAGCTCGATATTCTCCCACGGGTGCGGCATGAGCTGCTTCATGCCGAGCGAGATGCGCTTCTTTTCCTGATCGAAATCAAGGACGACGACATTTACGGTCTGGTCAAGTTTCACGACTTCGGACGGATGGCCAATGCGGCCCCACGAGAGGTCGGTAATATGCACCAGGCCATCGACGCCGCCGAGGTCCACAAACACGCCGAAGTCGGTAATTGCCTTCGCGTGGCCTTCGAGGATTTGGCCCTTCTCGAGGCTGTCGAGGATCGACTTGCGCTGACCAGCGAGTTCTTCTTCCACCAAAACCTTATGACTAACAACCACATTCTCCGACGGATGATTGACTTTAACAACACGGAATTCCATTTCCCTGCCGATAAAGGCATCAAAGTCACGCACCGGTCGCACATCGATTTGGGAACCTGGGAGAAATGCGTCGATGCCCAGCAGGTCAACCACAATGCCTCCCTTTGTCCGGCGTACACATCGTCCCTTGAGAACTTCGCCCGTTTCGAAGGACTTCACCACTCGTGCCCAAACCCTCATAAAGTCAGCCCGCTTGCGCGAAAGAATAAGCTGACCGTCTTTGTTTTCGACGCTCTCAAGGTAGACTTCGACTTCGTCACCGACCTTGATATCCTTGATGTTGGGGAACTCTGTGAGCGGAATTGCTCCCTCGGATTTGAATCCGATGTCAACCGCGATGTAGGAATCCCCGATGTGAACAATGCGACCTTTGACGATCTCCCCCTGGGTGATGGAGCTCATCGTCTTTTCATAGAGCTTCGCGAGCTCCTGAAACTCAGCTTCGGAATATTCCGGCTCTTCGAGACCGTTTTTGCCTTCTCGTGCTTCTACCATCGAACCTCCAGAAAATGAGTGCTGCTACCTCTGGTAACAACAGCCCTTCTACGCTTCTCCGATGCCAGTCATTGACACATCATCGATGAGTAGAGTGGCTGGACTCTGTGTGTTTGCGGAATTTGTGATTTATGGATGACTGTTGAACACTCCTCTGTGATCATACTGCTGCAGGCTCGGGAACGAACTTCTCTTCAATGGCGCGTTTGATTCTTTCCATCAGCCACTGGGGGGTTGAGGTCGCCCCGGTGATCCCCACATTCTCGACCTTCTCGAACCACTCTGCTTGCAGCTCGGGTACATCCTCGATGAAGTATGTGCGGGGATTCGCCTCTTTGGCGATGTGAAACAGGACTTTTCCGTTTGAGCTGTTTCTTCCCGCAACGAATATCACAATGTCGTTCGACTTGGCAAACTCTCGTATCTTCTTATCGCGTCCAGAGACCTGCCCGCATATCGTGTCCTTTGCGTGAAACTCAACCGCTTCATCCTCAAAGGACCCCACGACAAGATCTTCAATGCGTTTCTGCAACTCTTCTTTGATCTGGTAAAATGTCGGCTTGTCCATCGTCGTCTGGGAGAAGAGAACCGTCTTTCGATCAAGTCGCACCTTTTCAATCTCTTGCACCGACTTGATCACGACAGCTTCGCCGCCTGTCTGACCGATAAGTCCGATGACTTCCGCGTGTTCCTTCTTTCCAAAAATGACCACCTGATAGCCGTCAAGATAGAACTTCCGAATACGCTCCTGCACCTTTGTCACAACAGGGCACGTGGCATCGATAAGGGTGATGCCGAGCTCTTCCGCACGTTTGTATGTCGAGGGCGGCTCACCGTGAGCACGTATCAAAACCATCCCGCCTTTCGCCTTGTCGAGATCGGCTACCGTGATGGTCCTCAGCCCTTTCGCACCCAAGCGCTGAATCTCCATCGGGTTATGAATGATATCGCCAAGTGAATAGAGGTCGCGAGACTCTTCCAGCTCGTGTTCAGCAATCTCTATCGTCCGGACCACACCCCAACAGAAACCCGAAAATGTGTCAATCGTAACGTTCATTCGTCTCTTCTCTCGAGAACTCGCTTCGCCTGATCGACAACAAATTGAACTTGCTGCTCGATCGTCAAGTCGGAAGTGTCGAGCTCGATGGCGTCCGGCGCTTTCCGCAAGGGGCTTGCAGCACGAGTCGAGTCAAGCCGATCGCGCTCCAGAATCTCCCGCTCAAGGTTCCACGACTCAACGACAGCACCTGCCGCCTCAAGTTCAAGCCTTCTTCGTTTCACTCGCTCCGAGACTTGCGCAACCATGTAGATCTTGACATCGGCGTTCGGAAGAACGACCGTGCCGATGTCCCTGCCATCCAGCACGACCCCGCCCCCCTCAGCCATCTGGCGCTGCTCACGCACAAGAACGTCTCGCACAACCTGATAACTGCTCACCGCACTCACGTTCTTTGTTACCGCGGTAGATCGAATTTCCTGCGTCACCTCGCGGCCATCGACATAGACTCTGTTACCGCTCTCTGATCGTTCGAGGCTGATCTTTGTTCGCTGGGCTACATCGCCGATCCGCTCAATGTCTCGAAGCGGAATCTGCTGTTCGATTGCGAGGAGTGTGATCGCCCGGTACATGGCACCCGTGTCAATATGCAGATACCCGAGCCGCTGGGCGACCAGCCGCGCCGTCGTGCTCTTGCCCGAGGCCGCGGGTCCGTCGATAGCTATGACTAGTCTTCGCAAATCGGATTAACTCGGATTTTTAATATAGCGAAATTATTTCACTTCGGCAACCGTTGATCTGAAAACCTGGCAGCACGCAACCGTCCGGGGTGCAGACTCCTCAGCTGGCAACCCATTTCATTTCCTGCAATTTTGGCGTATCTTTGAGCTAAATGAAGAAGCTTTCCCACGCCCAGATTGCTACACGCCGGGCAACCCTGGAGACTATTCGACCGACTGACCGGCTCCCTGTCATCGTCACCGTTGACAACGTTCGGAGTCTTTACAATGTCGGCTCAATCTTCCGAACGTCCGATGGTGTACTGCTTCAAAAGCTGATTCTGACCGGATTCACTCCAACGCCGCCGAGGAAGGAAATTGAGAAAACGGCGCTGGGCGCAACCCAAAGCGTGCCCTGGGAATATGTGAAAGAACCACGTGAAGCAATTCGGAGGATGAAACAAGCCGGCATCAGAACGTACTGCCTCGAGCTCACGGACGCTACGATCCCCTACTACGAAGTCAAACCATCCGACTTTCCTCTCGCCCTCGTCATTGGTAATGAAATCACAGGCGTGTCCAAGGACGTGGTCGCCGAGTGTGAAGGAGCACTCGAGATCCCACAATACGGGATCAAACAGTCCCTGAATGTCGCTGTTGCTTACGGCATCGCCATTTTCGAGCTCAACCGCATCTGGCGGAGAAACCACCGCGAAGCTCAATAAGCCATTGTGTAGAAGTCCTCTTTCTCGTGCGTGTGGATCCTGACGACTCCCGCACGAACGAGTTGTATCAAAATCCTTGACGCCCGCCTGTCCGAGACATTGACCAGCTTGCCGAATTGCTTCACGGTGATACGCTCATGGTGGTCGAGGTAGTCAAACAAACGTCGCTCCGTATCGCCAATGCTGATCCGAAGCGGAGGAGCATCCGGGCTCTCTGATCGGAGAATCTTCACAACCTCTTTGCTGGCGACAACCGTTTTGTCCTTCACCCTGATCAACACCTTTGTGTCGTTATCGCCACCGTCATCGTCATCCGCAACAAGCGCGTGGGGCTTTTCCTGGCTTTCATCAACGGTAACAGCGAGGATGTCCTTTCCGCGGTACGAGATGATCTCGATTGTCGGCTCGATCGGGGGATCACAGAAAATCCGGCCAGCTGTCTGAATCATTTCCGCCTCCCTCTTCTCGCTTTCCACGCCAACGATCGTCGCATCATCGTCCACCCCAAACAGAATCGTTCCCCCTTTTGTGTTTGCAAACCCGATCATCGCTCGGGCGATTTTCTCAGGGCTGGAGACTTTCCGCTTGAATTCAAGATGAAACCCTTCACCTTCCTCGAGAAGAAGTTGAAGCTCTTTCGCGTTCATAGCTATCGTGTCAAATGTCCTAAAGTCCCCGTGCTGACAGTCGCTCGAGGATGATACGGGAACGTCGCGCGACATATCGTGAGTCTTGGTCAGCTCGAAATCGACGGGGGCTGGGGATGATTGCAGCCAACCTCGCTGCTTCGTCGCGATTCAGTTCCGACGCCGATTTTCCGAAATAATGCTGCGAAGCAGCTTCGATGCCGTAGATTCCTCTTCCCCACTCAATGAGGTTGAGATACAATTCGAGAATACGTGACTTACTCAGCGATTGCTCCGTGTACCATGTCAGAATCCATTCCCTCACCTTCCGAAGAGGATTCTTCGACGACGAAAGGAAGAGATTCTTTACAAGCTGCTGTGTGATCGTGCTGGCACCACGAGCCGCCCGCCCTTCCCTGATATTCTTCTCAATCGATTCTTTGAACTCAAACCAATCAAACCCTCCGTGGGACCAGAAGGTTCCATCCTCCGCAACGATGACGGCGTTAACTGCATCTTTGGAAATCCGCCCAAGAGAAATCCATCTCTGCATCCTTTTGAACGGCTTACCCTCTTCCTTCGCCCGTTCAGCGTGTTCGCGCATGAACGCCGTTTCTGTCGGATTCACGGTCTTCAATCGGCTGACAGCACCAAAAGGAAGCGTCATGATTTCAATGAACAACCAGGCTCCCAGAAGTACGATAACGCTTTTGATTTTGTGCGCTCTCGCCCACAGGAGCAATCGAGTTCCGCTTTTCGTGAATCGCTCAGGAAATGTCATCTCAACAACTCAATGAGCGCTTCCGGCTATCCAGGTAGCTCTGCAGCATGATGGCCGCAGCCATCGCATCGACTCGCCCCTTGTCCCCGCGGCGTTCTTTCTTCCGTGTACCCATCCTCAAAAGGGAATCGTGCGCAAGAGAAGTTGTGAAGCGTTCATCCCATCGGATGACCTGAATGCTCGTTTTGTTCTCCAACTGCTTGATAAATCGTTCAACCTCTTCTGCCTTCTGGCCTTTCTCGCCCTTCAGGTTGAACGGCATGCCGACAACAATGACGTCAACCGGGTCGCGAGCAGCGATGCTCGTGATCCGCTCGAACGCCAACCGATTGTTGGGAATTGTCTCGAGTGATTGTGCAATGATCTGGAGAGGATCGCTGATGGAGATCCCGATGCGGCGTGAACCGAAATCGATTCCGAGTATTCGTCCCAGTCTGTTTAACTCCTGCTGAGCACCACGCTCCCGTAGGTGCGCGTCAGCCGATGAATCTTTCAACTTCCAAGATCCCTTCTACCTTTCTGATCTTGTCGATAACGCGCGCGAGATGCTCGGTGTTTTTGACACAGAGAATAATTTGCCCATCGAACATCGAGCCCCGCGAGTCGATGTTGACGCTTCGAATATTAGTGTTTTGATAGGTAGAAATGGCGTGGGTAACATCGCTGAGGAGACCCGGGCGATCTTTGCCGAACAAGCGAAGCGCAGCGATGAAGTCTGCACCATTTGCGGGCGGCCAGCCTACCTCGACGATCCGCTCACTCTCAGCCATCCGCATCGAGATGACGTTCTTGCAGTCCTTTCGATGAATCTTGATCCCTTCTCCAATGGTCACAAACCCAACAATCTCATCTCCGGGGATAGGATTGCAGCACTTCGCGTACTGGTGCATGAAGTTGTCGCTCGTGCCAAGAATCGAAATGCCGCTCGTAATCTCTCTGGCACTAGTGATAAACTTCTTGAAGAGCGATTGCGCTTCTTCGGTTCCTCTGCTGCTCTCAATCGTTCCGGGATGCTTTGCCTGGACGACAAACTGCTCGATGAACGTGTCCGGACCGATCCGGTTCTCGGCAATGCCAAGGAAAAACGCCTGCACGTTTTCGATCCTCGCCGAATGAACGAGTTTTGTGAGCTCATCCTCACTCAGGCGCATTTTGTGACGCTTGAGTCTTTTTTCCCATTGGTCTCTTCCAGCTTCGACTTTTTTCCGTAACTCCTCACGTATCCAGCGATGGATGTGGGTTGTGGCCTTGTGGGTCACTACAAATTTGTCCCAGTCAGGATTTGGGCTTTGGTTCTTCGACGTAATAATCTCGACCTGGTCGCCGCTGCGGAGGAGTGTATCAAGCGACACGATTCGTCCGTTGATTTTTGCACCGATGCAGTGGAAACCAACGTTGGAGTGAATCTCAAACGCGAAGTCGACAGGAGTCGAATTTCGAGGAAGGATTTTGAGGTCGCCCTTGGGAGTGAAGACGTAAATCTCATCCTGATACAGATTGAGCTTAAAGCTCTCCATCAACTCTTTCGGTGTCTCGTCATTCTTCTGCTCAAAGATCTCACGCACCCAATTAACCCAGTGCTCAAGTTCTTGGTCGATCGAACTCTTGTTCTCCTTGTACATCCAGTGGGCCGCAACCCCCTTCTCCGCTACTTCGTGCATTGCACGAGTGCGGATTTGAACCTCTACCAGCTTGCCGCCGGGCCCGACGACCGTCGTGTGGATGGACTGGTATCCGTTCTTCTTCGGTATAGAGATATAGTCCTTGAATCGCTCCGGAATTGGCTTGTAGATCTCCGAGATAATGCCGTAAGCGATAAAGCAGCTGTTGTTATCGTCTGTGTCGAGGATGAAGCGTACTGCAAAAAGGTCGTAGATCTCATCAATCGGCTTGCTGCGCTTCAACATCTTGTTGTAGATGCTGAAGAGATGTTTCGGTCGCCCTTCGACCTCATACTCGATGCCTTCGCCTTCCAAGCGCTTTTCGATCGGCGATGCGAATTTCTTGATATACTGCTCGCGTTCCCGGCGCCGCGATTTCAGTTGCCGGGCGATCTGGTCGTACTCAATCCTGTGCAAGAACTTGAACGAGAGATCTTCCAGCTCCCATCTAATTTTCCCCAGGCCGAATCGGTGAGCAAACGGAGCATAGATCTCCAGGGTCTCCTTCGCCAGCCGTTGTTGCTTGTCTGCTGGGAGATACTCAAGGGTGCGCATGTTGTGCAGGCGATCGGCGAATTTGATGAGCATAACCCGGATATCGTTGACCATCGACAACAGGAGCTTGCGATAACTCTCTGCCTGCGTCACCTCGTGGCTTCGAAAGATGTCCGAGATCTTTGTCGCTCCATCGACAATATCCGCAACCGTGGCACCAAACTCCGCCCGGATATCATCGAGTTCGAATCTGGTATCCTCTACAACGTCGTGCAACAGCGCGCTCGCTACCGAAACATCGTCCAGCGGAATCTCTTTTGCGACAATCATCGCAACTTCATAAGGATGATGGAAGTATGGCTCACCCGATGCACGGAGGTCGTGTTTGTGCGCCTCAAGGCTCAACGCAAACGCCCGCGCGATCAGATCCTCGTCGACGCTTCGGAGATTCTTTCTACATGCGGCGATCAGATCGTCAAGCTTCTTCTTATATTGGCCATCAACCATGAACTAGCCACACACGCTTTCTGCTATTGAATATACGCTTCGCATACACAATGTCAAGCACGCGAGATTAACCTATCTATCGGCCCCTTTGCCCTTGTTGAGATCACGCTCCAGTGCTCGTGCCTGTTCAAACTTGTCCTCTGCCCGCTCTCGCAAATGATCTGGAAAGGTAACTCCTTCGTATGACCGAATTGAATCAAGGTGCTCCTTGACGCCTGTCGAGTCGCCAACTGCTAGCCTGGCCTTGACCAGATTGAGGCGGCAGACAATCTCATTGTAGTGATTATTATCCTGGTCCTCGAGGATGCTCTGCAGGAGTCTTTCATACGCTTGTGCGGCTTCAGGGTACTTCTGGCTTTTGTCAAGCGCGGTTGCCACTCCCCAGAGGAACAGGCGATTGTTCGGGTACCGCTCGAGCCCGAGGCGAGCAGTCTGCTCAGCTTTGTCATAGGCTCCCGCGTCGGTGCAGATCGTCACCAACATACTCATTGCCGTGTAGCGGTTATAGAGGCCGTGACGGACAGTCCTTTCGAGAAATTTGACCGCGTCATCCCGATCATCGCCAAGAAACGGAAGCCAGTTGAAATACTCCGTGCGGCGACTCCGCCAGTAGTAAAACGTTCCAACGCCCGCATAGGCATCGTACAGTGTGGAGTCGAGAGCGATGGCTTTCTTGAACTGAGAGACCGAGGAGAATCCCTTCGTCGCTCCCCCTAACCAGTCCCCCCGGTACACCCTGGCGTATGAATCATAGCCGTACGCAGTTCCGAGGAAATAGCGGCCCCACGGTGACCTCGGCTCCTCCCTGATCAGGCTCTCTGCCTTCTGAATCCCCAGATGAAGCAGCGAATCGAATACCGGCGTGACGATTTGCAGCTCGTGGTCCATTGCTCGTGACTGAATGACCGCCGCTTGATACAAGTAACCTGCCGGGTGATCGGGAAATTCTCGAGCAACGCGCCTGAAAACGGAATCGGCATCGTGGTACTTTTGACTCAGTGTCAGATCGATCCCTTCCAAAATCAGAGTATGCAGAGCAGGATTATTCAGCTGTTGTCCACCTGCTCTCAGAACAACCGGCGCAATGATAATGAAGAAAACGGAAAGAATTCGCACGATGCTTCGGTCACTCCGTTCCAAAGATACGGTCTCCGGCATCACCCAGGCCCGGAAGAATATAGCCCTTCTTATTGAGCTTCCGATCAAGCGCACAGGTGTAGATCTTCACATCCGAATGATGCTCCCGGATCTTGCGTACACCCTCCGGCGCTGCGACGAGCGTGACGTACACAATGGACTTCGCGCCTTTTTGCTTGAGATACGAAAGCGCCGCCGCTCCACTGCCTCCGGTAGCAAGCATGGGATCGAGAACAATCACAAGGGCTTTCTGGAGGTTATTGGGGACCTTGAAGTAGTAGTCGACTGGCTTCAGCGACTGCTCATCGCGATAGATACCGATGTGACCAACGCGTGCATCCGGAATGACCTCGACGAATCCCCCTACCAAGCCCAATCCTGCGCGTAATATCGGCACGAGGACAATCGGCTTGGTGACTGCGCTGCCCATGGTCTTTTCCAGTGGCGTCGTAACCGCCACCCGCTTAAGCGGCAGCGATGTCGTGACCTCGTACGCCATCAATATTGCTACGCGGCGCATGATTGCACGAAACTGATTGCTTGGCGTGCTCGCGTCGCGCAGAAGTGTCAAGTCACGCTTGACGAGCGGATGCTCAATGATATGGAGATTCTTCATAGGCGTTGAGGTATCCTGGCTTCCATCACTTCTGCTTGAATACGAGTGTCAGCGGTACTCCGTCAAAGCCGAAATGTTCCCGAAGCTTGTTTGCGAGAAATCGCTTGTATGACTCTTGCACGAGCTTCGGCTCCTTACAAAAGAATGCAAAGACGGGAGGACGGGTTTTCACCTGCGTAACAAACTTGATCCTGATCTCCTTTGGGCTTGATGATTTGGGGGGATTGCGCTCGATTTCCGGGAGCAGCGTATCATTGAGGGGGCTCGTTTCTATTCTCTTGCATTGCTCACGATGCACCTTCTTTGCGAGTTCGATAAGCTTGTAGACCCGCTGCTTTGTGAGGGCAGAGACAAACATGACCGGCAGATAGTCATAGAGACCGAGTTTCTGCTTGATGAACAACTCATAGTCCCGGGCAGTGTTTGTCTCCTTGCTCACGACGTCCCACTTGTTCACCGCAATCAGGCAGGGTCGATGCCGTTCAATGGCTGATTCAACGATATGCAGATCCTGGACGTCAAATCCACGCTTCGCATCGAAGAGAATAATAGCGACATCACTCCGTTCAATGCTTCGCAGCGTGCGGATCGCGCTGAAGAACTCGAGGCTTTCCGTTGTCCTGCGTCTTTTCTTGAGTCCCGCAGTATCGATGAGAATGAACTCCTCGTTGTTGTATTTCAGAACAGCGTCAATCGGGTCACGCGTCGTGCCGGGAATGTCCGTGACAACCTGCCGGGTTTTCCCCAGCAGCGCATTAACGAGTGACGATTTGCCGACATTCGGCTTCCCAATGATCGCAAGCCGCAGAACCTCCTCTTCCCCTTCCGCCCTCTCATTCTCCCCAAACGTGGAAGTTACAGTATCCAGGAAATCTCCGATTTGTCGGCCTGCCAATGCGGAAATTGTGATCGGATCACCCAGGCCGAGCTCGTGAAATTCGTGTGCGTCAATCTCCCTCTTCGCCGAGTCAATCTTGTTCACCGCCAAATAGATCGGTTTCTGCGACTTCCGAAGGATGTCGGCAATTTCCCGATCCAAGCCCATCACTCCTGTCACAGCATCCACTACAAAGACAACGGCGTCTGCTTCCTCAATTGCGATTTGCGCCTGCTCGCGAATTGCACGCTCGAAGACATCCTTCGATTCTGGCACAAATCCACCCGTATCGATAATGGTGAATTGCTTGCCAGCCCACTCAGCTTCGGCATATTTCCGATCGCGCGTAACGCCGGGAAGCTCGTGCACGATAGCCTCACGCACGCCGAGAATACGATTAAAAAGTGTCGACTTTCCGACGTTGGGCCGGCCGACTATCGCAACGATGTTGGATGGCATCTCTGCTTTCTTTCCTGTGCAACAAAATTACCCAAAAATGCAGAGATATTCAATGAAACGAGTTCCTTTGCCGGCTTTGAGTCGTTGATGGCCGCCGATGACGACATTCTTGCGCTCCGGGTGCATATTGACAACCGCCGGCTCCACGGCACCGAACCGTTTGAGGCTGGCCTTGAGCTCGTCGAAGTCCTTTTTCGAGATTCGCCTGCTGTTGTATTCTGCCATGCGAAGCTCTGCGATTTTGCGTTGCACAATCTTCATGGAATAGAACTCCCCTTTTTGGTTGAAGTGTGTCGAGGAAATCGGGGGTCGAATCGCACCCGCTGCAAAACGCTCAGGAAGGACCCGTGGCATTGAGCTTGCTTTCCTTGGGTCTTTCACGCAAATTGAATAAAGAAGCCACAATTTTCGTTCTTCTGTCAGTTAAGCAACCTGCTGTCCACAAGCGAAGAATCCAACTGTTGACAGGCATCTGAAATGACCAACGACTCTGAAAAGCTCCTGACCTTACTAAAGCGTTCCGCCGCCTTCAAATCCATTCGGGAGGAGCGGAGAATCTGCGAACTCCTCCAGCACGCCGGCTGGCGCGCCTACCACAGCTACTATTACTTGGACCTCATCACAAACAAACCCCGCGAGATCGATGTCCTAGCCTCCCGATTCTGGTCACGCAAATCCCGCTCAATTGAACAATTCGTCAGAGTCATCCTCCTGCTGGAAGCAAAATCCATTAAGGACTACCATCTAATTTTTTCGTCCTCTGAGGAGGACTCTTTTCGTGGTCCAAGGCTTGGGGCACATAGAATCTGGCCCGGAGATCTCGAGAGATATGCCGATCTACTGACAGCGAAGTTAAAGTCCGTGGGGACGCCAAATGATACCATCATCAAGCTACTTGATGAATTCGAGAAGATATCCTACCCTGGAAATGGTCATTTTGCCATTGAGAAGCTCATCCCCGATCTGTATCCTGCTCCAGCTGTTTGCACTGCATTCAGAGAAACCAATATTGCATCAGAAAAAGAAATAGATAACTCCGTGCTCTGGCGGGCCAGTCTCGCGCTAAAATCAGCGTTCGAAGCCGATCGGTCAGCGTTCGTGGAGGGCCGCCTATCATATGTAGCCAAACTGGTCAAATGGGCCCTCGAAGATCAAGATTGGAACATTGACGAAGCACTTGATGACTACACCACTGCATCTGCTAATTGGCTTGACATAGTCCATCCTATCGTAGCTGTCAATTGTGCCCTTTGGCTTTTGAAGGACGATGGCCTAGAATCGATCCCCTGGTGCCGTTTTGTTCAGGTCGGCACAACTGATTCCAATATTTGGTGGTTCGATATCGTACAAACTTCGACTCTCAATAGTTATTTTTCTGAGCTAACCAAACACTATGACTCGGTCTATCGCCGCGCACGCGCAAGACTTATTTCATAATGGCAAGCACAAAGTGAGTGATTGCCAAAACAGCATGGCGCATAAACAACCGGCGTAACGATTCTCCCTCATTTGAAAGAAGGACTGTAGTCGCCCAATCCCGCTTGCCGCTATCAACAATTCATTTTCCTGCGGCAAGAGGGTCTGCATTGTTTTAGTGAACGTTGACTGCCAATGCACAATGACAACGAAAGAATCAATCATGACTTCTTCTCTCTCAAGTCGTGATATTTTCGAAAGGATCGTCTTATGTCAACCGAAATGATAGCCACCATCGGCACCCTCGTAGTAGCTGTAGCCGCGCTCGGCATTACTGTTTGGCAGGGATGGCTAATGAGAAAGCACAATCGCCTATCGGTCAAACCTTTGCTCCGGATAGATAGAAATGCCATTCTTGGGTTCCCTTTCAATATTGTTTTGGCAAACGTCGGCACAGGACCGGCCATTTTCCGAGAAGTAAAAATTTTCGTTGACGGAGAGCTGATCGTAGCTGATAGGCGCCCTGTCATCGAAACTCTCGTTCGTATTGATCTAAACCCAGATGATGTCAAGCATTTCACCATTTACCCCGATGAGGCGTTTGAAAGCGGTGAAAGACATCCGCTTTTTCAGACGAATTCCACCATCAATGGTCAGCTTGAGCTCGCTCGTTATGATTCGGCCTTCAGTCGAGTCTCTTTCACAATCGAGTATGCGTCCATATATGGTGAGCAATTCGTGTTCACCTGGCCGAAAAGCAACTAACACCAAATGATGAGAGCCTGCCGCTGCCTCATCCGATTCTACTTCTGAAATACTGTATCTCATGCCTCAGAATCCCCGGAAGCTTCGAAGCGATGAGCCGGTCGACCTTCCGAGCGCATGAGAAGAGAATTGGCTTACACTATACTTACAAAAGCAAAAAGGGCACTCGAAAGTGCCCTTTTTCGTCGGGGCGGTGGGATTCGAACCCACGACCTCTTGGTCCCGAACCAAGCGCGCTAGCCAGGCTGCGCCACGCCCCGGATGATAGTCGTTTAGTCGAAGTATACTCTGGAGTCAGGTCCCGCTCGATACGGCCGAGCGGGATCCTCGTTCCGACACTCGACTCACTTCGTTCGTCGGTCGGAACGGGACTGCGCCACGCCCCGAGCTTGTTGGACGAACTGAAGCAATATAGCTAACCGCTGCTGTAAAATCAACGAACTTCTGGGCGATTCACGGCTTGGCACGTCTCGAGCGAAAAATCTTCTCGATGTCCCGGGCAACATCCGCGTCTTGACAATCCGGCGTCATCGTATTCCAACGAATCCGTTTGTCAGCCCTGAACCAGGTCAACTGACGCTTTGCAAATCGACGCGTGTTCTGCTTGATCAGGAAGACCATCTCGTCATAGTTCAGCATACCGACCAGGTAGTCAAACACTTCCTTGTAGCCAACCGTATTTAGCGCGTTGACCCGTTTGTCAAGTCCCATCTTCTTCAATGCTCGCACCTCATCAATGAGCCCGTCTGCTATCATCCGATCAACTCGTTGGTTGATGCGAGCGTAGAGCTCTCTCCGCTCCCAATCCAGTCCGACTTGAATTGTTTCGAAGCCCGGCGCTTTCTCTTGTTTAGCGTGGAATTGCGAAAGCGGCTTGCCGGTAATGTGGAACACTTCGAGTGCACGAATCACCCGACGCGGCGTCACCTCCTTCATTTTGGCTAGAGCGGCCGGGTCAACCTTCTTCAGGGCATCAAGAAGTGATCCGATTCCTTCCCGTTGCCATTGTTCTGTCAGTCGTTCGCGTATTTCCGGATCCTTCTCCGGACCCTCGAAGAGCCCATCGATCACGGCTTTGACATAAAGTCCGGAGCCTCCGACCAGAATCGGAACCATTCCGCGCTTCAGGATGGCGTAAACCACAACGCGGGCATCCTTTCCAAACTGCCCAGCACTGTACTCCTCGTCAGGCTCGAGCAGATCGATGAAATGATGCTTCACTCTCCTGCGGTCTGCCAAGCTCGGCTTCGCGGTTCCAATGTCCAGATGCTTGTAGATCTGTCTTGAATCTGCTGAGAGGATTTCTCCATTCAGCAATTCAGCCAGTAACAGAGAGATGGAGGTCTTTCCTGATGCGGTAGGACCAACGATCGCGAGGATGCGAGGAAGATTCAAGTGAAGATCGTCGATGCGAGACTTTACCCGTTCACAAACTCAGTGAGCAATTTTTCAAATCACTTTGCGCCAAAGGCGCCCGCCAGAATGCGCAGCGGGCTGGCATGAGCCTCTGGCTCAAATGACCCGATGATTCGATGACCCGATGGTTTGATGACTCAATCCCTCACTCTCTACTTCCCGCCCCAGCCTTTCTTCCCGATGAGCGGCACGAATTTGAAACCGCGCACTTCCTTTGTTTCGAATTCCTCGCCGTGTTTCGTGATCACACGAAGGTCCTGGATGTCGATGTCGCCCACCGGGATCACAAGCCGGCCGCCATCTGCCAGCTGTTTCATGAGCGGCTCTGGTACATCGGGAGCTGCCGCGGTCACAATTATTCCGTCATAAGGGGAGAATTCCGACCAGCCGACGGTGCCATCACCAGCCTTCGACGCGATACGGTATCCCAGCTTTTCCAAGAGTTTTCGAGCCAGGAGAAGCAATTCCATATGACGCTCGATCGTAAAGACTCTGCATCCCATCTCGGCGAGTATAGCGGCTTGATAGCCCGATCCGGTTCCAACCTCGAGGACTTTGTCACCTGGTTTGGGTGCAAGCTCCTGAGTCATGCAAGCAACGGTGTAAGGCTGTGAGATGGTTTGGGATTTCGCAATGGGCAGGGCTGAATCATCGTATGCCCGATTGATGAAGGGTTCAGAAACGAAAAGGTGACGCTCAATTTTCGACATCGCCTGCAGGAGACGCGCATCGGTGATGCCGCGGTCCCTGAGCAGTTCGATCATTTCGCGGCGTTCCTCTTCAAATCGACCCATTAGTAATCCTTCAGCAACACTTGAAGAAAACGTTTGGTGGTTGCCCAGTGCGTCATGTGACTGCGTCCCTTGCCGTACACCGTGGCGATGGGTACGAAGTCTATCGTGAAACCCCTTAGCGCCGATTTGATCAAAATCTCCGTCTCAGCCTCGTAGCCATCGGATTCGACCCGAATCGCCTCCAGAACCTCGCGGCCCAGTAGACGAAATCCCGACTGACTGTCCCTGATGGCCCGTCCTGTCCGTGCGGAGACGAGCCCGGATGTAATCGTGTTGGAGAGCACTCGATGGAACGGCATCTGCGTGCCAACCCTCATCCTGTTGCCAATGACGAGATTTGCATGCCTGCTCCTTCTCGCTTCGAGGAACTTCGGTATCTCCTCAGGAAGATGTTGGAGATCGGCATCGATGGTCAGAGCAGACTCATAGCCGTTTGATGAACAGAAGAAGTCAAATCCCGTTCGAAGTGCGGCCCCTTTCCCTTTGTTGGCTTGATGCTGCAAGAGATTCACGCCCGATCTCAAGGCCACATCTGAAGTGCCATCGGTCGAGCCGTCATCGACGACAATGATGTCGCGATTGTCAACAAAAGGAGTGAGCCGATGCAGCAACTCCGGAAGCGTCTCCTCAGCGTTCAAAGCGGGTATGATGACGGCAATCATAATACTCACCTACACTTTGAGAGCATCAGCGATGACTGCAACGCGCTTCATTTCCTTCACATCGTGCACTCGAATGACGTTCGCGCCGTTGAGGATGCAAGCCGTCACTGCAGCAGCGGTTCCTTCTAGCCGCTGATCGACGGGGAGACTCGACAACATCCCGATGAACGACTTGCGCGATGGTCCAACGAGAAGAGGATAACCAAGATCTGTGAACGCACCAAGTCGTTTGATCAGCTCGAGATTCTGTTCAAGGTTCTTCCCGAATCCGATACCGGGATCGACAATAATCTGTCCGACTCCAGCATTTCGCGCTTTGGCGGCCTGATTGTGCAGGAACTCAGCAATCTCAGTCACGACGTTCTCATAATGCGGATCCACCTGCATCGTCCTTGGCGTGCCCTTCATGTGCATAATCACGAGTGATGCGTGATGGCGGGCAACCACTTGATTCATCTCCGCATCGAATGTCGATCCACTGATGTCATTGACGATGACGGCTCCCGCGTTCAATGCAGCCTCGGCGATCTTCGCTTTGTACGTATCGATAGAAATCGGGACGCTCACCTCTTTCGCGAGCCGATCGATGACGGGCACCACTCTTCGCAGTTCTTCTTCCATGGGCAACGGCTCCGAGCCTGGCCGCGTAGATTCTCCGCCGATATCGAGGAAATCGGCACCCTGATCTACCATTTCGCGTGCGCGCGCCAGCGCGCTCTCAAGAGTGTAGAACTTTCCGCCGTCAGAGAAAGAATCAGGCGTGACATTGAGCACACCCATGATGTGAGTTCGCGAGGAGAGATCGTACGTCACAGGGGGAAAACGGAATTGAAAGCTTTGATCGACCTTCGTGTTCATCGCGAAGCCATGGTCATCATCAAGAAGATCGTTGGCGGAAAAGAAGAGCAGGTGCAACTCTGCGGCATCAAGTGATGAGAGAAGTGGAAAGAAACCGGACTTTGATGGAGTTTACGGTTCACTACATGAATGATAGAAGCCGCACTTGGGACAAATCAACTTACACTTCCGGCTCTCCAGCAAGGTCCCGCAATTCACGCAGTATTGCCAGTAGTGGATGGGATTCATCTCACACGAGTCCGGAGTAGAATCACCTTGCTGCTGTGGTTCCTGCTTATCCATACTGAAAAATACGCAAGATGTCGCGGGTTGTCAAGAATTGACCATTCGTGCCTGCTACCACGCGAGGCGTAGGAGAGCAATGCCGACAGCCTTCACCGCTCCCACCATGTTGTAAGGCTCCCGTTCTGTCGTCATCTCGGGGAGATCAAGAGAGGAGTGGTAGTAGGCTGAATAGTCAATGAAGACCGAATCCGGGTGCCCCTTCCACGCCTTCGACGTCCATCCTTCCGTCTGGCGTAACCGTTTCAGCTCATTCCACGCTCCTGTATAGACGGTCACGGACGGGATCTTGATGTCCGGGACTTTGAGGTGCCTCAGATAACTAGGGAAAAAAACGTATGAGTCGGTTCCACCCTGAGATGGGTTGGTAGTGGATTCAGCCCAATACCCCTTCTTGCCTGCGTACTCTTCGCCGATCGCTTCGAGGGTGCGCAGCAGCCTTTCGTTATGCTTCACATCATTCGATTCGAAATACAGGCAGTCACGTGTCACGCCCGTCCCAATTTCGTCAAGGTTGATGACTCCCAGGATTTGCTCAAGCTCGTCCTTCCGAGCCTTCACGTAATGCTCCGTGGAGTGTATTTCAGTCCCCCAAACGACGAACTGAATCGAGAATTTCGGCTTCGGGATTGCTTTGGACTGCACAAGGCTCTTGAGATTGCGCGCAATCTCGAGCACGCCAGAAACCCCTGACGCATTGTCATCGGCTCCAGGACCGCCAGAGTCGGAGTCGCCATGCGCACAGACGATATAGTACGCCGAACTATCCCCGGGGAGTGCGGCGCATACGGTCTTCGGCTTGCCCTGCCCAATTCTCGTCTGGGCCGAATAACTGATCACGACACTCTGACTGTCAGCCAATGCTTCCTTGAGTCGTTTTCCGTTCCCGAATGATAAATTGAACAACGGAATGGGATTGTCATGAGAACGCGGCAGGTCGCTGATCATTGCCCATTTGGAGTATGCGCGCTCAAATTTCGGTGAGATCAAAAGAATGCAGGAGCCACCGGCTTCTACGATCTTCTGATAGGATTTCGGAACTGAAAGATCGTCGAGCAACGCGGCCTTACCTTTGAGCTCGTCCTTCGTGAGGTCGCTTGCATCTGCAACAAAGACGACCGTTGCCTTCGATCTCCGTACCGACGGCGAGAAACCACCAAGCCACTCGTTTCTGATGAGATTTCTCAGAGACCGTGGCTCCTCGACTTTGAGCGACCACTTGAGATTGGAAGAGGTAAGAAGTGCGGGGTCTTCGATCACCTCAGGTTTGTAGCCTGACTCTCTAAACCTCCGCGCCACGTATTGCGCAGCGCGATCTCCCGATGGTGTTCCTCCCGTACGGGGTCCCAAACGCACCAGCTCACGCACTACCGTGAGCAGCCGTGATTGCGACACTCTTGCTGAGTACCTCTTCTCGCCTGTTGTTTGGGCGACGAGCAAGGCGACAATGGTAAGAACCAGAAAAGAAACAGAAAGAGGTTTCTTCATCGTTCAAGCAAGATCGAGTCGCACCGGAAACTGGGGGGCAATGATGATTGATCAGCGAGTGTGATGATACGGAATAGTTGGACGAGGAGCAATTCAGAAACAAAAAAAGGGGGCTGGAAGAATTCCAACCCCCGCGGGCTTGCTCAGAATTGGCTCGATCACTTCCCAAGCACGTATTTCTTGTATCGCTCGTTGATCCGACCCCAGTTCAAATTGGAGAGAAAGTTATCGATGTACTTCGCACGCGCCGGACCATCTTTGTGATAGTAGGCGTGTTCAAACACATCGCAGGCGATCAATGGAACTCCCCCCCAGATCGCACCGTACTGGTGTTCATCGACGGTGACGTTCAATAGCCTACCCGAGTACAAACGATCACAGACAAGAAGTCCCCAACCACTGAGTTTGGCAGAGATAGCGCCCGCTTTGAAATCGGCCTTCCAGGCATCAAACGATCCGAACTCTTTTTCAATGGCGGCTTTGACGTCCGGACCTTTGCTCGGGTCCCCATCGCCTCCCATAACCTGCCAATAAATATCATGCAACAGAGCTCCGGAGTGATTCCACGTGAAGCGGCGCTTCAGCTCGCCAATGAGACTGTAGTTGCCATTTGCGGCAGCGCGATCGGCTCCTTCCAGCGCCTTCTCAATATTGTTGAGGGCCGTTACGTATCCTTTGTGATGCGTGTTGTAGTGCCAGTCCGTCGTTTCGGGACTCACAACATTCGCCAAGAGTTTCTTAGCTTCTTCATCCGAATATGGTCGGGGTGTAAACTTCCATTCGTAGGCCATGGTTTCTTCCTTTCGTTAGAGTTTTTCGTTAGTACAGCAAGATTTTCAAAGTCCTGTTGTTCGAAGGTGAGTTTGCCGGAGCAGACTGCACGGCATTTTCATCGCGGTCGGGATCATTGCTAGCCAAAATTCAGCATCAGTTTGGCGGCCTCAGACATCATGCTCGGGTTCCAGTTTGGCTCAAACACCAAGTCCACTCTCACGTTGCGCACACCATGGACATTCATGACACGCCTGCGAACATCAGCGGCGATCATCGGTCCCATGCCGCAGCCGGGAGCTGTAAGGGTCATCGTAACGAAGACGTTCGCTTCGTTGGGAATCTCGTCATCGAGCTTCATGTCGTAGACAAGCCCAAGGTCAACGATATTCACGGGGATCTCTGGGTCGTAGCATTCCTTCAGGGCTTCCCAGATTCTCGCCTCGAGCGGGGAGCTCACAAGAACGAGTTTGCTTCCTACTTGTATTTCCGTCAGCGTGAACTCTGTTGGAATCGGATTGACGGATTCAGGTTGACCTTGAGTCTCGTCCATAAGTGGATTCCTTCGTTTACACCCCGAACGAACTTCCGCAACCGCAGGTTTTCGTTGCATTGGGGTTGTTGAAGACAAAGCCGCGCCCGTTGAGCCCATCAGAGAAATCGAGTGTCGTCCCTGAGAGATAGAACTGGCTCTTCGGATCAATGTAGACCGTGATCCCCTCCATTTCGTAGGTCGTATCACCTGAACGAGGATTCTCATCGAATGCAAGGACATACGTCATCCCTGAACATCCTCCCCCCTTCACGCCCAATCGCAGTGCATGTCCCTCCGGGATCTTGTTGTCTGTTTTGACCTTCCTGATCTCCTGAGCAGCACGCGGCGTTATCGCCACGATCTCGTGTGGATTCGCCAGAACCTCTGCAATGACTTCTCCCATAGTTGCTCCTTCGAATATGAGTAGTCCTCTCCTGAGTTCTATTCTGTCGTTACTGTTTCAACCTTTGTCTCCAGTGCGCTACGCATCGAGTGCCACGGGAGGCTGGCACATTTCACTCGGGCTGGGAATTCACTCACGCCGGCAAACGCAGCCAGCTTTCCGAGTTCTTCTATGCTGATCGCACTCCCCAATTCGCCCGTCACGAGCTTGTGAAACGTATCAAAAAGCTTCTCAGCTTCTTTCTTTGTCTTTCCCTTTACCAGAGTCGTCATGACGGACGCGGAGGCCTTTGAGATGGCACATCCCGATCCTTGGAACGCAATATCCTTGATGACTCCGTCCGCGATTTTGAGATAGAACACGTAGTGATCACCGCACAACGGATTGAAGCCTTCGACAGTCCTATTTGCATCCGCAAGCGACTTGAAGTTGCGGGGATTCTTGTTGTGATCGAGGATGATCTCTTGAT
>Ga0315291_10003154_pt1 | contig 21335 bp, 16 predicted proteins | sample YL17G12_20_MG_FD_203070 | JGI IMG/M metagenome (GOLD analysis project Ga0315291, IMG submission 203070) | Sediment microbial communities from Yellowstone Lake, YNP, Wyoming, USA - YL17G12_20 | ecosystem: Environmental > Aquatic > Freshwater > Lake > Sediment | place: USA: Wyoming | collected... | reverse complement strand
TCATACTAATTCTTTGGGATTTGTTGATTCAGAACACGAAATGGAAAAACAAGAAAATGTTTATAGAATATTGTTTCTCGGAGATTCTTTTACCGAGGCCGTTCAGGTTCCATTAGATAAAACCTTTTTTAAAGCTTTAGAAGAAAGATTAAATGCCCTAAATACCGATAAAAGATTTGAAGTAATAAGTATGGGAGTAAGTTCTTATTCAACCGATCACGAGTATCTTGTCTTAAAAGAATTTGGCCTAAAATACAAGCCGGATTTAGTAATTTTAATATTTTTTGCTGGCAATGATGTTTTTTATAATTCAGTCACTCTTAGCAATGAACCATCAAAGCCATATTTCGATTTTAAAAATGGAAAATTAGAACAGATTCGCTACCCGCAACCAGTCGTTCACAACAGATTGGTTTCTTTCATTATTAATAATTTTCAGTCACCAAGATTTTTCTATAAAAAAATCATATTGTTTAAAAACAAAATAGCAGGAGTTATAAATAATTCAGAAGAAGGCGATCCTCTTGATCAATTTGATTTATATAGCCCTGTTTACGGCTCTAATTGGTTTAAGGCCTGGGACATTACTGGAGCTTTAATTGAAGAAATCGATAAAACCAGCAGAAACAACGGAGCAAATTTTATTTTAGTATACTTGCCCAATTATATTGAGGTTAAACCGGAATTATGGGATGGTGATTCGGAATGGGTTTCCGAAAAGCCCAGTCAGATTACCAAAGAAATTTGTTCGACAGTCGGTATTAATTGTCTTGATTTATTACCGGCTTTTAAAGAATATACTTTGGCAAGCGGCAAGGACTTATATAAAGATCATCTTAATTCATCGGGGCATCAATTAGCGGCCGAACTCATATACAATTTTTTAATCGAGAACAAAATAATTAAATTGTAATATTGATTATGAAAATTTTTACCAGGTTTTTCAGAAAATTTTTAATCTTTGGGGAAGTTTGGCAATTTCTAAAAGTTAGAAAAAAATGGTGGTTACTGCCAATTCTTTTTTTGCTTATAATTTTGGGTATTTTATTTGTTTTTGCCGAATCCTCGTTTTTGGGTCCGTTTATTTATACTTTATTTTAATCAATTAACTTCCTAAAAATTATCCATATGTTATCGGATAACAAGAAAAGAATTTTATTTGTTTGCCCTCATCCTATTTATGAGGCTTTTTCCAAATCAAAGATTAGTGTTGCTATTGCGCGGACTCCATATTTATCTTTGGCGGCTTTGGCGGCTTGGCTAATGAAACATAACCATAGTGCCGATATTTTGGATTTGAGCATAAGTAAAGCTCCTGCTCAAACATTGATTGAAAAAATAAGGAGCTGGCAGCCAGATTATGTCGGCGTTACCTTTACCACGCCATTATATTTGGAAGGAAAAATGATTGCTAAAATAGTTCGAGAAAATTTTCCCCAGATAAAATTAGTTGCCGGAGGAGTACACTCGACGGTTTTGCCAGAAGAAGTTTTAAAAACAACCGAGTTTGATTATGTGGTTATCGGTGAGGGAGAAGAAACCTTATTAGAATTAATTCAAGACAAAAACCCAGCAGATATTTTGGGCTTAGCTTACAAACAAGGTGGGCAGATTAGGATTAATAAATTGCGACCATTGATACCAGACATTAATGTTTTGCCTTATCCCGCCTATTATTTGTATAATATAAAAAATTATCAATATTCCCCACGGATTACCGCTCGTAAGAGTCCGGTAGTAGCCATTGAGACCAGTCGGGGATGTCCCTTTAATTGTAGCTATTGTAATAAAAAAATTTTCGGCCACCAATTCCGTTCAAAAACAGTGGAGAGGTCAGTAGACGAAATGGAATTTTTAATACGTTTAGGGTATAAAGAAATTCATGTCTGGGATGATTGTTTTTCCGTTGACTTAAATCGAGCCAAGGCAATTTGTGATGAAATTATCCGTCGTAAGTTAAAAATAAATTGGAGCGTTTATAACGGCATTCGTGTGGATAGAATAGATAGAGAATTGTTAGAAAAACTTAAAGCAAGTGGATGTTATAGGGTTAATGTTGGTATTGAAGCCGGCAATCAGCAAATTTTGAATAATGTCGATAAGGGCATAACCATAGATCAGATGCGTAACGTGTCTAAGATAAGCAAAGAAGTGGGCATTGAGACAACTGGTTTTTTTATGATCGGTTTGCCAGGAGAAACCGAAGAAACTATTAAGCAGACAATAGAATTAGCCAGAGAATTAGATTTCGATTTATCAAAAGTGAATATTACTATTCCATTGCCGGGTACTCGTTTATTTGATCAATGGGCAGCAGAGGGTCGCATTAAGACTTTTAACTGGCCAGATTATAATTTTCATTCTACTACTATTTATGATCATCCAAATTTAGATACCAAAACAATTCTTAAGTATTATAAATTATTTTATCGTAGAGTTTATTTACGCCCAAAATTTTTATTAAGGCGCCTGTGGAGGGGTTTGAAGAGTGGGGACTTATTTTTTGATGCCTATTATTTCTTGAAAATTTTATTGAAATTCGGCTGGTAGTGCAAAATTATGAAAATACTTAAATTCTTAGAAAGTCGTATTTTTAACTATAAAATCTATTTTGCTGTAGGTTTTTTGTTGTTTTTACTCGGGATTATATTTGTTATTTTTTTAAGAATAAATTATCTTTCGCCATTAATTAATCAATTGAGGGGACACGCGGTAAGCGAGTTCGGTCTAAGGGTAATCAATGAACGATATTTATTCCCCGTTAAATTAATTTTTATCCTTTCTGGCTTAATTTTAATTTCTTTTGGTTTTTTCTTTAAGTTTAAAAATTTTCAAGACAAAATAACGTTTTCAATCAGAAAAACTTGGCAGAGATTACTTGGATTAAAACTTTGGCAGATTTTGTTAATTTTGCTGGTTTTTAATCTTGTTATTCGGGGAACCTTAATGTTTTTCGCTCCAGAAGCCAAGATAGAAGCTGATGGCGCTTATTATGTTGGTCTTGCGCGCAGTATTTCGACTGGCGAAGGTTATGTTGCTCATACCGTTAATAAGTTAAGCATTGTGCCAGAACAACTTCCTTACCCCGTTTTTGATGTTCCGCCGTTATATTCCTTGCTTCTTTTGGTTTCCTTTAAAATTTTTGGCTATGGTTTTTTGAGCAACATTCTTCCCAATGTGATTTTGGGCATTTTGCTGCCAATTTTGGTTTTTTTATTTGCCTTTCAGATAACACAAGAAAAACGAATTGCCCTATTGTCTGGTATCCTAATGTCGGTTAATTCTGTTTTGACCGGTTCAATGAGTTTTCAGGTTCTCAGAGAGCCGCTTTTCATCTGCTTGATTTTGCTTTGTTTTATTTTTCTTTTTAAAGAAAATAATTTCAAAAACTTAACGCTAACAGGTTTATTCTTGGGCTTGGCGTTTCTTACTCGGATGGAGGCGATAATTTTGATATTGCCGATTATATTTATAGCTCTATTTAAAAAATTTGGCCTTAAAAAGACATCGGTTCGGTTCCTTTTTGTTGTTTTTATATTTTCTCTTGTTGTTTCCCCTTGGCTTATCAGGAATTATAAATTAAGCGGTGAACCGTTTGGTTTTGGTATAAAATTTGTTACCCTTTATTCCTTAGATGTTCATCAGGGTTATGAAATTTCGCGTTCTAGTATTACCACGCCGGAAATATCTTTAAAATATATTGAAAAGAATTTCTTTAAGATAACTAAATCAATTATTTCAAAAGCGTTTGACAGTGTTCGTTACAGTCTTTTATTGACAGGAAGTATTTTTATTATTTTGTTTTTTTTCATCGGCCTAGGGCAAGCCGTAAAAAAGAGGGATAAATATTGGTTAATGATTTTATTTATCGTAATTACCTATGTGTTTTATCCTTTTTTTACAAGCCAAACTCGCCATTTTTATCTATTGATTCCATTTTTCCTAATTTTTTCTTCAATTGGCATATTTAAAACAATAGATTTTTTAAATAGCAGAAAAGGACTTTTCAAAGTAGATTCAGCTATACTTAAAAATACCTTAGTTTATTCATTGACATTGATTTGTTTATTCGTTTTCTTTTACGGCGTGGTTTCGGCGATGCGTGTGCCTATTTTCCGAATGCCTGGCGCCAATGAGGGCAAAATAGTGGTTGAACAATTGGGAAAAGACACGGAGTGGATAAATACGGTTATGTATTCAAGCAATCCCGATATTCTTTCTTATTGGATGCCTGGCAAGAATATAATTCCGTTTCCAGAAAAAGATTTGGATAATTTAGATTATTTGATAAAAAAATATAACGTTAATCTCGTTATTTTAATTAAGGATATGAATGATACAACTTATCAGAAAATTCAATCCTTGGGAGCAAAATTAGTCAATTCTTCTCAGCCGGATCCCAATATAGAGCTTAAAATTTATAAATTATAATAATGAAAATATTAATTTTATCGGATAAATTTCCTCCGAAAAGTTTTGGCGGCGCAATAACAATAGCATTTAATTTGGCCAAAGGTCTACAAGTGCAGGGGCATAAAATTTTTGTTATTACCACCGTGCAGGATAAAGACGAGGTGGAGAAAAGCGAATTCGCCAATTTAAATATTTTTAGAATTTATATCAATCCCTATAAATATTTTAAGAAATGGTTGACTCTGTATAATCCCAAAGCAATTTTAGAAATCAAAAAAATTATACAAGAAATAAAACCGGATATTATCCATATTCACAATATTCACCAGTATCTTTCTTATTATTGTCTTAAAATAGCAAAAAAATATGCGAAAGCCGTTTTTCTTACTACCCATGACGTAATGTTAATTAATTACGGCAAGCTGATGCCGAAAGACGGAAAATGGCTTTATAAAATAAAAACATATAATCCTGTTTATAATTTTGTCATTAGGCATTATTTAAAATATTTAAATAAAATATTCGCTGTCAGCAATTCACTCAAACAGCTTTTAGAAATTAATGGCATTAAAAATATAAAAACAATTTATAACGGGATTGATTTAGGTGAGTGGCAGATAAAAAATGTCGAGATAGAAGATTTTAAGAAAAAATACAATTTAATCAATAAAAAAGTTATTATTTTCTCTGGAAGACTAATTGAAGCCAAGGGTGGTGACGAATTGATTAAATCGTTGGCATTGGTTAAGCAAAAATTTTCCAATTTTGTTTTATTGGTAGTCGGTAAACAGTGGGCCTACACAGAAAAGATGAAGCGGTTAGCAAACGAATTTGGCATTGGCGATAAAATTATCTTTACAGATCAATTAGAGGAAGCAGAATTGAAATCCGCTTATCACGGTTCGGATATTTCCATTTTTCCCTCGCTTTGTTTTGAAACCTTTGGTATGGCCAATTTGGAGGCAATGGTTTGCAAGAAGCCGGTAATCAGTAGTTTTTTCGGCGGGCCAAGCGAGGTTGTTGTTGATGGAGAAACGGGATATTTAGTCGATCCCAACAATATCGAAATGATGGCCGATAAAATTATTGATTTATTGAGAAATCCAGAAAAGGCAAGAAAATTCGGCGAAGCGGGATATGAACGAGCAAAAAATTATTTTTCTTTAAACGCTCAAATTAAAGAAACAATGGAATGGTATCGTAATTAGCATGAAAGTTTATCTCATTCAACCACCATATACTTTATTGAGTAATAAATACAAACAGGCAGTGCCGCCCTTGGGTTTGGCTTATATTGCGGCGGTTTTAGAAAAAAATGGACACGAAGTTAAAATATTAGATGCCGTGGTTGAGGGTTACGAAACCGAGGAAAAAATTGGGGATGGTTTTATCAGATATGGATTAACATTTCCAGAAATTTTTTCCAGAGTAAAAAGCCTCCAGCCCGATTTAATCGGAATTTCCTGTCTGTTTTCTTCCCAGTGGCAGAATACGTATGAATTGGGGCATTATTTAAAAGATAAACTGCCGAATGCAGTAATTGTAATGGGGGGCGGTCACCCGTCTGTTTTTCCGAAGGAAGTGATTCAAAGTGGAGCAGCGGATTATGTTGTTATTGGTGAAGGAGAAGAATCAATTAAACAATTGGTCAATTATTTGTTACATCAAGATAGTGTTGCTTTAAACAAAATTGACGGCCTGGCCTACAAGGACAAAAATGGCCAGATTAGAGTTCAGCCCAAAACTAAGTTTATTGAAAATTTAGACGAGCTGCCTTTGCCCGCTCGACATTTATTAAATATGGAGGCATATTTTAAAATTAATATGCCTCAAGGATTAGTGACCAGACATCAAAATAACACTGCTATTATTTCTTCTCGCGGCTGTCCCAATCATTGCGTTTTTTGTTCAACGAGCAAATTTTGGGGCAACCGCTTGCGGCTGCGCGACCCGAAAGAAGTAATTGCCGAGATGAAACAGTTGAAAGAAGTTTACGGAATTAAAGAATTACAATTCTTGGACGATAATTTAACCCTAAACAGGGAACATGCCAAACAGCTTTTTCAATTAATGATTAAGGAGGGGCTGAAGCTTGAATGGACAACACCCCAGGGAATAGCGGTTTGGACTCTAGATCGCGAGATGTTAGAATTAATGAGAAGGAGCGGTTGTTACGCGATTACCCTGGGAATCGAAAGCGGTTCCCAGCGCGTTTTATCTGAGATAATCCATAAGCCATTGAATCTGAATCAGGTTACTGAGGCGGTTAAATTAGCCAAGAAAGTCGGCTTATATGTATTTTCGTTTTTTGTTATAGGATTACCTGGCGAAACACTAACAGATATTAAGAAAACCTTTAAATTCGCCCGCGAGTTGAAAATTGATATTCCGGTTTTCAATTTCGCCTTACCTCTGCCGGCAACCGAGCTTTACGAAATTTGTAAGAAAAACAATTATCTGCCGATAGATTATCAACACAGCCAAACCGATTATTACAAACCGCAGATAACCACACAAGATTTTAATCCAAAACAAATCCTAAAACTTTTGAAAAATCAGCGTTTACTTTTTATATTAAACCTACTTATAATTAACCCAATAAGATTTTTTAAAGTTTATTCGATGATTTTTAAAAAGAAATTTTTTCCGAATTTGAGGGTTTTTGAATTGTTTTTCATTAAATCTAAATTTAAAAATAATTAACTTTATGAAAAATTATCTCAAAGCTTTAAGGATAAACCATTGGTTCAAAAATGGTTTTATTTTAGTCGGGATATTTGCGGCGTTGATTTATTTTAATTTAAGTTATTCACACGAACTTATTTGGAGGTTGATACTAGCCTTTTTATTGGTAAGTTTGATGGCTTCGGCGAATTACATTATGAACGGGATTACTGATGTTAAGTTTGATAAACAGCATCCCGTAAAACAATACCGACCTATACCATCGGGAAAGGTAAATACGTTTTATTTAAAAATTATCGCCGTAGTTTTATGGGTAATTTCTTTGGGGGTTAGTTGGTTAGTGTTTGGTAAATATTTATTCGGAGTTTTAATCTTTTTTTTGGTTACCGCGATTATTTATAACATAGAGCCAATAAGAACTAAAAACTTACCCCATTTAGATGTAATAGTAGAGGCATTGGGCAACCCGGTTAGATTGATGGTTGGTTGGTTTGCCGTGGGAGTAACCGTGTTTCCTCCATTAATCGGTTTGATATGCTTTTGGGCAATCGGTGCTTTTTTAATGGTAGGAAAAAGATTTACCGAATTGCGATTTTTGGGAAATCGCGAAACGGCAATCAATTATCGGCGCGTGTTTAAATTTTACAGCGAGGAGTCGTTATTGATTGCAATGATTGTTTATTTGTTGGTTTTTGGCTCAACTTATACCTGGGTAGCGCTGCTCTATGACATAAAATTAATGTATTTTACCCCCATGGTTTTGATTTTCATTATTTGGTACTTTCATCTTTTATTTGAAAAAGATAGCATAATTAAGGAGCCGGAGAGATTAATCAAAAAACCTTTGTTTATGTTTTATTGTATCTTGTCTGCTGTAATTTTAATCATTATCCTATTTGCCTGAAAATGAAAATTGATTGTCATATTCATACATTTTGTTCTGTGTGTTCTAGCTTATCTCTTGATGATTTGGAGAAGAAATGTTTAGAAAGGGGGATTAACGCAATAATTATCGTGGACCATAATGAAATTAAATGTGCTCAGTCTGCCCAAGAAAAATTTAAACAGGTTAAGGTTATTGTCGGAGAAGAGATAACAACTACCGAAGGAGAGGTGGTTGGTTTATTTTTAACCAAAAGAATTCCTCCCAAGATTTCTCTTGGAGAGGCCATGGATTTGATTCATGCTCAGGATGGTTTGGTCTGCGTGCCTCACCCGTTCGACCGGTCTACCGGTAGACGCAAGGCATTATCTTATGATGATTGCTTGAAATTTAAGGATAAAATAGATTTAGTAGAGGTCTTTAATTCCCGGACACTATTGGGTTATTACAATCGTAAAGCCTTAGAATTTGCTAAAAAGTTTAACAAGCCGATGTTGGTTGGTAGCGATGCTCACACAAAATGGGAAATAGGCAATGCTTATATGGAAATCGACGAATTTCGTTCTCATCAAGATTTTTTAAATAATTTGAAAGGAGCCAAATTCACAAAGAGGAGAACTTACCTTTTTAATTTTTTAATAACATTTTTTGTAAGATTAAGAAAAAACATTGAAGATTAATTGTATGAAAAAGAAACTAACAAAAGTAAAAACCGAAAACTGGGCTCTTCTTTGGTTGAAGTACAAAAAAATCAACGAAAAGAAAATAAGAAAGTTTATAGATGTATTTAATTTATATAAGATACCCAAGGATAAAAGAATAATCGACATAGGTTGCGGGAGCGGAGAGTTGCTTCATGTGTTTCAAAAAAGAGGATATAAATATTTAATGGGCATAGAGCCAGAAAGAGAGCTATTCAAACAAGGTGACTTGATTCAACGGGGTAATTGTTTAGACCTGAGCAATATAAAAAAAAGTTATGATATTGTTTTTATGTTCGGAGTATTACACCACCTAAAGAATTTCGGCGAGATGAAATTATGTCTGCAAAATGTGAAAAAGATCATGAAAAAAGAAGGTTCTTTTTATAGCATAGAACCATACAACAGTTTGTTGAGAACACTAATTACAAAGGCAATTTTGGAAACTCCTTTATGTAATATTCATCCCTTTTTCAAGATCCACAGCAAATTATGGGGAAGAGAAAAGGTAGAATTTAATCATTGGCTCAAGGCTGAAAAGAAATTTACCGCTTATGCAAAAAATCAGGATTTCAAAATTGTTTTTTTCAAAAAAGATATTAGGTATAGGTATATTATTTTTAAAAATATAAATAAATTAAAATGAGTAATATCATTTTATTTTTTCCAAAATCGGAAGAGCACGATACTATATTACTGCCAGCCAGTGTTTTAATGGTGGCAGCGCCTTTAGTTAAATTGGGTTACGTAATAAAAATTATCGACCAGCGGGTTGAAAAGAAATGGAAAGAAATTTTACTGGAAGAAATAAATAAAAATCCTCTTATTTTCGGGATTTCGGCTCTTACCGGAAAACAAATTTTAAACGGATTGGATGCGAGTAAATTGGTTAAGGAAAACAGTAATGTGCCGATTGTTTGGGGAGGGGTTCATGCAAGTTTATTACCCTATCAGACTCTTGAAAATAAATACGTTGACTATGTTATTATCGGCGAAGGAGAGGAAACATTTTTAGAATTGATTAATCATCTTAAAACAAACAGTCCCTTAAAAGAAATTAAGGGGCTTGGTTATAAGCAGGACAATAAAATTTTTATTAATTCCTGCCGAGATGTCGTTGATTTGAATACGCTTTGGGAAATACCTTATCATTTAATCGACACAGAAGATTATATCGGTAAAAAATCTTTCGCCACCGGTAAGCCAGCGAGAAATATAGCCTTTTATACTAGTCGAGGTTGTCCTCACCGCTGCGGTTTTTGTTATAATAAAGAATTTAATAAGCAAAAATGGAGAGGAAAATCAGCAGAAAAAGTCGTTGAAGAAATGTCAAAATTAGTTAAAGATTATCGCGTTAACTCTTTTGAAATAGAGGACGACGAATTTTTTGTTGATAGGGAGAGGGTAAAAAAAATTTGCGAGTTAATCATTGATAAAGGATTAGATATAGAGATATTTACCACCTGCAGAGTCAATTATGTGGTCAATATGGATGACAATTATTTAAATCTTCTTTACAGGGCGGGATTTAAAGCCTTGGCTTTTGGGGTAGAATCTGGCTCGGAAAGAATTTTAGAATTAATACACAAAGATATTACCATAAACCAGGTTTTTGATACAATTATAAAATTTAAAAAAGCCGGCATAAACTCAAAATATTATTTTATGGCCGGCTTTCCCACCGAAACAACGGAGGATTTATTTAAAACCACGGATTTAATCCAAAAGATGAAACAATTAGATCCTCAGATTAGAGTTCCGGGGTGGAGAATCTTTACTCCTTATCCTGGAACAGATTTATATAATCTAGCCGTTAAACAAGGATGGATACCGCCGAAAACTCTGGAAGAATGGGCGACTTATAATTTTAACACAGTAAATACACCGTGGGTTAAGCACAAAGAGGAAAAAATTATTAAAAATGCCCAATTTCTAATTGATTATTTAGAAATGGGCAGATCCAGGGGAAGAGGAATTTTTTTCAATTTTGCGAAGATTTTTGGGAAAATAGCAGATTGGCGATGGCGACATCATTTGTTTTTAGTGATGCCAGAAAAATATTTTATACTTTTTATTCTGAAAATGAGGGCAATGTTAAAATTTTCTGAATAGAATTAAAGCAAAAATAACAGTGAAAAATTGAGAAATTATTTGAGCTATTATTGCGCCGATGACTCCGTAAAGAGGAGTTAAAATAATCAGAAGAATTATTAAAATCAAAGGAGAAATTATGCTGAATCGATAGAGCTCCTTTTTTGCCATTTGTGCTTGGAATGTTAGCGCAATGAATGAACCAGGAAATGCGATAATCGTAAGAAAGAGCAATTGAGAAAAGAAAACAGAATCCTTGTATTGAGGAAAAAAGATGCTATAGAGATAGGGAGCAAGAATAATATAAAGAACAACAAGCGGAATTATTAAAAAAGTAGTTTTAATAATTTTCCTGATTAGGTTTTTTTTAATTTCCTTCTTGGATCGAGCAGCCATTTTGGGTAGCGCCAAGAGGCGAATATTTTTCAAAAATATTTCTGCCTCAGAGGTGGGAAGCATAGCGAAGCTGTAAATTGCCAATTGCACTGGTCCCAGGATATTGAAAAGAAGCATACGGTCTAACTGTCCGGCTAGGGTTTGGATTATTCTTAAAAAGCTCAGGTGTTTGCCGAAATTTATGAATTTTTCATCATAATTTTGATTGGTTGGAAATTTTTTGATGGTAAAAAAGAAAAATATTCCCCTTAAAACGGTATTCGATAAAAAATAAACCAGAACCAAAATAATAAGATTCTGTTTTAAAAGCAGCGTTATAATAATGGCAATCGCAGCGACAACTTGAGTGATGGTTGAGTATTTAACTTGAATTCCGAATAATTTTTTCCCTCCAAGATAGGAAAGATAAATTCCCAAACTTTCCATTATGGGGAAGAAAAGAGCGGCAATTATGAAGGATATTGATAGTCCGGTATTATCTTTGAAAAAGAAAAAAACCGCAACCCCCAAAGACGTTAAGCTTCCCAACAATGCCCATTTGAACTTTTTTACAAGAGCAATCCTTAAACAACCCTCACATTTATTGGCTACAGCCTGAAGAAGAGCGTCTTCCATGCCGGGTAAGGCAAAAATTCCAATAATTGTCATTATTGATAATAGATAGCGATAATCGCCGTAGGTTTCTTTGGATAGGTATCGCGCAAAGATGATCGAGAGAAGAAAAGAAGCGGCTATTGAGATAATGTTTCCCAGGGCTAAATATGAACCAAATTTCGCCAGATAAACATTATCTGTTTCGGTAAATCTCTGCGTTTTTATAAGTATTTCATTTATTTTTTTTTGAATTTTTTTAATCATAATTGCTTAATTTGATGCTTTGGGTTAGAATATAGCTATTAGTGAAAATATATGAATATTCTATCTAAAAAATATCTGATTCCTGTTTTTGCTGTCATTATTTTTTTTCTTGCTTTTTTCGTTCGTTTTTATCCCGTTTTTCACAAAGGTTATTCTTCTGGCATTTTCGCAGATACCCTAATTTTGGCTAGAAACCTGAGTTTAAATAACGAATACAAACTAGAGAGCGAAAAAAATGTTATTTTAAATTCTTCTTTAGTGAAGGATGAGGGGATTGTATCTGATATGGGGAATAAATTAACCCCTGTTTTGTATTCTAAAATATTTGATATTTTTGGATTTAATTCCCAGACGCCTCTTTATGTTTCTTTAATTCTTTATTCCCTGACTAGCGTTTTATTGTTTTTGATTATTCTAAAATTATTTAACTTCTGGGTGGCTTCGATTTTTGCTTTGATTGATATATTTTCCCCTCTGGTTTTGGCAAATAGTTCAATGCCCGGATTATATGAATGGGCATCTTTTTTATTTGTTTTAGGATTGTTTGTTTATCTTTATAAAGATAAATTAAACTATTTTCAACTTTTTGTCGCGGGGCTGATTTTCGGTCTGTCGTCTTTGGCTGGAAACATATTTTTGGTTTCTTTCGTTCCGTTTTTGATTTACGAATTTTTTAGGCACAAATCCTTTAAAAGATCTGTAATTCTTATTGTGCCGGTAATTTTATTGTGGGCAATATATCTGGGTCCGGGTATTATAAGGGGCAAAGTAGACAATCCTTATTTGACCCCAAAAAGCGCTTCCAGTGCCAGTTTCTTGCATCTTTTTCCAGATCCTTATACTTATCATTTTGAGGGGGATCAATATCTGAAAGCGTTATCTAATACTTTTCATCCCGATTCGATAAATGCTCTGATAAAACGCGGGTATCATGTTAAATTCTCTCAACGATTATGGCTATTTTTTAGTTCCGCCATTTTTTATGTTAAAGAATTTTTCCGCCTGACCAATATTGGTGGAGCGCTAACAATTTTATTTTTCTTTTCGGGCTTAGTTTATTCAATTAAAAAGAAAAATCGTTTGATATTTTTATTTACCTCTTGGGGCATAATTTGGTATCTTGCCTTAGTCGGATATGGCACAAGCAGCAGTCATCATTTTTTGGAATTGAGATTTCCGATTTTCCTTTTGATTTCTTTGGGGGTTTATTGGATATCGGGTTTTATTCTTAATCTAAAAATGGATAAAAAATTTAGATATATTCTGGTTTTTGTCCTTTTCTTCTTTATTCTATTAGATTTGGGTCAATCAGACAAGTGGATGTTCCATGAGAATTACGAGAACTCTAATATGGACAAGATCTTAGCTATAGCCAGCGATTTGAAAAACGCCGATATTAACAAACAAACCGACGTGATTGCTGTAGGTGTAGCTAATGCAAATAACGCCCCGTTAATTATCAATTATTATACTGATTTGAGCTCAGTTTATTTCGACGCGCAGACAGTTAAAAATTTGCTTAAGGAAAACAGACTGAAGGAAGCATTTGATGAATTTGGGGTAACTGCGATTAGCGGTTACGAGCCAGAATTAATCGAACAAATTCTTCAAAAAATAACAGTAAAAAGTTTTTGATTTTTCGCTAATTTTAAAATATGTTTCAGTCGATTCTATTATTGATTAACTTTTGTTTGGTCGGGATTGTTCCCGGTTTTTTGCTTTATAAAATAATTTTTAAAGGAAGGGGAAGTAGATTTTACGAATATCTGCCAGTATCTTTTGCTTTGAGTTTGGCGGTTCTTGTTGTGCCTACTTTTCTGGCTTTTTATTTCGCCCTTTCGTTAAATTTTATAATTTATTTTTTCTTCTCCGCTCTGTTTTTAATTTTTATTATTTTTTTGTTTCGCTATCGGAAGGAAATCATTACGAGGAAGTCCGACAATTCCGCTAAACCGAAATTGAATACATATTTGAAAATTTTGATTTTGGTTTGTTTGATTGTTTTTATTCGTGCTGCGTTTACTCCGGGATTGGAACAAGGCGATTCCTGGCGACACGTAAGTGATATAAGAAAAATTATTGAACTTCCGAAAATTGTTTCCGGAAGTAGTTTCATCGAAGAGTTTAAAGGAATCGGCAATTATGGTTATAATGTTTGGCACGTTGCCCTGGCCATTATCACAAAGCTTTCTCGTGTAGACATTGTCGATACGTGGCGTTTTTCTCCAACTTTTATAGCCGTGTTTTTAATTTTGGGATATTTCTTTTTGGCAAAGGAATTATTTAAGAGCGAGAAAATTGCTCTTTTTGCTACGACGGTATTTTTCATTTGGGAAGGCGTATTGGGATACGATACCGTAATGCCCAAGATCGATGATTTTTGGCTTTGGTCTCAGTCCGCCATACCTTCTTTTATTGCTCGCGATATAATGTTGACTGTTGTTTTGGCCTTTTGTTTTAAATATATTCGTGACGGAAAAAGAAAATATCTTTATCTGATTTCGGTGTTAACCCTGGCATTATCATTTGCGCATATTTATTATTTTATGATTTTGATACTTCTTCTTGCGCTGGTTTTATTTTTCGGTTTAATTTTCCGTCACAAGGATAAAATTTTACTTAAAAGAGTGTTAACAATAATTCCCTTTGTCCTTATCCCGTCTATTTTTTATGTTTATTATATTAGCGTTGGATTAACGCCAATTAAGAATCCGGTTTTTTTCTCTCCTACTATTTCGGGTAATCAACCAGTAAGGGTATTTCACGGTTTTCCGATAATGGACCCCTTTAAAATTACATATTTTGGATTTGTTCATTGGTTTTCTTTTTTACTGATGCCTTTATTGATATTTTTAATAAGTAAAAAAAGGTATGCCCTGTATTTATTCGCTTTTTTTCTGGGACCGGTTTTAATAATATTTAATCCTATCCTAGTTAAAATTCTACAAAAGTTTAATCCTACGCTGGAACGGGTTTGGCGGCTTAACGAAATCATACCATTTACCCAGACATTCGGATTATTTTTGTTCTTGGGTTGGGAAAAATTTGGACAGTCCATAAAAGAATTTATTAAAAAACAAACAAAATGGAAAGTGGCACTGTTTTCTTTAATGATGGTCGTTATTCTTATTACGCTTGTTGGTAAATCGATTATAATCCTTTATCTTGGAGGACTGGATAAGCCAACACAGGTAAGTGCCGTAACCTATCTTTGGGAAAACAAAGATTTCAGAAAAACCGTAAGAGAAAACATTCCTATCGGAGATACGGTTTTAATGGATGGTTTTAGCTCCATATATTGGACTTATTATTATCCCCACTATTTAGTCGGTGTTAACTGGGGATTCAATGATCTTATTCCTCCTACGTGGGATCAGACGCAAAGATATAACGACTTAGATAAATATATGCAGCAAGAAAAACTGAACCAGTGGTCTTTTGATTTTTTGAATAAATACAATGTCGATTATATTTTGGTCAATAAACACGTTAAAAACAACGATTACGAAATAAGCCCACAATTACCCGACCCTTTCGGTAACACTTTTCCTCAAAAAACATATTATTCGGAAAAGGACTTTTTCAAATATTCGGGCAAGTTCAAATTGGTTTATGATTCTACAAACCTGAGTCTTTATAAATACAATAAATAGTTATACAGATTTAAATATCTAAAAAAATTGGAGTGTCTTACTCCAATTTTTTTATTAACCCCCTTTTTTTAATTAAACGAGAATGGAAAATATTTATTGCCTGAATAAGTAAATTGAACGTCACATCATTTATAGTCATCCAAATTCTTGCTAGAAGCGATATTAAAATACCTATTTCAAATGGGATAATATATTTCAGAAGATATGCTTGGATTCCTTCTCTGACACCAATGCCGTAGGGAGCAAAAATCGCCCAAGCTCCGATAACGACAGATATAATATAAATACCTATTACATTAATAATTTTGTTAAAGGGAATAAACACAATTGAGCTGGTAAAAAGATAAAAGCTTAATCCCCAAATTAGCAAAAAGACAAGATCAAGGAAAAGAACAACTAATAGGTTTTTAAAATTTAATTGTGTTTCTTTGTAAATTGGTTCTCTGCCGATTTTCTTTAGGCCGAAATTTAACAGAGAATAGAATAAATTAGGACGTAAGACAATAACGCTTCCGATTATTATAACAATTACAGCGAAGAAAAAGTAATATTTATTTAAAAAAATATTTCCCATAAAAATTAAAGAGAGTATTGATCCTGCGGTTAAGGACATAGCCGTTTCTAATACCGAACTAGTAACAACGGTTTGTTGAGATATGTTTTCAGTCCTACAAAGACGAGAACGAATCAATATAAACCAAACCTTCCCGGGAACGTATGCACCGAAGCGACTTAGAAAATGGACTTTAAAAGCTTTCCATTTCGAAATTTCGCAACCACTCTTTAAAAGAATAAAACGCCAGACCAGCGAGGCCATAAAAGCTCCGAAGCAAAAGACGAAAGAAGAAAAAATTAGGTAATATAAATTGATTTGAAAATTATATTCTTTTACTTTTTGCCAGTTTGAAAATAAGTTCTTGATAAGGAAAAAAAGTATTAAACCGGCTATTAGCCAAGATATAATTTTTATAAAATATTTTTTTTTCATTTTAGTGTTTAGTGATTCCAATCATGCTTAATAACTGCCTGAAAGCGCCAAGCGACCACCCGATTGGCCTAATAATATAAATAACAATCAGAAGCAATGCTTCAATTTTTTTATATTTTATTGATATTCTTACTGCCGAAAACAAATAGCCGATTAAAAGAATCAATAAAGGAATAAGCGGAATCCAGGGGGGTAATCTTAAAAAAATATTTACTGTCAACAAAAGAATAGTAACAAGATAAAATAGGGGTTGAGAAATCATTCTGAAAGGAGTCACCTTATCTCCTTTTATATTTTTAGGAACCTTAATATAGCGAGGGAGGGCAAATTTACCGTATTCGTATTGTTGTTTAAAATAGGCCCAGATATTTTCGCGATGATTATGCCAGACTTTAGCATCCGGAGCAAAAATTATTTTATATCTAGCATCATTGATGCGATATCCCAATTCGCAGTCATAACCGGTTTTTAATTTTTCGCTAAAACCTCCTATCTCTTCTAATACTTTTCTTTTATAAACCACATGCATTGTTGCGACTCGTTTTATTTCTTTGGGTAGTCGTTCATAGCGATCCTGAAGCTCATAACCAATTAAGCGGGGTATAAGTTTATCTGTATTGGCAGTGAAAATAACTCCACTGGCTCCGGCTACCCGTGGGTCATTGAGAGCTTCAACGACTTTTTTTAACCAATATTTATCAACATTTGCATCTCCATCAACAAAACCCACTAAATCGCTTTTTACCATGGGGAGAATTTTATTGTATTTTATCGGCGGAGAATCAACTCCCACTTGAAAAATTTTGACTCTATCTTTGGGGTATTGATTGATGATTTCTTGAGTACCATCCGTTGAATTATTATCCAAAACCCAGACCTCAAACCGATTCTTTGGATAATCTTGATTCATTAAAGCATCCAGACACTCGTCTATGTATTTGGCGACATTTTTGACAGGTATTAAAATTGTTACATCCGGTTCAAATTTATTCATCTTTTTTCCATAACGATTAATTGTTCTGCACAAAATATTTTGAATGAAAACATTTTTTCCAGTAAAAAGGCAATTGGCCAGGTTAATTTTTGCCAACAATAAGCTGCCTTATAGCCAAAAATATATTGGAGAACATTTGCAAAGATGGTAATTGTTTGAAAAAACACATTAATAACATACTTTTTTCTAACCATCTCAAACCCGCCTCTTTTTATTCTCTCAATATCTTCTTCCAAAAATTTACTTTCATTTCTGGTGCTGCAGGTTGATTTCGGTTTAAGTAAAATTTTAAACGGCTTTCTTAAAATAAAAAGTATTCTCGGAAATAAATTGTCAGCTCGGTCAAATATACAAATTCTGCCATTTGGTTTTAAAACTCTGTAGAATTCTTTTACCGACTCCTCGAAAATTCCCTGAACTTTTAGATGGTGGAATAAACCATTGGCAATAATTACGTCAAATTCCTGGTTCTTAAAAGGCAGATTGTGAGCGCTGGCCAAGATGCATTTTCCCGCCCCGTTTGTTTCTTTACATGCTTCAATCATCTTTGGCGAAAAATCAACAATAATCGTATTCTCGCTAACATTCGTTGTTCCGCCACCGACATCTAAGACCCTTTCTTCTTTTTTAATATCATAAAATTCATAGATTTGCTTTCTATAAATTTTTTCTTGATAAGGCATCAGATTTTCGTTTTCATAAAAAGCGGTGTTTTTATTCCAATCTTCTATTTCCTGTTTGTATATTTCCTCATTCATTTTATTTAAGAAGATAATTTAAAATTTTAAGATAATTTTTTGGATGATACAAAATATTTGTTCCCTGAAAACAAGAATGCGTGCACCAGCATTCTTTTCGGGAAATCATTTTTCTTTGTTTTTCGGCTTTTTCAGAAAACCACACTTCGTTGAAAGTTTTCTCTCTAATATTTCCTACGCTAGGTAGTAGTTCACACAAAAAGACATCTCCTACTTCGTTTATTACACCTATAATTTTTCCAGCCAAACATTTTACTGGCTGTTTTTGTTTTTTAAGGATATTAATTATAAAATCGAACTTATAATTTTTTATCGGAATAGAGATTAATGATTTTATTTTTGAGCCGGAGAAGTGATTTTTTGTATTTTTTACCAAAACCTCGTGCTTTTTTTGAAAGTCAAGACACTGATCCAAGGTTGGTAGGTCGGGGCAATGAATACTATGTTTACTTCGTATTAATTCGAAATTGTGGCTATTCAATTCGGGCATATCTTTTTTTATCATTTCAATTAGTTCGTCCAGATATTGGTAATTGTATTTGCTTATAGTTGTAGTTACATGAACCCGAAGATTTTTGTAATCTTTTTTAATCTTGGTTAATAATTTATATGTTTCCAGTGCCTTGAAATAACTGTTTTTAACCCCTCTTATTTTGTCATTAACTTCCGGCGGTGCATCAATAGATATAGAAATCATTAAATTTATTCCTTTACAACTATCAAATATTCTTTTTGACATCTCGGTTATTTTTTGAGGCATCAGTCCGTTTGTCGGTATGGTCAGTTCATCAACCTTGTTGTTTTCAAAGAATATTTTACAAATTTCAATTAAGTCATCCCTTAAAAATGGCTCACCGCCGGAAATGATTAATCTATTTAGCTTTTTCAGCGACTGGGATAAGTTTTTTATTTCTCCCAGCGTTAATTCTTTATAATCTTTATTAAGCCGGTTTTTAAAAAAACAAAATTCACATCGTGAATTACACCTCGCTGTGATTAAAAGGATTAACGATATTGGTAGGTTCGTTCTCTTGAGAGATAAACTATATTTTAGAATTTCTTTTATTTTCATTTTTTAAATAATTAAAAGTTCCAAAACACCAAAATAATTTATTGATAAATATAAAAGGAAAATATAAAATTATTTTTTTATCTTGGGGGAAAATTCTAGTAAATATTTTTATTGAAACAAGAAAAGATATAATTGGCGAAAGAAAGAGATAAAAATAAGGGTTTTTAGATGAGATTTTTCCGTATTTTGATTCTTTGTGCATCAGATACGGTTTGACGCTTCCCGCCTCAGCCCATTTTTTAGCATGGAGGATGGCTTTTTGAAAATTATTCCTTCCGTGAAAATGGTAAACTATTGCGCTTGGTTGGTAAATTAATTTATAACCAGCCATATTTGTTCTTAATCCCAAATCTTCCTCCTCGGCAAATTTTAGATCTTCATTAAACCCACCCATTTTATCAAAATATTCTTTTCTAACAAGAATTCCAGAACTGCACAAAAATTTTCTTTCTTCTCTTTTGCGGACCATGAAATTACTATAGTGAGCGTAATCATGACACTTGGCTAAGAATCCCGCGGTCTTTCCTAGAATTCTGCATCCTACAATAGCAATGTTTTCGTCTTTTTGTATTTCTTTCAGAAGTTCTTCCGCGCAATTTTTTTCAGCTCGACAGTCGCTGTCAATAAAAAAAACGAACTCTTGTTTTGATTTTTGGGCACCATTGTTTCTGGCGGCGGCTGCTCCTTTATGGTTTTGTCTGATAAAAGTTATATTCGGGTATTTATCAATAATTTTTTCCGTTCCATCGGTCGACCCGTCGTCAACCACGATTATTTCTGGATTATGATCAATGCCTTGACTCAATGCAGATTCTATGCAATTTTCTAATTCTTGTTTTCGATTATATGATGGGATTACTACGCTAATCATTTTTATGTTTTAGTATTTTAGGAATACCTCGCCATGCTACTTTTAGCAAACGAAATCCCTCCAGTGGATTTTTAATTGCTTCCTCCAACCGGGATAAAAGATAGCGCGGCCCAAAATATATTTCCCGATAAGCCCTGAATCTCCAGTATTGAAGGTTTTTTAACGAAAGGTGAGGATAATTGGGCTCGCCAGTTTCCGATAGGTAGTTTTTTGATTTAAGCCAATTGTAGAATGGTGTTGATGGATGGGGTTGGGGGACAACGAATTGGTAATCAGAAATATTTATTTTTTTTGCCCACTTGATTGTTTGTTTGATCGTCTCAACGGTTTCTCCGGGCAATCCGAATATGAAGTCGCCATGTATCTTTATGCCGGCCTTTTTGGCATTTTTTGTGAATTCTTCCATTCCTTTTACAATTTCTCCTTTTACAACATTATCAAGAATTGTTTGACTGGCCGATTCATAGCCAATATGCAAGAATCTGCAGCCGGACTTTTTGGCTAATTTCAACGTTTCCAAATCAAGGTCGGCTTTTGCATATCCGGACCAAATTAATTTTATTTTGTTCTTTATGATCGCCTCGGCCAATTCTTTAATCCTGGTTCTTGGCAGCATATCATCTTGGAAAAAAACTTCTTTGACTTGGGAAAGTTCTTTTTTAATAAATTTTAGTTCCTCAATAACATTTTCTATACTGCGCATCCGATAAGGCGCTCCTTTGTGAATAGTATTTGGCCAGAGACAAAAAGTGCATTTACCCCAAGCGCAGCCGCGCGCAGTGAACATATCAACAAAAGGATATTTCAGGCTGGTCTGATGATAGTTTTCTATTTTTAGATATTTTTTATAGACATTAGCCACAAAGGGTAATTCATTCAATTCTTTTTCGTTCATAAATTCACCGTCAGGATTATTGATGATTTGATTATCTTTTCGCCAGGTTATTTCTTTAACCGACGATAGGTCCTTTT
>Ga0315291_10003152_pt1 | contig 21348 bp, 23 predicted proteins | sample YL17G12_20_MG_FD_203070 | JGI IMG/M metagenome (GOLD analysis project Ga0315291, IMG submission 203070) | Sediment microbial communities from Yellowstone Lake, YNP, Wyoming, USA - YL17G12_20 | ecosystem: Environmental > Aquatic > Freshwater > Lake > Sediment | place: USA: Wyoming | collected... | reverse complement strand
CTTGTGAGGCAAAATGATTCGAGACGAGGCGTGCGTCTTGTACGGACGGGGATAAGATCAGGTAGGCAAACCCGGTTAAAGAGTTAGCAAAAAAGCTAGCAAAGACGCCGCAGGCACTACCTTCTATCCTCACTGCGCCGAGCGCCAAGTTTCCTGCAAAGGAGCAAAACTCCATAGTGTTTTCGGTATCTTGAATGATAACACCGATCACGTTGCCGGAGGCGATTTGGCACTCACTGACTTTATTTGTTTTCCCTCCTAGTTGGATACCGACGAAGGAAAAATTATTGATCAGCGATCTACTTACGAGGTTTCGCTGTCCTAGCACCTCTAGTGCCGCGTAGTGTATAGCAAAAGGGGCTTGGATATTTAAAAAATCCAAACTCGCCATGGTACCTGCCAAACTAAAAGCGGGGAAGTCTCCACCGGAGACAACGACAGATCCTAGTCCCGAAGCATTAGGACATCCTACAATGTGTACATCGCTAGGCACGGACACTGTGGAGGTGAAGGTGTAGCTGCCTGCTTGGACGTAAATGCGTCCCGGTCCATTTAGGAAATTGATTGCTTGATTGAACGGGGTTTCATCGTTACCATTAAAGACCGCTTCACTACCGGCAGGTCCAATCTCAATGAAATTAAACCTAGCTTCGATCACCTGAGATACCGTGGACGAGGTGACCAGCGGATTTAAAGGGGTAGCGCCTACGGTGTTGTCTAAAGCCGGGACGATCGTTCCCGGATCAAGGGCAATCATATCTATCAAGGTTAAGACCCTATCCCACGGATCACTAACCGCCATAGAGATGCTTGTGTAGATCGATAGAGTGCTTGCTCCTTGCGACGTTAAGTCTATAGGGGAGCCGCCTAAGGTTGCAGCTATCTGAAAAGAGTTAGCTGTAGCGTTCACGACATAGTATTTGGTGTACGGATTTATGCCTCCAGGCATACCTGTAAAGAGAGATAGGACACCACCGCCCACGCTTCCTAGTGGGTGGACGCTTCCTGCTAGGGTTAACGAGAGTTGAAAATCGTTAGCAGTGGAATTAACCGCGTAGTAGGTAGTATTGACAGATAAGCCACTAGGCATCGTATTAGACGATGTAATGTAGAAGGAGGTACCATCCAGCATACCGGATAGGAGTATCTTATTTGTGGTGATGTTTATAGCTGATGGCGAAAAAGTATAAAGAGCAGGAGCCGAAGAAGTCATGTAGAAGGCGGAGCCATCTATAAGTCCGGCTAGTGTAGGAGATAATGAAATTTTATTATTAAGGATATCTACAAGTGTTGGAGAAAAAGTGTAGGCAGGAACTCCGTGACCTGTACTCACATTGAGTACACTGTCTCCAATACCGTCTACAGGAGGGTCAGTAATCTGAAGCGTATCTATTTGCTGCTGGGTCATTTTGCCTCAAAAATATATTCAAACACTTTATCTATCATATTTTTAACATCTTCTAGTTTAAAATTAGCGACATCTTCTTTGTAAGACTTCTTTAAACTCCAAGGAGCCTTCTCTAAATTAGGCTTAGATGTTCCAGCGTTTACTATAATAGTAGATACTGGTAAATTCGCTCTCATCATTTCTTTAATATCTTTAAACTTCTTACCCGAATTAGATACATCGGGGGACGCATAAATATCGATGTACACATATTTGTCAGAATCCCTTTCGTCTCCGCCACTCCACACCTTAAGCTTAGCCATGATTTGATTTTCTCTATCCCATCCGCTCCACACTTTTTTTGGCTCTTTAGAGACCGCAACTTCACCGTATTTCTTAGCTTCGGTTAAAATCATAGCATATATGTCTTTAACAATCTTGTAACCACTTCCTTTCTTATCTATCCTTTTCCAGGACAATCTTCTCGAATCCAGAATCAAAAGCTGCACTTCTGAGACGTGGATCGCTCCTGTATCATCAAAGATTGCCTCGTAACCCAAGCTCCTTAATCTCTTATTAAAGGATCCAGGTCTCTTTTGACCTACACCCGCACCAAAATATCTCTGTAAATATTCCCAAGCTCTATCGATAGGATGGCTATCTTGCTCTATTTGCTCTTTAAACCTTTCAAACTCTTCACCGTCCGTAACTTTAAGATCATCTAAAAATCGCAAAGATGATTCAGGAGTATTAAGAGAAGACAAATCTAATACCTTTAAATCATCTGGCAGTGTGACTATAAACTTATATGGGTACTTATCCCAACTTCCCTCTGTCTTAAAGGCTTCAGGGAAAAGATATACCCCGGCAGGATCCATATGAAATGGTTCTGGATTTATCTTAAGTGTAGGAAACTTACTGTAATGAACCCAGCTACCTTTCTTCCACTTAGCATAATCAGCTAGGATGTACTTTCTCTTAACCCTTTTAATGAATTCGTGCATGTGGATCCTTTTTTTTTGTTCAGGTTACTGAATCTCACCGCCGCACCCCTGCTGGACCCATGCCGACCCCCCCCCGGCGTATACGTATTCTTTAAAGGGACAAGTCATGACATGTTTTTTGTAGAGGGGAAGGGGAAGGTGGGGTAGACTAGGGGTATACATGCGGATAAAATTAGCTTCTAGCTAGAAGCGTTGGGAGGCTTTTGTGGATCAGTCGGACCCCGAGGTATGCGTAGTTTTTAAAGCTGGTGATGACGGCGCATTCCCTGACCTAGAAGCGTTTAAGAAGAAATGGCCGCAGACGTGGCAGCACAAGGAAACAGAGAAAAAGTTTAGGGTAAATCCTTGGTGGGAGTGTATCTCCCCGCTGCTGTCTGACGAAGATCTTAATGGTTCAATATCTCTGGGTACGGAACTCTTTGAGGAGGGTAGAAAATACAGAATAGGTGCTCTGATCCAAATAGGTTGGTTATTAGAAAATGAGCATGGCGTGTGGATGGGTGTGGGGATAGAAGCTGCCGAGTACTTCAAATTAGTCGAGACCTCTGAATTACCAGTTGAGAGATAAAGTATTATAGATTAAGATTTAGCAGAAATTTTAATTTAGGAGTTGGCATGACATTATATTCCGATTATGTGAGTAGTATAAGCGCAGGGTCAGGATCTAGTCCGTATAAAAAAACCGTTATCTTAAGTGCTTCCGAGCTTATATCGAACACACAGACACTTTTGGTGCCTGCTCCGGCATCAGGTTACTACGTTAATCTGATTCGTGTAGAGGCTTCATTAGGGGTGAATAGCATACTTTTTACGTCTGGAGATGTTAAGATAGGATATCCATCCTTTTTGTTTTTAACCTTGCGTGATTTTTTAAACAGTTCAACGGCGGTACACAGTGTAACACCGAACGTAGAGTTTAGTCCGTTAGGGGCTACAAGTCTTGTTGCTGTAGCGGATGGTCTGCCAATAAATGGAGACTCAACCGTTAATTTAACGGTGCATTATGAAATTTTACCCTTATAATATTTGTCACTACACATTAACGAGATTTAAAGGATATTTATGTCGCACAAAGGTCAGGAAATCAATTTAGCCGAAGGCACAGGTGGTGGAACAGTTGTAGGGTTTAAAGCTCCAGATACGGAAGTGGTGGAGGATGTCATTTGGACACTGCCTGACGTAGACGGCGAGCCGGGTCAGGCGTTGGCTACCGATGGTTTTGGTAACCTTGAGTGGGTTTCGCCTACTCTTTTGTTTGCCTATGATTTGAATGGGCATGTATCTTCCGCTGAAGGTTTGTATTATTTAGATCCCGCTTATACTCCTAGCCAGTTTGTTGTTGTAGACAATATTACTGGCACTAGGGTAGTCAGCAATCAAGGCGATATTGCTGTTGATGCGGTTAATGGTCTTCAGACTATGACTTCTAATTTGTTGCTGCCACTGTACCCTAAAGTTGTTTACGCAGGAGACATTAAAACTGTGGATTTTCTACCACCTATTACCGGATTTACAGGGTGGAACACTAAAGCAGACGGTACCGGCATAACATATTATGTAGGAGACACGATTACTATTGGATTAACTACAGTGGTACTGTATGCGCAAGTAGCAGTTTCGGCGTACTATTAGGAAAAGTAGTTATCCCTACATATAAGTGGAAATGAAATGAGTTTATCGGAATCTCATCGGATTTTTATAGCCGGAGGTCATGGGTTGCTTGGTAGTGCTGTAGTCCAAAAGCTAGCATCTTTTGGATACCACAACCTTCTCTTGCCAGCCCGTGCGGAATTAGATTTGTTGGATCGGGATGCGGTAAACGCATTCTATGAGCGAGAAGCTATAGACACTGTTATTCTTACCGCAGCTATTGTCGGTGGTGCCGGTATTGCAAATATCAACATCCCACGACTTTATCAAAACATAGAAATCCAACACAACGTCATTTATGGAGCGTATAAGCACGGCATACCTAACCTGCTATTCGTTAGCTCTGCTTGCGTGTACCCCAAAGACGCGCCACAACCTATCTCTGAAACTAGTCTATGGCAAGGGGCACTAGAAGAAGTAAATAAGCCATATGCCGTTGCAAAGCTCGCTGGCATGGAGTTGATTGATACGATCCGAAAGGAAGCAGGATTTAATTACCTCACCGTATTAATCAACAATTTATTTGGGATAAAAGATAGGTTCGATCCAAAAAATAGCCATGTTGTGGCTGGGCTTATCCGGAGAATTGTGGAAGCCAAAGCTAAAGGGTATGAAAAGCTGATTATAGCTGGAACCGCCAGCAGGGAAATCATGTTTTCCGATGACTGTGCGGATGCCATTATTTTTTTACTAAAAAACGGTTTACAGGATTTTTCTTATATAAATATTGGCTCAGGAGATGATATCAATCTACTAGAGTTAGCAAAATTAATCTCAGAGATCGTAGGGTATACCGGGGAAGTGGTTAATGACCCTTCATTGCATCGCGGTATGTTACACCGTACTTTGGATTCGACTAAACTTCAAAATCTGGGATGGGAGCCAAAAACATCTTTATGCTCAGGGCTAAAGACAACAATTGACTGGTGGAGTAACCAAGTTGAAAATAAATTTGATTAAGTCTTCTTTTTACTATGAGGAAGAAAGTAAGAAAGCGTTAACTGACTTCATCCTTAACTCCGGTAAACTGAGTATGGGTGAAAAATGCTTGGAGTTTGAGCAGAAGTTTTCTCAGTACCAAGGCTGTCACCACTCGGTATTATATAACAGTGGTAGCTCTGCAAATTTAGCTTTAATTCAAGCCCTCTTAAACTTGGGAAAACTAACCAAGGGAGATAAAGTTGGTGTTTCTGCGGTAACGTGGGCAACCAATGTCATGCCGTTAATTCAACTTGGTCTTGAGCCTGTTCCCATAGACGTTAACTTAGAGACGATAAATATTGATAGTGTAACCCTGCGTCGAACTTTGGAAACAAGCGATATAAAGTGCCTATTTATTTCACACATACTTGGGTTTTGTAGTGACTTAGATAACATTGTAAGTCTTTGTGCTGGTCGAGGTATTATTTTAATAGAGGATACCTGCGAGTCTTTTGGCTCTGTCTACCAAGGAAAAAAACTGGGTGGATTTGGTTTAGCTTCCACATTTTCGACGTTCGTCGGTCATCATTTATCCACCATTGAGGGCGGTTTAGTTTGTACAGATGACAGCGATCTAAATGATATGCTCATCATAACGAGAGCGCACGGTTGGGATAGAAGTCTCAGTGTAAGTAAGCAGACTGCCTTACGATCACAACACGCCATCGACAGCTTCTATAGTGTTTATTCCTTCTATGATCTAGGTTATAACTTAAGACCCACGGAGATAACTGGATTTTTAGGGGGGCTTCAACTTGAGTATGCGGATGAAATAGTGGCTAGGAGAGAAGCCAATTTTTTAAAATTTCGTTCATGTACCAACCTAGACGTAATTCCTTTGGAAGTATCCCACTTAGATATCATTTCAAACTTTGCCTACCCGATTGTATGTAAGAATAAAAAGGCTTTCGTGTACTACAAAGACCTTTTTTCCAGAAACATTGAGATACGCCCACTCGTAAGTGGTAACATAGCAAGACAACCTTTCTTCCACAAATATGTCTCTACTTCGTACTCTTTACCTAACGCAGACCATATTCACGATTTTGGTTTTTATATACCTAATAACCCCGAGTTAACTCTGGATGAGGTTAACTATATAATGCAGCTATTGGAGACAAAATGAGCATTGCTGCTTCGATTGAAACTTGTATCAAAGAAACCGTAGATAAAACTTTAGCCCAGGCGGGTCTGCCAGAGGCAGTAGAATATATCGAGACTGATAACCTTGGTGAAGTAATCGAAAAGCTGGTGATCCTGCATATCCGCACATGGATGCTAGAGGATGCCATGCAATCAGCAAAAACAGATGAAGAGCTTGCGGATCTAAAGCGTAAGGTTGATATCTGCTTTAAGGTTAAACGACCGAAGTATGTTCAAGCGATCAATAAAATGGTAGACACCGCTATCCGCCATTCCAAGTCATTAGTAGACGATTCTGTGAAGCTATATAAAGGGGTTTAACTGTGGGAACTGGTATCAAAATTTGCTTCTTCAACCACTATCATAATGGGGACTGCATTGCAACAAAGCAATTTGTCGCGGAGCTGATGGAGAAACTCCCCGCTACATACAGCTATGCTCACAGTAACCACCCAAAAATTATTGGCGACTTATGTCTGACGCATACGCCTATACCGCCAGGTGTTTGGCCTCCAACCACCGAAGAAACAACTAAGTTTATTGAGCGCGGTGACACGTTTTTTATTAATACATGGATTGGCTGCTATATTCCAACTTTTGACTCAGATAATTTAAATTATGTAGTGGAAAGGATTATTACTGAGACGGATGTTCAGCATGAAATAAACTGGAGTAGCTACTACCGTGCGTGGTCACACATTTATAGCAAAATCAATGCTCGCTACTCCTTAGACTTAAAGCTTAACCCCTTGGTTAATCATTATTTCCCCACGATAGACTATGCAAAGTTTAAGTATGAGGGCGTTGATGCTTTTGTCGCCAATAATAAAAGTAAGCAGTTATTCTTGTTCTCCAATGGTTTTGCTTTGTCTGGACAGTGTTATAAATATGATAACATGGAAGAGATCATTGAATCAGTTTCTTTAGCGTTTCCATATGCGTTAATTCTTTGCACTCACCGAATACCTACCAGCACTAACAATATATATTTTACTCAAGACATTATTGCAGTGGATGACGGTTGTGATCTTAACGAAATCTCTTATCTTTCCACATTCTGCGAGGCGATTGTTGGGAGAAATTCTGGTCCATTCTTGTTCACCAACACCAAAGAGAATTTAAATGATAGGAGTAAACTATTCATCGTCTTTGACAAAATTGAAGGTCATTGCTACCCATATGAGCTAGACATGCCGTGTAGTTTTAAGTTCATCTGTGATGGTGATGATTTGCCCAACGACCTTCTTTCTAAACTGGTCTGTAGTCTGGTGGCAGAACACATTTCCGCTCCCACAGGGGAGTAGCAAATGATCAAGCTATCGGTCATCACCGTAAATTTTAATAACGTTAATGGGTTGGTCGATACCTTAGCCAGCTTAGCCGCACAACGCAATTTTGACTTTGAATTACATGTGATTGATGGAAGAAGTACCGATGGGGTAATGAGGGTGATGGATAAATACTCATCTATCCTTACATCCTTCACTAGTGAACAAGATCGAGGCATCTATCATGCCATGAATAAGGGTATTGAAAAAAGTAAAGGACGCTATCTGTACTTTCTTAACTCCGGTGATACTCTGGACCATCCTGATGTTTTATACCATAGCTTTAAGGATGGTATTGATGCTGATATCATTTTGGGGAATTTGGTAGTAAAAAACCACCGTATAGATTTCAACTTGCTCGGTATAATGAACGGAGAAGTGGCTTTCCCCCATCAAGCCAGTTTTATATCGAGGGAGATCTTTTCCCTTTTCGGATTGTATGACGAGCAGTGGTGTCTGGCAGAACAGAATCATTTTTACAAAGTACTCTTCGGGAAGAAAGACTTAAGCCTTCATTATGTCCCCTTGGACATATGTAATTATGATGTTTCTTCTAAAAGCTTTTCTGTGCAAAATGCTGAAAGGGGACGAAAGGAATTAAAAGAGTTTTCAAATATGTTCCTAGAACAAAGACAAGCAGATCTTTTGCACCAAATTAACGCTGACATAGAGCGTAAAAAGCTGCACAACAGAAATAGACCAAGTAGGAAAAATGTTTTAAAAATACGAACAAGAAAGCCGAGTACTTATGTGTAGGAAAAATGTTTTAAAAATACGCACAAGAAAACCGCCGATTCAAAGCGCCGATCTAGCCTGTCCTCCAGTAGCTTTCATAATATTTAACAGACTAGACACTACAACGAGAGTGTTTGATGCGATCAGAATGGCGAAGCCTTCCAAATTATTTTTAATTGCAGATGGCGCACGACTTACGCACCAAGAGGATACTTTACAATGCCGGTTGGTGAGGGACTATGTTTGTAATGCTATAGATTGGCCTTGTCAAGTTATGAAGAATTTTTCAGATGTTAATTTGGGTTGTATGAATAGAGTTTCTAGTGGAATAACTTGGCTTTTTAAGCATGTAGACAAGGCTATAATTTTGGAAGACGACTGTTTGCCTGATCCTAGCTTTTTTCAGTACGTCTCTGAATTACTTGAGAGGTATAAAGACGACACTCGGATCATGATGATCTCCGGCAATAACGCTACATCCGATAAAATCAAAATCAAAGACAGCTATTATTTCACAAAATATCCTAGAATTTGGGGGTGGGCAACTTGGCGCAGGGCGTGGGAAATGTATGATGTTGATATTAAATCCTTACCAGAGTACAGAGATAAGGTGTTTGCTGGAGATTATGTTGACCGAAGGTTTTGGGAGGCGTGCTTCGATTCGGTGTACGCAAAGAGCCTAGATACTTGGGACTATCAGTGGGTATTCACTATATGGAAAAACGGCGGTGGTTCAATTTGCCCAGCGACCAATTTGATTAAAAATATAGGATTTGGTCAAAACGCTACACATACTTTAGATACCTCTAGTGTCTTTGCCGACATGGAGACCTCGCCGTTAAGCTTCCCTTTGGTCCACCCGAAAAAGTCTGTGATCAATCGAGAGGCAGACCAGCTTGAGCGTTTGCAGGAGTTTTCCCTTGGGTGATTTACCCCCGGTCTCTCTCGTGGTGCCTAACTTGAATAACCGCGACGGACTTGAAAAAACATTACATAGTATCCGTGGTCAGGATTTTAGAAATTTTGAACTCCACGTTGTGGACGGTGCAAGCAGGGATGGCTCTGCCGACATTTTTAAAAATTTCTCTGATATTATTTCAACGACCATAAGTGAAGGCGATCGTGGCATATTCCACGCCATGAACAAGGGGATAGATAAGTGTGCGGGTCAATACATTTTTATCTTACCCTCCGGCGATATCCTGGCAAACAGCCATGTATTGTCTGATTTCTTTAGTCACTCCCACCAGGAAGACATCTTATATGGAAACTTGCTTTTAAGCTACAATGCTGTGCCGCGCAGCGGCAAGTGGACAACCGACGTATCTCGTTTTTTAGTAGGTAAGGACTGCTTACACCAGCAGGCGAGTTTTGTATCCCGTGACGTATTTAAAACTCATGGGCTATACGACGAGAGCCTGTATCTGGCGGAACAGGTGTTTTACCTAGGTCTAGCGTACTTTACTGAAGTTACCTTTAAGTATCTGCCATACGACGTGGCTATCTATAACAGCACCGACACAAGCTTTTCTGTGATCAACGCGGATAAGTGTCAGAAGGATTTGGACGATTTCGTAAGTATGGCGTCGTTTAGTTCCGACCAATTAGCTGCCCTACACCGTAGGTGGAGCTAACATAGGTATATCTTCTCTTTATTGATTCCTACTTACCGTCGCCCTATCAGAACCATGAAAACTTGAGAGGTTAATGTGAGTATATCTTTACTAATTCCAACGAGAGGTAGACCAGAGAGTATGGAACGCTTCGCTCGTTCGGTAGACGCCACGGCGATCAACCCAGAAAGCGTTGAAATCGTATTTGGGATCGATGCTGAGGATTCCGATAGCTTTACCAAAGCTAAGGAATTATCCAGATTTCTTAAAATTACAGTACAAGCCAAAGAACTCAAACCGTGGTATGAAGGAGGGATTAATTTATCTTCCTACTGGAATCAATGCTACGCCGCTGCCAGCTATGATATTCTAGGATTTTTTGGAGATGATGTAATTTTCAGCACTACGGGTTGGGATTTAAGCGTGGGGGAGGCTTTAGCTAAAGACCCAACTATCATGATTTCCTGCAATGGAGTACATCACCCAGAGATTAGTCTTTGGGGAAACGGTGGTGCTGTGGGGTATTTATTCTTTACGCACAGAAGAGTGCATGAACTTTTCGGCTACTATATGCATGAAGCACTAAAACGCCACTGCATGGATACTGTACTTGAGTTCATTTACAAGAATGCAAACCGTTTTCGCTACCGAGCGGATATTATAACTGAGCATTTCTTGGTTTGTGCATTTCCCGATAGGATAGATGAGACACACATAAGAATGTCAAAGTGGTGTGCTGAAGGTCATGAATTATTTCAGTCTAAAACAATTCAAGATGAGATCATAAGATGTAGTGATTTATTAAATGCCTATGTGTTAAAGTGTAAAACCAGAAAAGGTACGAACATCTTGCAACAATTACCTCGCCGGAAGACTGTAAAATGATCCTAGTTCTCACTAAACGTCCAACCCCCTACTGGTTGGACACCGTACACCAAGTTAATGCCCTAGGAAAAAAATGTCTCTTAGTCACCGATAAAGTTTACGAAGAAACAGAAAACGTCCTCTACCTAGATAACAAGGAGATTGGAGACGCGGGATTTAACTCCTCCGGCTTTAATGACCCCCAAAACCACGGACGAGTTATGGCATGGGATAAAGCCCTATACCATGCTTGCGCCCAAGACCTAGAATACGTATGGATGATTGAAGACGATGTTTACTTTAAAGACGCACAAGCCATCATAGACCTAGTAGATAAGTATAAAGATACCCCCACTGATCTGATCTATAATAAATGGATCACTTCAGCACCTAGTATGAACGAGATGCCCTACGAGCAGCACCACCACTGGACAATTTCCCGCCAGTTTTTCGGCGGAGATACCTTCTATAGGAGCTTTGTTCCCCTCTGCCGCATCTCTAAAAAGATCCTCACCCACGTTAAATCCTTAGCGGATACCCACAAGACACTACCCTATATCGAAGCAATGTTCCCAACCTTATGTATGCGCCATAACCTCTCCTCCGAGATCCTAGATCCCCATGTCTATGAAATAAACTTCAATATTAAACCGCAAAGAAGTGCGGACGCTGAATTCAAATACAATCCTTGGATCCAAGCCTTCCATAGGGTCAAAGATATCGCAGCTACCGTCTACCCCGCTTACACATCTTCACCCCTAGAAGAAAAAGATAAAGTGTACGGTAAAAAAACAGAAGTCGTTATTACAACAAAAAACCCTCCAGACTACTGGCTCTTCACAGCTAGAGATGTCAATTACCACCTACCTGCGCATGTAGTGCGCGATGATAAATATCTACAGTGGCTCTCAGCAAAAGACCTAGACTACGTATGGCTCATCAAAGACGATGTTTACTTTCGCAACGCTCAAGCTGTAATCTCTATGGTGAAAGAGTACGAAAATGATCCCGCAGATCTAATCGCCTCCTCCTGCTTTGAACGCCCCCCATATTCCGAATGGGAAGAGAAACCTTTTCAAGAGCAAACATTTTACGAATCGCCAATTTCAATTTGTAGAGTGTCTAAACGCCTTATCAAAGAAGCATCCTCGCACAAAGAACCCCTAGATGTCGTACTCCCTACTCTGTGCATAAAAAACCAGTGGATCTATAGAAACCTTGCAGGTACCGTTAGCCCCTACACACCCGAAGGACGAAAAATTCCTGGAACGCCACGCTTCTCAAAAGACACCAAATATGTTACCTCTTTAGTAGAAGAAACCCAAAAAGGCGTGGACAAATATTTCTTTGAGAACAAAAAGCTCCAAGCTTTTCATAGGGTTAAAGACCTAAAATATAAGCGACGGCGTGCCTTGTCTAGGAGTCCTCTAGTTGAAAATTGATCTTCTTATTGCGGGTGCGGGTCTTACTGGATGTGTCATTGCAGAAAGAGCCGCCGCTAAAGGTTTAACCTCTTTAATTGTAGAAAAAAGAAATCATATAGGTGGTAATTGCTACGATCATTACCACCCTTCAGGTGTTCTAGTCCATAAGTATGGACCCCACCTATTTCGCACACACAAAAAATCCATTGTGGATTACCTATCTAAATTCACTGATTGGATAGAGGGTAATTACCGAGTGGAATCTTTTGTTAATGGGGAATATTTTCCTATCCCGATTAACCTCACTACACTTGAAAAGTGGTTTAACCGTTCTCTATCCAAAGAAGATGCGGCAGATCTCTTAGCGAGTTTAGGAGATAAGGATCTTATACCTAAAAATTCGGAAGATTTTGTTATCAGTCGTGTAGGTAGGGAGTTATACGAAGCGTTTTACTTAGGGTACACACTTAAGCAGTGGGATCTTCACCCTAAAAACTTAGCTCCCGAGGTATGTGGCAGGATACCTGTGAGGCTTTCTAGGGACTGGCGGTACGTCAATCACAAATACCAGTTGATGCCTAAAGATGGTTATACGCAGATGATTCAAAATATGATTAACCATCCTAAAATTCATGTCCTACTCAATACGGATTTTGAGAAGGTAAAGCACGCTTTCCATCCTAAAAGGACGATAGTATATAGTGGACCTATAGATACATACTATCACTACAGTTTAGGGAAGCTTCCGTGGCGATCTTTGAAATTTGAATTCAAAGAATTTAACCAGGAATACAAGCAACATTGTCTTTCAATAAATTACCCAAACGATTATGATTATACGCGGTCGGTAGAGATTAAGCACTGCACTAAACAGAAGCACCCTTCCACGGTTGTCTCTTACGAATACCCCACATCTGACGGGGATCCTTATTATCCAATCCCTTCAGTGCAAGGAAAAGAGATGTATGCGAAATATTTAGAACTTGCGCAGAAGGAAAAGGGTGTGGTGTTTGCAGGAAGGTTAGCTACTTACTCTTATATAGATATGGACGTAGCTATTGAAAGGGCGTTAGAAACTTTTGAAAAGGATATTGATACCTAAAAAATGCCAAGTATCGGTGGTACTTGGATCTTACAATCGTGTGGAATTTTTGAAATTAGCCATCGATAGCGTTCGTAAGGAAATTCTTGCTGTTTCTTCTAAAATTGAACGTACTCTCTGCTCAAAGCAAAAGTTGAATCCATTATCCGCAGAAATTATTGTAGTAGATGGCGGATCAACTGATGGTTCCCTAGAATGGCTCCTTGCTCAGAAGGATATTCTAACTATTGTTCAGCATAATAGGGGCGTGTGGAAAGGGAAGGAAATTGAACGGAAGAGCTGGGGATATTTTATGAATCTCGGCTTTAAGTGTGCTCAGGGTAAGTACATCTGCATGATTAGCGATGATTGTCTCATTATTCCTGGAGCCATTCTTAATGGCTTGAAGTTGTTTGAACAACATCTAGACGCGGGAGAAAAGATTGGAGCATTAGCTTTTTATTGGAGAGATGTTCCGGTCGAGGTTGATTATCGTGTAGGTACCATCTTTGGGGAGCCATATGTTAATCACGGTATGTTTCTACGTAGTGCCTTAGCAGAGGTAGGTTATTGCGATGAAAGAAGCTATAAGTTCTATCTCGGAGACACTGATTTAGGACTTAGAATGCGAGCCGCTGGGTATCGTTGCTTAGCCTCGCCAGATTCTTACGTAGAACACTACGCACATGCTAATCCTGAAGTGAGAGAATCCAATAACTCATATCAAACAGACCTCAAATCTTGTGTTAAGATTTGGGGAGACATTGTTAATAACCACGACTGGCGGTGGAAGACATTTCAAGACACACAAGATACTATAGGGATTTGGCAGAATGCTAGGATTCAATGATATCAGTTATACTCCTGGAGGTTACTACCAGCCAGGACTTGGAAATCAAATGTATCAGTATGCTGCTTTAATGGGCATAGCTTCCTATAAAGGCTATGAGTTTTGTGCTCCGCTATCCAGTCCTATATCTCCCAGCAGTTTGCTATTGCCCTCTTTGTGTTTTAAGCTAGAAGGAGCTAATTTTAACTGCCTACCTTCAGCACCAAAATATGAGAATACCAAATTTGACTTTAATCGTCAGTACATGGAAGACTGTCCGGACGAAGTTACTTTGGCTGGTATTAGCTTCTTTTCTGTAAAGTATTTTAGTCATATCGAAAAAGAAGTGCGTGCCGCCTATACCTTTAAAGATGCTATTTTAGCGGAATGCCTAAAAATACGAAAAGCTATCACCGCTGGAGATGCCATAGCGATCCAGGTACGCAGAGGTGATTATACCGCTAGCACTTTAGGGGTGTGTTCCGAACACTACTATCACGGCGCTCTAAATAAACTAGATGGTAATCGTCGAGCTACTATTACAAACTCGCAATTAGGGGGTAAGCGTGCTGTTAGCAACAAGCCGGTTTTGGTATTCTCTAATGATCCCGCTTGGTGCCTATCTAAATTCAAGGGAGATAGATTTAGATTTATTGTAGATAAAGATAGCCGTCACTCTCATTCCAGTATGTCTAGCGCCACGCAACTAAATGTCGAAACTAACGATAGGGTTATATTTGTAGAAGATTATAGATATAGCCTTTGTCTTATGACCCTGTGTAACGATTTCATTATCTCCAACAGCACGTTTGGTATTTGGGGTGCCTGGCTCGCAGAAAATCTAAACAGGGTTATTCGACCACAAAACTTATGGATCAAGCCTCTGCCTAACGATAAAGATTATTACCCTAAAAGTAATAATTGGACACCCTTTAGGGGATGGTAATGAAAAAATTTTTCATAACATATGGTAATAATTATTTTATTAGGTCTCGTGAGAGGATTAAGCAAGAGGCTTTAGCCCTCGATCTATTTGATTCTATCGCTGCCTATGCTCCACAACATATCTCCAAAACTTTTCTCCAACATACCAAACCTTACATACAAACTAAGAAGGGCTATTTTTTATGAAAACCCTATGTCCTTAAGACTACTTTCGATCTCATGAAAGATGGCGATCTTTGTGTTTATGCAGACGCAGGATGTACTATTGAAATTTGCAACAATTTTAGAGTACCTATCCTTGTTAGATTCGTCGAAGGCGATCCTATCTCTTCAATATAATCAAGAGCTAGTACGGCTTTTAGAGAAATTTTGGAGTACAGAGAAAATATTTGAGCATCTCGGTGTCGGTGTAGACAGTACATTAAGGGATACTCCTCAGTTATGGGCTGGTGTGCTGTTTTTTATAAAAACCCCACATACCAGAGAGCTAATAAATACTTTCTATGATTTAGCCATCACACATCCAACGTTGTTCACTGATATACACAATGAGTATAAGAGACATCCAGGCTTTATCGAAAATCGCCACGATCAATCGATACTGTCAATTTTAAGGAAGCAAGCAGGGACTGAAGTTGTTATTATGCCACCAACAGGATTTGGAGACACAGATATTTCACTACCCATTCGAGGGACTCGAATACGTGACTAACCAACGTTGCTTTAAACAACAAATATGATATATTGAAATGCATGTAGAAACTTTTGAAAAGGAGATTAGTTGAAGACAGCTTTAATTACTGGAGTTACAGGTCAAGATGGAGCCTACCTTGCTAGGCTCCTTTTAGATAAAGGCTACACCGTCCACGGAATTAAGAGACGCAGTAGTTCTTTTAATACCGCTAGGGTGGACGGGATTTATAAGGATCCGCATTTAGGGGGAGAATTCAAACTCCACTATGGAGATATCACTGATACCTCCAATATGCTTTCCCTTATTACTAAAATTAAGCCCGATGAGATTTACAACCTAGGAGCACAGAGTCACGTCCAGGTGAGCTTTGAGACTCCTGAATACACGGCTAATGTAGATGCTGTAGGCACTCTTAGGTGCTTAGAAGGTATCAGGCAGAGTGACAAAGAGATTCGTTTCTACCAGGCATCAAGTAGTGAGATGTACGGGAAAGTGGTAGAAACCCCGCAAACAGAAACGACGCCCTTCTATCCTAGAAGTCCGTATGGTGTAGCTAAACTTTACGGTTATTGGATTACGGTTAATTATAGAGAATCGTATGGAATCCATGCGAGCAATGGCATCTTATTCAACCATGAGAGCCCTTTTAGGGGTGAAACCTTTGTGACAAGGAAAATTACAAGGGGTGCAGCGAGGATTAAAGCAGGTCTAGAGGATTGTTTATACCTAGGGAACTTGGACGCCTTACGGGATTGGGGGCATGCTAAGGAATATGTAGATGGCATGTGGCGTATGCTTCAGCGCGACACGCCAGATGATTATGTTTTAGCTACTGGTAAAACCACGTCTGTTAGAGACTTTGCCTCCATGGCTTTTAAATATGCCGAAACCCCTATAGAGTTTGTAGGTGAAGGAATAGCTGAAAAGGGTATTTGCTGTACGACAGGTAAAGTGGTGGTTAAAATCGACCCTAAATACTACAGACCTGCCGAGGTGGATCTTCTACTTGGCGATCCTAGTAAAGCAAGAAAGCTTCTAGACTGGGAAGCAAAAGTATCCGTAGAAGAATTATGTCAAGAAATGATGGAATCTGATTTGAAAGAGGTTAAAAATGCTTAAAGGAAAAATATACATTGCGGGACACAGAGGTCTAGTGGGTAGTGCTTTGGTGCGTACCCTCAGAGCAAAGGGTTATGACGATTTAATCCTAAAGACTAGAGAAGAACTTGATTTACTAGACGCAAAAGCGGTTGATAAATTTTATAAGAAAGAATCTCCTGATGTTGTCATTTTAGCCGCAGCTAAAGTGGGCGGTATTCAAGCTAACAATACGCAGCGTGCAGATTTCATCTACCAGAATTTAAGGATTCAAAATAATGTCATCTGGGGAGCATACAAAGCGGATGTGAAACGCCTAGTCTGTTTAGGATCATCTTGCATCTATCCTAAAAATGCCCCTCAACCTATGCCTGAATCGTGCCTTCTCTCTAGTCCTTTAGAGCTTACCAATAGACCCTATGCGGTAGCTAAAATAGCTGGATTAGAACTGGTTAACTCCTTAAGGAATCAATATGGGTGTGATTATTTTTCAGTGATGCCGACGAATCTTTACGGCATCAATGACAATTTTCATCCCGTCGATTCTCATGTCTTGCCAGCTTTTTTGCGTAGAGTGGTAGAAGCCAAGGATGAAAAAGAATTAGTAATATGGGGATCTGGAACCCCTAAAAGGGAATTTCTATTCTCTGATGATTGCGCCGAAGCAATTGTGTTTCTTTTAGAGCAGAAGAAACTTAAATTCCCTTCTCAGTATGAATCGCATATCAACATAGGCTCCGGGCAGGAGATTAGTATCTTAGATCTCGTACTATTGATTTCTAAGATTGTAGGATTTAAAGGGGTGGTTCTTAACGATCCGTCAAAACCAGACGGTACCATGCGTAAACTGTTAGATAGTGGTATATTAAACACTATGGGATGGGCAGCTAAAACCCCTTTAGAAGATGGTATTAGAAAGACCCTTGATTGGTATCATAGTGGCGTAAATAAAAGAATGTAACAATATAAGTCACGCCTTATAGAATTGCAGCGCAATCTCAATACTGTACGCGGCTCCTACGTCATGCCTGAAGGCGTAACGTAGTTTATTGGTGTGATAGCTAGCATTGTACGAAAGTCTCTTAGCTGTCCTACCATCTAAATTTATTGTGCTCTTAGGCTGGATAAATTTAAGGTTACGCCCTCCGGTTAGGAGTTCTTTACTTCCACCCATAGAGCTAGGCAGATCGGGTACCGCCGTCACCCAAAGTCTAACGTCTTGTGTTATCGTATCAGAAAAGCGTATCTCTCCGCCGATGATATCGTAATCAAACGTTGGCTCCCAATCGATAACAGTTTTTATGCAATTAGCAGTGAGGTAACCGGAGGAGCCGTAGGCAATTTAGATGCCTTGGTGAACAACAAGGCACAAGCTGCCTTCCTACACTCAGATGTCTTCTTTGCCACCTCGCAAGCCGACCCCACCTATAAGAGGTTTCAAACCCTCTTAGCACTGCACCCTGAACCTATCCATGTCCTAGCTTTGCGAGACTCCAAGACGGCTAAGAAAAGTACCTTAACCTTTGGCAAAGCCGAGTTTCGCAATTTAGGGGATGTTGCAGGGTACGCTGTTGGAGCCGCAGGCGGAGGTGTGTATACCGCTAAAATCCTTAAAGGACAAGGCGACGGCGGATTTGATATCGTCACGTTCAACTCCGGCAAGGAAGTCCTAGAGGCTCTAGAACAAGGACAGATCGCCGCAGCACTCTTTGTCGGTGCCGCCCCACTGCCAAACTTAACCGCCTTAGACAAATCGAAGTTTAAGCTGTTACCGATTGGAGAGGCGATTACGGCTAAGGTCAAAGGTGTGTACCGTCCCGTCAGTATCAACTACGCCGGACTGACCGGAGGTCCTATCCCCACCCTAGCACCGCTATGCACCTTGATGACGAGGAAATTCTCCACGCCTGAGAAAGTAGGCATGCAGAAACAATTTCGAGAATGCTTTGCTAAGCATTTGAACGAACTAAAAGACACAGGATCGCCACATTGGCAGCAGGTCGAAGCTAACGACCATGGCGTGCTTGATTGGTATGAGATCCCTTGATCCCTTTCAAGCCTAGTCAGAAGCACGCTCTTGGAGTCACCCCAGACATCCAAGAGCGTGTGTGCTTATTTGAAATTTAGGATCCTGGAAAATTTATAGCTGTTTAATTCTAGTACCTTACTAGTTGCGGGCTAAAGTTTTCATCTGGGGATGCCGATGAGTGTCAGGTAGTTTTTAAACTTATGGGTTGTTCTATGGAACATAGAAATGAAGTTCAGATGATTTATAAGATCACCATGGCTACAAGCCATCTTCCCCTATCTATGCTGGAAGATATAGATCCGATAGATCAACACATCCAGTTTAGTGCCACAGCCTCCTTCAATAAAACAGCCGACGAAATAGTTGAAGTCGCAAGGCTTGACGGAGTAATTGTTAAGGGTAATGTTAGGGGAACAAATGTGTCCCTAGAGGTCGGCATGGATGAAAGTAACCAACTTTCCACTATGTGGTGGGGTTTACTTAAAGCGGAGAAGAAACTCCCCTTAAGGGCGTTGGAATTATATTCTAAAATTATAGTTTTAGAAACCTTGAGAGTTCCTCCGGAATTCAGAGGTTTCAATATCGGTGCTAATTTGATTGAGGCTACCGTTGATACTCTAGAAGACTATGGTTGCTTGTTTATACTAGTTGCTTACCCTATTCCTGATCAAGAGGATCAACCTAGAATTCCTGAAAAGCAAGGAGGACTGAAGGGTAAAAAAAGTCTAATTTCATATTACGAAAAAGTAGGATTCAAGTTGATAAATCAAAAGTCGGGCTTGATGGCTCTAGATCCGGAATATATTCGTAAAAGATTGCCTGTGTATAGCCCTTTTGATTTTGATTTTCACGCCAACGACTAAGGGAGGGTTTGAAAGTTGAGGCAGAAAAGACACACGCCGTTCGAGATAGAAGAGGCAAAAATTAAGTTTCTAGAAATTATGAGAACAGTGCCTGAGGCGATTTGCCAATGGAAAAGGGATTTGCAATGGAAGGAATTAAAAGTTGAATACGAGATCTTAAACCCAGGTACGGGTATGGGCAAGGCGAAGACGAAGCAGGTGTTAGGTAGCGAAGCACCCTCTTATGTAAGGTTTATGGCTGAAAAGCAAAACATTTCATCAGAAAGTGTGAGCAAGGGCATAGCGAGAGCTAACAGGTCTTCGGAGAAGACCTGGGATGCATATAAGAACGGGCTGTTAAAACCCTCCACCGTGGATGCAATTATACAATTGGATGTTAACGATCAGGACGAGATCTTGCCAAAGATCCTGACGCTCAAGAAATATGTTGAGCAGAAGGCGTTTATTGAAACCTTTAAGAATAATCGCTTGGGGCGTTAAGACACCAACGCCTCCTCCCTAATCTCCTCCTGCCCACCAAACAACTCAATGACATCCGCTTTTTTAGCTTTTTTGCGAGATTTTTTCTCTTCGGCTACTTGATAAATTTCGTTCTTAATACCTTCCCAATCCACCGTGGATGGATCTTTGTGCTCCACACCCAAATTCTTTAGATGCTCTGAAATGAAAGCGGATATGTCGTTTAAAGATACGGTGTAGGGGACGACAATTAGAGCATAGCCGTTATTTTCGCACCATTGGACTTTCCAGGTATCTTTGACTTTTTGATACCTGAGGTTTTCCTTTCTCCGCAGAACGCCTTAACTCAAAATTCTACCTGTCTTTAAAATTTTTTCCAGTACCAAGTACCAGTTATTTGAGGTAAGATTATCTATGCTTAAGAACCATATTTTAGAAAGATCGCATGACCACATATATCGATCCTATCTCACTTCTCCCACCCCGCTTCGGCGAACTCTACTCTGATAGAAACATCCTATTATCTGGACAAGCCTCATGGGGTGGGATTGCAACTCCTCTTCTCACAACGCAAGGCGTATCTATTCTTGTTACGCCTAAGGGTGGTGGAGCCTTAAGTGTATGTCTCCTACCTAACCAAACATACGCGCTGCCGGTAGACGGCTATACTGTATGGGTTAAACTAAATCGCTCCCCCGGCGTACACACATTGCTTTTTGGTACAGACGTTTTAATATACGATAACGTGTCCATCCCGACTCCAAGTCAAGACTGGCTTCCAGCATTCACAAGGTTCAACGATAAATGTTACGCCCATGGCGGCTTTGTAATCCCGTCCATCTTGACTCAAATTGGTTTGGCAAAAAATTCTGACTATGAAATCGTAGTAGGATCCGCCACTGATCCTAGAACCACATACACCTCGCTAGCACAGGCTGTTCAAGACGCTCAAAGCGGATGGTCTATCTTAGTTTTATCGGGAACCTATTCCTTTGCGGCACCTGCACAAGGGGGGATTGATGCGCAAAGCGCTTTAGCATGGACAGGTAAGACCCTTTACATCACAGGCGAAGGTCACTCCACCGTCATTCAAAACACTGGCAGTTTAACTCGTGCCTTCGGCATTCAAAACTCCACCGGCTCTATCGTCAAAAACATTACCCTCCAAAACTTCCCCCAAGCCGTTCGATTTGATGCCTCATCAGACTCTATCCTAGAACT
>Ga0315291_10003149_pt1 | contig 21360 bp, 17 predicted proteins | sample YL17G12_20_MG_FD_203070 | JGI IMG/M metagenome (GOLD analysis project Ga0315291, IMG submission 203070) | Sediment microbial communities from Yellowstone Lake, YNP, Wyoming, USA - YL17G12_20 | ecosystem: Environmental > Aquatic > Freshwater > Lake > Sediment | place: USA: Wyoming | collected... | reverse complement strand
TTGTCAGGTTTAACATCCTAATCACCTCCTCAATAGAAGGCAATTATAACCTGACATCCTCTATTTGCAAATTACTGACATTATTATATTGCGAAGACAGAAAAAAGGGTAGGAGTTAACCCCTACCCAGTATTCACCTCCTTAATAATAGCAAGGTGTTATTAACTTTCTTGTTAAATTTAAAATCAAACCGTAGCTGATGGTATCTCTTTTTTCTCCTTTATGATAAGATTAGTAATCAGTGCAATAAAAAATCCATAAATTCCACCCATAATTAAAGTCCCCCAGAAAATTGCTGCTCCTTTCATAGAGCCTGCTGGTAAAGCCATAGGTAAAGAGACAATCAAACCAACCAGAATTCCATGAACCAGATAGTTTATCCTCCAGGCTGAAATCCCGATAGTAAAGCCAATCAGAGTCCTACCTAAAATAATTGACCAGACCATATTCGAAGGCATAGGACCACCTCTACGAGCTAAACTATAACAGACAATTCCTGCAATAAAACCCAGGAAAGTAGCAACTAAAATTTTAGTTCCCCTCATTTCTCCCTCCTTTCAAGGATTCTGGAATATAAAGCTTTAGCTTTATTTTAATGATAAATCTAAAGGTTTATACCCCAATTTATTTCTTTTCAGCTAAGAAGTTTATCCTCAAATCTTAGGTGTCTCTATAATTTTCTCTCTAATAATAAAATGAGAGATTATCTCAATCAAAGCACCAATAATCATACCTTCTAACCAGTACCTGAGAAATTGTCCTGAAGGGAGTGCTGCTGGTAAATAGACAATCGCACCTATTACAATTCCATGCACTACAAAGTTGAATTTGAAAATCGAAATCCCGATGATAAAACCTAATAGAGCACCATCTAAGATGATTGACCAGGCAATCCCGCAGGTCATCCCTTCTGTTCCCCGGACTAAAAGATAAGCGATGATCCCGAAGATAAATCCTAAAATGGTAGTAACTAAAACCCTGTTTCCACTCATCTCCCCTCCTTGCGTTAAGGGTTAAAGGTTTTTCTCTGAGACAACAATGCGAGTAGTCTTTTTAATATTTAGCAAATTCAAATGGTATTTGTCAAGTAAAAAATTAGAGGCTGCCCTTGGATTTTCTGTTTTCAAGTTACTCCAGCAGGATTTTGATTAACAAAACTTTAGAAGATTTTATATTTTTTCAGTGATAAATCCATCTTGCACTTTTATAGTCAGACCTCAAATTTTATTGAAGTTTCTAAATTGCTGGACCATAGTCTAATTTATCACCTATATCTTTGTATAAAATATGAGATGGTTTGGCTGATTTTCCTTGACATTCAAAAAAGATTATCTTATTATTTTTGAAATGGTAGCTGAGCCATTTAGAGCTCAGCAGAGATATAATCCTACAAAAAGCGGATTATTATGTTTTTTATGGAGGGTATATTAACGCTTTTTGTTAAAGAGTTATTTTTGTAAGCCTGGAAGTTAAAAAAAATCGGTTCTGCATCTATTGATTCTATGTTTTCAGGCGTAACTCTTTAATTTTGTTGAGGTGATGAGATCAATTTATCAACCGGGTTGTCACTGGGTAAATGACCCTATTAAACTCGGTTATTTTATAAAAAGGCTATTCCTGAAGGATAAAAAATCAAAAAATCCTCAGGGGGAAAAATGAAACCAAAACTCTTATTAATTCTTTTATTCCTGATATCTATCTATTCCTGGTCTAATGCTCAAATTCTTGAAGATATAAATTACCAGGATACTCTAATTTCTAAGTCCAGGGAGGTTTATGTAGGGGAGCAGACTTTAGAGAAAGCTGTGAATCCAAAGGAATATATAGTTGGTCCAGGTGATGTTCTTTTTATCGTGCTCTGGGATGAGTTTCAGACTAATTATTTTCTGAAAGTTACCCCGGAGGGAACGATCTTGATACCCAGAGTAGGGAGCCTTATGGTAGGGGGCAAAAGCTTAGAAGAGGTTAAGTTATCAGTTAAGGAAGAAGCTTTGAAAAAATACAGGAATATTGATATAACCGTTAGTTTAATCAATCTGAGAAGGTTTAAAGTATCAGTAACCGGGGCAGTTAAAAATCCTGGAATTTATTCAACCTATGCCAATGAAAGAATCTCAGAGATAATCGAGAAAGGGGGGAAAGGTTTGCCAAATTCATCTACCAGAAACATAATTCTCACAAGAACTGACGGTTCAAAAAGGAAAGTAGATGTTTTAAGATTTTTGAAGACCGGGAAAAGTGACCGGAATCCCTATGTTTTAGATGGGGATATAATTTATGTCCCTTTAAAAGATGCCTCTATTAATATTTTTGGAATCTATGGTGCAGTGAAAGACCCAGGTGAATATGAGTATTTTGAAGGTGATAGCCTCAAAGACCTTATAGATTTAGCAGGTGGATTGACCGGAGATGCAGATATTTCGATTGCTGAAATCGTTAGGTTCAGTTCTGATGATAAACATACTCAGTCTTTAAAAAAGAATTTAAAACTCCTCTTCTCAGTTGATGATCAGGAAGTTGATATACCCTTAATACCTGATGATAGGGTTTTTATCCGCTCAATACCTGACTTCAGAGAAAAAAAACAGGTTACGGTTGAAGGAGAGGTTTTATATCCTGGTGTCTATGCTATTAATGAGGGAATAACCAAATTATCTGACTTAGTTGAGCTGGCGGGTGGATTTACTAAAAAGGCCTCTTTAGAAGAAGCAGATATGATAAGAGGATTTTATTCTCAAGAGATTGATCTGGAATATGAAAGGCTTAAGAAAATTCCGGTCTCGGATATGAAAAGCTATGAGTATGAATATTTTAAGACCAAATCCAGAGAAAAATCGGGCAGAGTTTCAGTTGATTTTGTTAAACTTTTTAAAGGTAAAGATCAAAATGAGGATATACTGTTAAGAAATGGTGACCAGATATTTATTCCCAAGATAAGTTTGGTAGTTAAAGTCTCCGGTCGGGTGGTTAATCCTGGCTATTTGACTTATGAGCCTGGGAAAGATTATCTTTATTATATAAACAAAACTGGAGGTTTTTCCTGGAGGGCAGATAAGGGGAAGATCAAACTGATTAAAGGAGTAACTGGTGAGTGGGTGAAACCTGACAAGAATTTAGAGCCAGGCGATGTTATCTGGGTACCGGAGAAACCGGAAAGACACTACTGGAATAATTTTCGGGATATCCTGATGGCCGCTGGATCTGCGGCTACCGTTTACTTAGCAGTTAAAAAGGCGATTGAATAGGAGTTTTAAAAGGAGAAGATAAGTGGAAGAGGTGACTTCAAAAGAAGAGAGGATAAACCTTTACAGTTACCTTGCAGTTCTGGTAAAATATCGTAGGTTTATCTTTTTGAATTTTATCCTGGTATGTTTTATTGTTGCCCTGTTTTCACTTTTTTTACCCAACTGGTACCGGGCTAAAACAACCCTTTTACCTCCAGAAAGAGGTGGTGGTCTGGGAATTGGCCTTGCCAGCTCACTTTTAGGGGAATTCTCCAGTTTCAGTGGCTTAAGCCTTCCTATGACTGCAACTCCATCCGATATTTTCGCGGCAATACTTAAAAGTAGGACAGTGGTAGATTCAGTAATCCAAAAAGAAAATCTTCTTAAGGTTTATGGAGTTAATAAGATGGAGGATGGTTTGAGGGAATTCTTTTTACATCTTCAGGTGAAAGTTGAGAGTGAAGGGATTATCTCAATTGAGTTCGAGGATAAGAGTAGAGAGAGAGCAGCGCGGGTGGCTAATCTTTTGGTAGAAGAGCTAGATCGCGTTAACCAGATGACCAATACCTCAAAAGCCAAGAGTGCCAGGATTTTCATAGAGGAAAGATTAAATCAAACCCAGTCAAACCTGAAAGCGGCAGAAGACAGCTTGAGAAGTTTTCAGGAAAGGAATAGAGCTATAGTCTTAGATGAACAGATGAGAGCTTCAGTTAAAGGGGCAGCAGAACTAAAAGCCCAGCTGATCTCTTCTGAGATCGAGATGAATGTCTTGAGCAAAAACATGTCATCTAACCATCCTCAGATTCAACTATTGAAATCCAAAATTAATGAGATCAGAAAGCAATTGGAGGTTTTTGAATCTGGTTCTCAATCCTCTAAAGGTAACAAAGCCTTAGGTGTCCCTTTAACCCAGGCACCAGCATTAAGTTTAGAACTGGTTCGACTTATGCGAGAAGTTAAGATTCAGGAAACATTATTTGAGCTTTTGACCCAGCAGTATGAGCAATACAAGATCGAAGAGACGAAGGATACTCCAACTGTTCAAATACTTGACAAAGCTTCTCCTCCAGAGGAAAAAGTCAAACCTAAACGGGCCATGATGGTTTTAATAGCCGGGGTAGCCAGTTTGCTTCTCAGTGTCATTTTCTCATTTGGTTTAGAATATATGGATAAGGCAAAGAAAAGGCAGCCAGAGGATTTTAAAAGAGTAGAAGAGATGATCTCGGTTGTGCGAAAGGACCTTGCTGGTTTAAAAAATATCATAAATTTCAGAAAGAAGGAAAAAAGCAACCCTAAGGGATTACCCTACGAAAAATTGTAGGGCAAGACCTCAAGATCTTTAGACTTTAGCCTTGCGGAAAAAAGATGCAAACCTGAAGGTCCAGAATGGATCTTGAGATTTACCCTACGAAAGATAATAATGATAGATTGACGCAGGATTCCGGCTACAACAGATTAACAGAAGACAACCCTAAAGGGTTGCCCTATGAAAAACAAAGAAATAATCAGGAGCATGAATGCAAAACTATATTGACCCTAAAGCCAAATTAGGTGAAAATGTTAAAGTAGGATGGTATTCTATCATCGGAGAAGGGGTTCAGATAGGGAAAGGATGTGTGATCGGGAATAATATTACACTCTATCCAGAGACCAGGATAGGTGATTACGTCAGGATTGATGATAATACTGTAATTGGCAAAAAGCCGATGAAAGCAGTTATCAGTGCTACTACCAAGGAGCAGGAGCTATCCCCGGCAAAAATCGGGGATAACTGCCTTATAGGAACCTCTGTAGTTATATACAGAGGTGCGATTTTGGGAAATAAGATATTAGTAGCGGATCTATCCACCATCAGAGAAAATGTGACTATAGGTGATTTCACCATTGTTGGCAGAGGAGTAGCCATAGAAAATTTCTGCAAGATCGGCTCTTACTGTAAATTAGAAACCAATGTTTATATAACTGCTTATTCCGAATTAGGGGATTGTTGTTTCATAGCTCCCTGTGTGGCATCTAGTAATGATAATTATATGGGAAGGAGCAAAGAGAGGTTCAAACATTTCAAAGGGATTACAGTTAAAAAAGGTGGAAGGATTGGGCTCAATGCTACAATCCTGCCAGGAAAAGTTATCGCTGAAGATTCACAAGTAGCAGCTGGAGCTGTGGTCACTAAAGATACACCTCCAAAAAAGATAGTATTAGGTACTCCAGCTAAGGTATGGGGAGATGTGCCTGAAGATCAACTCTTGGAAAATCAATAACATCTGGAGGAGAAAATGAAAGTTCCATTGCTGGATCTGAAAAGGGAATACGCTTCTATAAAGGATGAGATTGATAAGGCTGTTTTTGAGGTGTTAAATCATACCCAGTTCATCTTAGGGCCTGAAGTTAAAAATTTAGAGGAAGAAATAGCCAGGTATTGTGAAACCAAATATGCTATAGGGGTTGCCTCAGGTACAGATGCCTTGCTTTTGTCTTTAAGGGCATTTGGAGTTGAGCCGGGGGATGAGGTGATAACTTCAACTTTCTCATTTTTCGCCTCAGCCGGAGTGATTGCCAATCTGAAGGCAATACCGGTTTTCGTGGATATTAACCCACTTACTTATAACCTCGACCCTGAGCAGATCGAGAAAATAATTAACCGGAAGACAAAAGCGATAATGCCGGTTCACCTTTTCGGTCAGTGTGCAGATATGGATCCGATTTTAGAAGTGGCCAAGAAGTATAATCTTAAAGTGGTAGAGGATGCAGCCCAGGCGATTGGTGCAAAATACAAAGGGAAGAAAGCTGGTTCGATAGGTGATGCTGGCTGTTTTAGTTTCTATCCCTCAAAGAATTTAGGTGGTGCTGGTGATGGTGGAATGATAGTGACCAGTAATCCGGATTTAGCTGAGAGATTAAGACTTTTAAGGACGCATGGTTCCAAAAATAAATATTTTCATTCTACTGTTGGATTTAATAGCAGACTGGATACTCTCCAAGCTGCGATTTTAAGGGTCAAGCTTAAATATTTAGACTCCTGGCATGAAAAGAGAAGGGAGAATGCGGCTTATTACGATAAGTCATTTAAGGGTATGAACCTTATTACACCTAAAGCAGAGAGCTACAATTATCATATCTATAACCAGTATACCATAGCAGTTAATAGTCGTGACAAGCTAAAAGAACACTTGACACAAAATCAGATTGGGTATGATACTTACTATCCTCTCCCCTTGCATCTGCAGAAATGTTTCGAGGATTTAGGTTACAAAAATGGAGATTTACCCAATTCTGAAAAGAAAGCTTTAGAGGTCCTCTCCCTCCCGATCTATCCAGGACTAACTAAAGAGGAACAGAATTTTGTGATCGAGAAGGTAAAATAGTTTGTATAAGTCTAAAATCAATGTTCATTAAACAAAGTCATTTATTAGAATTATTACGCATTGACTATATCAACAAAAGTTTTTAAAAATTTTTCCTCTCTACTTATTGCTGATCTTTTAACTAAAGCCTTAGGCTTTATAAGTGTAATTTATTTAGCCAGGGTTTTGACTGTAGAGGGGTTTGGCAAACTTGAATTTGCCCAAGCTATAATTGTATATTTTATCTTATTGGTAAATCAAGGTCTGGATATCTGGGGAGTTCGAGAAATTGCCAAAGATCAAGGGAGGAAAAAGGAAATAGTCAATAATATCCTAAGCATAAGATTATTTTCATCTCTTATCGCCTATGGGATTTTGATACTATTTGTTATGGTTATAAATAAACCCATGGAGATTAAAAAGCTTATCCTGTTGTACGGCTTAACCATATTCACCTTTTCCTTCACCCTCAACTGGTTCTTTCAGGGAATTGAGCGAATGGAGGTAATAGCATTAGGGCAGTTAATCAATCAGTTGCTTTATGTTGTAGGCATATTGTTAATGGTGAGAAATAACACATATATTTTACAGGTTCCATTGATTAAATTCTGGGCAGGTTTTTTTTCCTTAATCCTTTTAACATTTTTGTACTTTAAGTTCAAGGGAACATTCAAGTTAAGTATAAACCCTAACTTATGGAAAGAGATCTTCAAGCAATCATTACCTATGGGATTTTCTCTTATAGTGATTCAGATTTATTATAATTTAGATACAATTATGTTAGGTTTTATCAAAGGGGAAAGAGAGGTAGGTTGGTATAATGCAGCTTATAAAATAGTTTTGCTTTTTATCGGATTTGCCAACCTATTCGGTAATGCCCTATTCCCTACCCTTTCACGCTATTATATAGATTCCCGAGAGAAACTACAGAATGTAGTTCGTCAATCCTCCAGGATTACCCTTTTCTTCGGGATACCAATTGCCTCAGCAGTCTGTTTTCTTGCCAAAGAAATAATGTTAACGATATATGGACCATTATACTTAGAAGGAACATTTGCTTTACAGATTTTGATCTGGAGTATTTTTACCATATACGCAAATATGCCTTTCGCCTTTTTGCTTCTGGCATCAGAAAAGCAGAAGGAGTATATGTATACAGTAGTTATGGGTGTAATAGTAAATTTAATTTTAAATTTCCTCCTGATACCCAGATATAGTTTGTTAGGCGCAAGTATCGCTACGATAATCTGTGAGCTTGTGGTTCTAAATTTGATTCTTTTCTATTCACGAAAGTTAGTAAAAGTTACTTTGTTTAAATATTTAGCTAAAGGATTTATCTCCTCTTTTCTTATGGTTTTAATCCTTTATTTTTTGCCCTTTAATTTATTTCCTAAAATCTTAATAGGTGTTATACTTTATTTTATCTGGATGTTTATGCTTAAAGGAATTACCAGAGAGGATGCAAGGGTTGCTTTTCAGATTCTGAGAAGCTCAACTTAGGGGAAAAATTTGGAGAGAAATAAAGATCTAAAATATTATTCCTATTTAAGACAGGACTTGATAAATCTGGTAGAAGGAAGGGGAAATAAAATCTTAGAGATTGGGTGTGGGGAAGGCATTACAGGGGCTGAATTGAAGAGAATTAGTAAAGCCAAAGAAGTGGTAGGGGTGGAGGTTTTTGAACCAGCTGCTTTAAAAGCTGAAGAAAGGTTAGATCAAGTTATCATAGGAGATATTCAGGTGATACTTCTCCCCTTTTCTGATGGTTATTTCGATTATATAGTCTTAGGAGACGTACTCGAACATCTTTATGATCCTTGGAAAACTTTAAAGCATCTTAAAACCTATCTATCCTCCTCCGGTTTTATTATCGCCAGCCTACCTAATATCAGTTATTGGGAGATATTGAAAGATTTGATTCTATTTGACAGGTGGGAGTACGTTGAGGCAGGGATTTTAGATAAAACACATCTGAGATTTTTCACCCAAAGAAGTTTAATTAAGCTTTTTGAAGAATCTGGATTAATTATTAAAAAGTTGATACCTCAAATCCCTCCAAGATTTATAAATAGATTCGGAATAAGTTTGACCCTGGGCGGATTTAAAAGAATTTTTACAGCTGGATATTTGATCAAAGCAGGTAAAAATGAGAACATTGCTTGAAAAGCTCGAACTGAATTTATCAGGTAAGCTTCTGTTTATGTTTATAATGCTGGACCTGGTAATAATCGTATTAGTATTACTTTCTGCTGTAAAAGGTTCTTTATTTTTGATCTTTCCCTTAACCTTAGGGATTGTTCTTATTTTATTTTTGAATTACAAGCTAAGCCTGTATTTATTATTGGTCAGTTTGTTTTTAAGATATGACATTTATCTGATGGGTAAGTATTTTGTGTTGATGGATTTGGTCAGTATTCTTTTAGTATTCTCCTTTTTAGGATATTTCTTAATGTCAGGTTCTTTTTCTATCAAGAAAACCGTCCTAGATAGATCCATCTTTATTTTCCTTGCAGTTCTTCTCCTTTCTCTGTTGAATACGATTGATCTTGCAAATGGAATCAGAGTTTACATCTGGCACCTGCAAGTATTTAGCATATATTTTCTGATAAGCTGGAGCGTAGATACTCAGGAAGTTCCACGTTTTTTAAAATTTTTCATACTACTGGTTTCCATACATTCGGTCTATACTCTTTTTCAATTCTGGCTCTCTTCAGGAAGAGTCAGGGCTTTCGGATTAGCTGGGCCATCCATAGCTGATTTGACGATCGGAGGTCTGATAATCTGTTATTCGTTCTTCTTGTTTGAGGATAGGGCTAATAAAAGACTGACTTATGGTTTCCTTTTTCTACTTCTTCTTGGAAGCCTCTTGGCGACTCAAACGAGGGGTGCATTGATGAGTTTTAGTTTGATTTATTTGATTTTAAGTGGTTTAGCCTTAACGAAGGCTAATAGACTAAAATTACTGTTCTTCAAAAGAAGAATTTTGATATCATTATCCTTGGTGGTCTTAGGAACTGGGATATTACTTTTAGTATATCCTGAGCTTTTGAAAAGGGTCCATCATGGATTCTATTATCTACCAGGCAGATATATTGAGACTACTCAGATACGTTTTTATCTCTGGGGGCTAGCCTTAAAATCTTTTATTCATTATCCGATACTGGGGATAGGACTTGGCCAATTCTATAACTTAGTTCAAGTGTTTCCTGGACTTAGATTTTCTCCATTAGTTTTTTATATTTATGGACTGGATCCTCACAATATAGTTCTCTATTATCTCTCCTCAGCTGGTATTTTTGGAATCATAGCTTTTTTCTATTTTTTCTTATCGGTTTTAAAAATGGGCTGGACGAAGTTTAAACGATCTGTAGTTCCTCAAGATTTAAGTATCTCTTTTGCCCTTTTAGGGATTGTTCTTTTCGTTTTCATCTCTTCCTTTTATACCGGAGAGTGGTTCTATCGGGTAAGCGGGATTGAGTTTTTATTCTTCATGGGGTTGCTCAATGTATTCAAACCGAAAGTCCAGTAGCCGAGGATAGCTTTGTTGAACTCAAATCATTCCTATACACAAAAATTTTTAAAGCTTTCGATAATTATAGTCAATTATAAAGCTCAGCATTTTCTACTACAGTGTCTTTCTTCTGTTTATCAGATGTTAGAAGGACTGGATTTTGAAGTTATAGTAGTTGATAATGCTTCAGGAGACGATACTGAAGACAAAATCAAAGATAATTTCTCTTTAGTTAAACTAATAGTTAATTCTGCGAATTGGGGATTCTCTAAAGCTTGTAATCAAGCGTTTAAAGAGGGGAGAGGTGAATATTTCTTGCTTTTAAATCCTGACACCAAGATTTTGGATTCAAATTTTAAGGAGATGATTGGATTTTTTGAAGAAAATCCGAGATTGGGGATCTTAGGATGCAAAATATTGAATGAAAATGGGAAGGTGCAGAGATCTGTGTTTCCTCAGCCCACTCCCTTAAAAGAGATCTTAGATATTGCTACTTATCTTAAACTGGAGAAAATTTTGCCAGTTAGCTGGACTAATCGTTTTTATGAAAGGTTAATAAATGAAAGCCCGCATCCATTTGAGGTCTTCTGGGTATCTGGTGCTTGTCTTTTGATACGTGGGAAAACCTTGGAGGAGATAGGTTTTCTGGATGAGAGTTTTTTTCTTTTCTCCGAGGATGTAGACTTGGCCTGGCGAGCTAAAAGAAATGGTTGGCAGGTGATGTTTTTTCCACAAACAAGGATTATCCATATCATAGGTGGAAGCTCTTTAGAAGACTCGGAATCTATATATCTGCGCATATTACATTCTTATAAAAGAAGAACTTATTTCGGACAAAAATATTACAGTAAAATGGGAAATTTCTTGATAAGGGTAGTTATGCTTATTGACCTCTTAATTCGTTCAGTTTATATTAAGTTCGGATTTGATTGCGATAGCTCAAAAGAAAAGAAAAATGTAAAAATGAAAGCTTATCGGGATGCCTTAAGATCTGTAATTACTTAAATTTGTTTTTATTCTTAGATTATGAAAATTACATTTGTACTACCCAACTGGGCAAGGTTTCCAGTTGGCGGGTTCAAGATGGTTTATAGTTATGCTAATTACCTGACGGAAAAGGGACACAAGGTATATATAATACATACGCTCTGGCACCGTAAGAGAAAAATGAGCTTATGGAAGATATTTGTAATAATAGCATTCCGGTTTAAGGTTTTTCTATTTGGAAAAGCCAAGCCTAACTGGTTTAAACTCTCTCCGGGAATAGATACCACCGTAGTTCTCGATTTACAGGAAAAACATTTTCATACGGGTGACGCTGTAGTTGCAACAGCATGGTCTACTGCTGAATTCGTAAGTAATTTAAGTCAAGACAAAGGGACTAAGTTTTATTTTATTCAGGGCTATGAAAACTGGGATACGGAAGATGAAAAAATTATAACTACTTTTAAACTGCCTATAAAAAAAATTGTAGTATCAACTTGGCTTGAGAAAATGCTTTTGAATTTAAATGAAAAAGCAATAGCTTGCATATCCAATGGATTAGACTTTAAAGTTTTCAAAATTACGAAACCTATCGAGAATCGATTTCCTGGAAGAATAGGAATGTGTTATTCTGTATACAATTGGAAAGGATCTAAGGATGGAATTGAGGCTCTTGAAATTGTAAGAAAAAGATTCCCTCATCTTCAAACTATCTTTTTCAGCGTCTGTTCTCGAAATCCAGAAATACCCTCCTGGATAGAATATTGGAGAAACCCTTTGCCTTCACATCTTTTAGATATTTACAATAGTTGCAGTATATTTATAAACCCGAGCTGGTCTGAGGGTTGGGGGTTGCCCACGGCTGAAGCAATGGCTTGTGGGTGTGCAGCTATAAGTGTAAGAAACAAAGGATCAGAGGAATTTGTAATCGACCAGGAAACCGGATTACTTACAAAGGTTAGGGACCCAGCCGAACTGGCAGAAAAAATAATTAAACTTATAGAAGACCAACCCCTGCGTATAAAATTAGCTCAAGCTGGAGCAAACTTTATAAGAAGATTTAGTGTTGAGAAATCAGCTGAAAGTTTTGAAAAGACCATTCTGTTTAATCTTAATAACAAATAGTCTCTTGTATAAAAATCGTTTTTAGCCAAATGAAACTAAAAACTCTAACTAATTCAAAATTGAAATTACTTTTCTTAGTACCTTATCCCACAGAAGGTCAGAGCAATCGGTTCAGAGTGGAACAATATCTACCTTATTTGGAGACAAAAGGTATTTGTTATTCTCTACGTCCTTTTGTTTCTTCAAAATTTTACCAGATACTCTATCAGCCTGATAGATTCCTTCTCAAAGCTTATTTTTTTATCAAATGCTTTTTGAGAAGGATCTTTGACCTTTTTGGACTATTCAAGTATGATTTAGTTTTTATTCACCGAGAAGCTTTTCCTTTAGGACCACCTTTCTTTGAGATTTTAATTTCGAAGTTTTTAAAAATACCCCTAATTTATGATTTCGACGATTCAATTTTCTTACCTCAAACCAGTAAAGCTAACCAAACTGTATCTTTCTTAAAGTGCCCGGAAAAAGTTTCTAAAATTATAAAACTTTCCCAACACGTTATTGTGGGAAACGGTTTTCTTAAAGAATATGCTATAGGATTTAACAATAACATAACCGTGATCCCTACCCCACTGGATACAGAAAAATATAAATCTTTTATTTCTCCTGAAAAAAATGGAATTGTTGTAGGCTGGATTGGGAGTCACAGTACTGCTGAATATCTTTTGGAATTAAAGGATGTTTTCCAGAAATTAAAAAAAGAGAATTCAAGTATAATCATCAGGTTAATTGGTGCGGAAAAATATGAGGAGCAATTGCCAGGAACAGACTGTCGTACCTGGAAATTGGAAGAGGAAATAAATGAGTTGAACTCGTTTGATATTGGTTTAATGCCTATGCCGGATAACCACTGGACTAAAGGAAAATGCGCCTTTAAGCTTCTGCTCTATATGAGTTTGGGAATCCCCGCTATCTGCTCACCTATAGGTATGAATAAAGAGGTAATCCAGGAGGGTAAGAATGGATTTTTTGCCTCTTCAACGGAAGAGTGGTTTGAGAAAATCCAGTTACTAATCAAGAATCCAGGTTTGAGAAAGAAGATAGGACTTGAAGGACGAAAAACAGTAGAGGAAAAATACTCTGTTACCCTTTGGGCTCCGGTTTTTGTTGAGGTTTTAGAAAAGGCTATTAAAAGGTAATAGGATATTTTTTAAAATATTAAGGTTCATGAAAAAGATTAAGGTAATGACAATAATAACCAGGCATAATATTGGTGGTGCTGCCTCTCAGACTATACTATTATCTGCATACCTAAATAAAAATAGATTTCAAAGCACTCTGGTTAAAGGAAGTGAAGGAAAAGATGAAGGGAATATGGATGAATTGGCTAAAAGTAAAAAGGTTGAGCTAATCTACATTAAAGAATTATGTCGTGAACTCTCTTTGAAAAAGGACCTCATAACGTTCTGGAAATTATGTCAGTTAATAAGAAAAGAAAAGCCTGATATTGTTCATACTCATACGGCAAAAGCCGGAACTTTAGGACGTTTAGCTGCCAAATTAGCTGGGGTTTCTGTAATAATCCATACTTTTCATGGTAATGTCTTTGAAGGATATTTTAACTCGATCAAAAGCAAACTATTTTTGAATATCGAGAGATTCTTAGCCTTTCTCAGCGATCAGATAATTGCGATAAGCCATACCCAGAAACAAGCACTTTTAAAATACAGAATTGGTAATCCTGATAAAATAAGCTGTATCCCGCTGGGCTTGGAACTTGAACCATTTTTAACTTCTGAAAACAGGAAAGGAGCTTTTCGGAGAGAATTAAACTTGGAGAAGAATATCCCCTTGATTGGAATAGTTGCAAGGCTGGTTCCGATAAAAGGTCATAACTATTTTTTGGAAGCAGCCAGGATAGTAAGCGGGGATTTTCCTGAAGCGAGATTCATAGTGATAGGAGATGGTGAATTAAGGGGAAAATTGGAGAATTTAGCTTCCGATCTGGGAATAGAAGAAAAGGTTATCTTCTGTGGATTTAGGAATGATTTAGTCAATATTTATGCGGATTTGGATATTGTAGTCCTCTCTTCTCTTAACGAAGGGTTACCGGTGAGTATAATCGAAGCACTGGCTGCAAAAAAACCTGTTGTTGCCACGAATGTCGGAGGAGTAAAAGATTTAGTAGAAGATAAAGTTACCGGGATTCTGGTACCAAAACAGGATCCGCAGAAATTAGCTTATGGGATCGCTTTTCTTTTGCAAAAACCGGAAGTTGCTAAGATTTTTGGAGAAAACGGTAGGAAAAAAGTCTTTCCGGCATTAAATTATACCAGATTGATTTCGGATATTGAAGCGTTATATGAGAGTTTAGTTTTAAACAATTTAAGCAGATTCCAAAGGATGATGAAAACTAAAGAAATGGGAATTTTATGAAGATCTTGATCACCGGCGGGGCTGGGTTTATCGGGTCGCATTTAGCCGAGGAGCTTTTAAGCCAGGGTGAGGAGGTTTATGTAATTGACAACCTTTCCACCGGCAGGCTGGAAAATGTAAAACACTTAGCCGCTAATCCACGGTTTCATATAACCATTGAAACAATCCTGGAAGAGAAGGCAGTGGAAGATTTGACCAGAAAGTGTGAGCTGATTTTTCACCTGGCAGCAGCTGTAGGGGTGCGTTTGATCATCGAAAAACCGGTGGATACTATTGAAACTAATATCTTAGGAACTGAAATAGTCTTAAAGGCAGCCAATAAATTCAAAAGAAAAGTAATTCTCGCTTCCACTTCAGAAGTCTATGGGAAAAATAGCAAAGTCCCTTTTCGAGAAGAGGATGACAGTGTTTACGGACCTACTACCAAAAGTAGATGGAGCTATGCCTGTTCAAAAGCCATAGATGAATTTTTAGCCTTAGCCTATTTTCATGAAAAGAAGCTTCCAGTAGTAATCGCTAGACTATTTAATACGATTGGACCTCGTCAGACTGGAAGGTATGGTATGGTAGTCCCTTCTTTCATCCAGCAAGCGCTCCTTTCACATCCTGTTACCGTATATGGAGATGGTAAACAAAGCCGCAGTTTTACACATGTCACAGATGTAGTCTCTGCTCTGATAGGACTCTCTGAACATCCAAAAGCAGTTGGCGAGGTATTCAATGTGGGGAATGGAAGAGAAATCACTATTGAACGGTTAGCCCTCCTTATTAAAAAGATGACCAATAGCAAGTCTAAGATTGTATATATTCCCTATGATAAAGCTTTTGAAAAAGGGTTTGAAGATATGATTAGAAGAGTTCCGGATATAACCAAGATAAATCATCTAATAGGATATAAACCCAGGGTGAATCTGGAAGAAAGTTTAGAGAAAATCATAGACTATTATCGAGAATAGTTTGAGACATGTTATATATTTTCATTTTTTTAATCTCTTTGCTTTTAGTTTTAGTTCTGACTCCTCTTTTTAGGAAGTTAGCCTTTAAAACGAATTTCCTGGACTACCCGGATCCGAGGAAGATCCATTTACAGCCAACCCCTCTCTTAGGGGGAGCTTCTGTCTTCCTGGGATTCTGCGGGGCAGTTTTTTTGAGTTTTTTATCAGGATATCCCTGGACAAATGAGCTTTCCGGGGTTCTTATCGGAGGTCTAATCGTCATTGGACTTGGACTCTGGGATGATAAATTTGGTATGCAACCCGGAGTTAAATTCTTAGGGCAGATATTGGCTTCTTTTATCTTCCTTTTAGTAAGCCATAGCCTGGGCAGTCTGGGTTTTGGAGTTATCGGGGATTTGCTCCTTTTCCTCTGGATGGTTGGATTGATGAATGCCATTAATTTCTTGGACAATATGGATGGGTTATGCAGTGGGATATCTTTTATAGCTACTACAGCTTTCATGATGATTTTTATTTTCAACGGGCAGGGTGATCAGATTATTCTCTGCCTTGCCCTTATGGGAGCGCTGTTGGGATTTTTAGTATACAACTTTCCACCAGCCAAGATTTTCCTGGGCGATGCTGGTAGTATGTTCAATGGATTTATTCTTTCGGCTTTAGGGATTTTATTCGCTAAAAAAAATAGCTCTTTCAATTTACTTCTGGCCCCTATGCTAATTTTGAGTTATCCGATTTTTGATATCTCTCTGGTCACATTCACTCGTTTAAAAGAGGGGAGAAAATTCTATAAAGGAGGTAAGGACCATTCCTCTCACCGACTGATGAATTTGGGCTTTCACTTGAAAAAGACTCTGGGTTCTATTTATCTAATCAGCTTAAGTCTTGGTATAATAGGGGTTCTGGTGTTCTCCATTTTTGAATCTCCCTGGAAAGTCCTGATAGCTTTCTGGGTTGGCCTTCTTTTAGCCATTCTGGGAACTTATCTTCATCGCAGGTTTGCCCGGGTAGGAGAAAAGCTCTGGTTGATCTTTTTGGATGTCATCTCCATTAATTCCGCTTTCCTTTTCTTCTACTGGTTAAGATTTAAATCAGGTCTTTTCATCACCCCAATAGTTATCCCTTTATCAGAATATATAATTCCAGCTATCTGGATAACCTTTTACTGGTTAGTTCTCTTTGCCATATTAGGGCTATATGAGTTGAGATCGGAGCTTTCGTTGAAGGTTGAATGGGATAAGATCATAAAATCAGTTATCCTTGGGATAATGATTTTTGCAGTACTATCTTTGAAATTTATTACTTTTAGATTTGTGCTTCTTTACACTTTGAGCCTGAGCCTTTTTCTTTTAGCTTTAAGGACATTTTTTATTTTAATTAACAGGGCACTTTATTCCAGAGGAATAAGAAAAAGGAAAAGCTTACTATTGGGCACTAAAGTAAATGCACAGAAATTAAATAAATTTTTGATGACAGACTTCAATCCCGGATTTAAGGTCATAGGTTTTGTCTCTGAGGATAAAGAATATCCGAAAGATCTGAAGGTAGTAGGAAGCCTGGAAGATTTGGATAGTATCCTTAAAATAACAAGAGCTGAAGTATTGATTTTGGCACTGGATCAAGATTTTGAAAGCTTGATTGTTCAGATCTTGAAAGGTGTGGAAGAGGTAGAAGCTGATATAGTGATAAAAGAGGAGCAAGTTCAGCTTTTCTCTGGTCTGAAAAAAGCAAAATTCTATAAAGGTTCCTGGGTTAAGGTTTATCCTGCTGCATTAAAGACCTGGGAATGGGGTGCAAAACGGATACTGGACTTTATTATATCTTTGTTTTCAATTCCGGTTTTGAGTCCACTCTGGCTTTTGATCTCATTTTTTATTTCTCTAAATTATTCAGGTGGTATTATAAATAGAAAGAGGTTTCTGGGAAAAGGAGGTAAACCTTTTGAGCTTTTCAGCTTTAATTCCGGACCTTTAGATTCTCACAGTCGATTGAGCAGATTCATGAGAAGTTCCAGGATTGAAAAGCTACCGATTTTGCTTAATGTTTTAAAAGGTGAGATGAGTTTAGTTGGACCTCAGCCGGAGGAGGAAAAATCTAATAGCTATTCCTTAGAATTCCCTGACTACTATAAGAGGTTAGAGGTTAAACCAGGGATTTTCAGTTTAAGGCAGGATAGGAAAAAATCTTTGATTTTTTCCGAAAATATAATAAGAAGAAAAATAGAGGATGATCTTTTCTATGCAGAGAAGATCTCTTTGTGGTTAGATTTCAAGATTATCTTAAATCAGATTTTTAGACCAATCTTAAGGAGGCAGGATGTTTGACCTGAAGTTTATAAGAGAAAATAAAGATATCATTAGAAATGCCATTCAAAATAAGAACGAGTCCTTACATTTAGATGAGCTCTTGAAATTGGATGAAAAAAGAAGGGAGATTATCGCTGAGGTTGAGGAATTAAAACATCAAAAAAATCTTTTTAATCAGAAGATCGCTTTACTTAAGAAGGAGAAAAAGGCTTTTGAGGAGGAGATTGAGAAGACCAAAGAAATTTCTCAAAACATCTTTTCTTTAGATGATTCCTTGAAAGATTTAGAGGAAGAAATCGAGAAGTTACTTTTGAGAGTTCCAAATATCCCTCACCCTTCAGTGCCAACAGGGTTTGATGAAAATTCAAACATAGTGATAAGAAGCTGGGGAGAACTGCCGGAATTTAGCTTCGAGCCAAAGCCGCATTGGGAGATAGGAGAGCTCTTAGGGATTTTAGACCTGGCTCGCGGAGCAAAACTTTCTGGCTCGGGATTTTATACTCTCAAAGGTAAGGGTGCACTTTTAGAAAGAGGGCTAATAAATTTTATGTTAGACCTTCATACTAAAAAGCATGGGTATAAAGAAATCTGGTCTCCATTTGTTGTAAACCGAGCCTGTATGATTGGCACCGGGCAATTGCCTAAATTAGAAGAGGACATGTATCTATGTGAAAAAGACGATCTTTTCTTGATACCTACAGCTGAGGTGCCGGTTACCAATCTGCATAGAGATGAAATCCTTAAATCAGATGAGCTTCCAATCTATTATGTTGCCTATACCCCCTGTTTCAGAAGGGAGGCAGGTTCTTATGGCAAGGATACCCGTGGAATATTAAGGGTACATCAGTTCGATAAAGTTGAGCTGGTGAAATTAGTCAGGCCAGAGGAATCTTATGCAGAGCTTGAAAAATTAGTATCTGATGCAGAGGAGGTTTTACAGCTCTTGAAAATCCCCTATCGAGTCAGGCTATTGTGCACTGGTGATTTGAGCTTTGCCGCGGCTAAATGTTATGATTTGGAAGCCTGGGCTCCCGGGGTTAAGAAATACTTAGAGGTTTCTTCTTGCAGTAACTATGAGGCTTTTCAATCCAGAAGGATCGGGATAAAATTTAAGCCTGACCCAAAATCTAAACCCGAATATATTCACACCTTAAACGGTTCAGGCGTAGCTTTAGCCCGTACAGTTGCAGCGATATTGGAAAATTTTCAAACTGAAAAAGGGACGGTCATTTTACCTGAAGTCTTAAGGTCTTACCTGGGCGGACTGGAAGAGATAAGCTGATTTTTGGATGTTAAATCTAAGATGATTAATATCGAATGCAGTGTCCGGGGCCAAGCCCGGACGCTGCGCTAATGAAATTGTAAGACAATCCTTTCCAGAGTCGTCCCCTTAAAGACTATTTTTGCCATTCTTCTATTTTTTGTGAATATTCCTTAAATAATTTTTCAGCAACAGTTTTATCTTTAGATTCAATATAAATATGAAAGTTAGCCTTCCTTCTATCCGGAACAACCAGAATCCAGGAATCATCCAGTAAAACTCTAACCCCATCTATCAGTTCTCTTTTAGACTTCTCTGTATATTGTATAAGCTCCCTCATTACCTGCCCTTTTTTACTCCAGTCACAGGGCATTATTTCTTTAATCCAGTAGAATTGCTCTAGCTCTCCTCTAAGATCACCTAATCTCTTTTTAGTCTTAGCCATAAGTTCTAAGATTTTGATCACATCATACATCCCATCTGCACCTAATTGAAATCCCGGGAAGATAAAACCTCCTTTAGTCCCACCAACAAAATCAACCTTTAAGGAACTTATGGCATCCATCATAGCTAAATGATCATTTCTAACCCTTATAACCTTAACCCCGTATTCTGAGGCAATCTCCTCTACCCCCATAGAAGCCACCACTGGCACCGCTATCTTTTGAGCTTTATTAGAGCTCAAAAATAAGGAGGTTATCATCAGAAGCAACAAATCTGCAGAGACAGATTCACCTTTCTCATCAATAGCTGAGATCTTCTCTGCTCCTGGATCTAAGAGAAATCCAACATCTGCTTTTAATGATTTAACAATGGTAGAAAGTTGTTGTAAAGATTGATCCTCCTCCCTCCCATTTCGAGCTAATTTCTTTGTATCCAAATAGGCATTTAAAGAGATGACATCACATTCTAAAGCTCCTAAAATTGAAGGGAATATCTCTGAAGCACCCCCATAAGAATAATCGATAACCACCTTGAATTTAGCCTGTTTGATTGCTTCGGTATCAATCGCTTTCAGGAAATCATCACGATAAGATTCAATCACTCTCTGAGGAAAATCGAGTTGCCCTACCTCCTCCATCGAAGCTCTTCTAAAATCTTCTCGGAAGAAAAATCTTTCCACCGCTTTAGCTTTAGAAGTTGGAAGATCATGACCATTTCCGTCAAAAAAGATAATATCTATTGTTTTATCCTCTATAGGTGAAGTTCTGACATGAATACCACCCTTTTCCCTGCCCGATTTCAATTCATATCTCACCACTGGAATCGGTAAAGTCCTCAGGTCTTGTACATTTACACCCGAGGATAAAAGCCCGCAAATAAAGGCACGATTAGTCATCCTGGAGGTTTTCCCAGCATCTCGACTGGTAACCACGGTTGCCCCTTTTCCTAAAATTGCTCCAAATGCCGCACCTAATTTTACTGCAAATTCAGGTGTAAACTCTAAGTTTCCCAAACCGCTGACTTTAGCATCTGTAAATAGCTCTCGGTTCCATTTTTCTCCCCAGACCAAACTTGTGGAAAGGATTGCCCCGGATTCAACCTCTTTACCAGGCCAGACCTTTACATTGGAATTTATCTTGGACCTTGAGCCTATGATACAATTCTCACTTACGATAGAGTCTTCTAAAAGAGTAGCCTCTTCCCCGATAATTGTTTTAAAACTTACTACTGTTTCCCTTAAAGTAGCACGATTCCCTATGAAACTATCTTTCCAGATTACTGAACGGTTTATATTAACCCCTTCTCCACAGTGCACCCCTTCCCCTATAACCGAATTAGAGATTTTAGATTTCGACCCTAAGTTAGAATTACTCCCTAAGATAACCACCCCACCAAATTCCATCTCCTCCCCTACCTTCACATTTTTACCCACCCAGAGCAATGCTTCTTTTCTTTTTAAAAGATTCCCTTCAATTTCTATCTTAACCTTACCCTCTAATATATCCTGATGAGCTTGAGAATATTCCGCTAAATTACCTACATCTCTCCAGTAATCCGGGGAGACATATCCAAAAAGCCGTTCATTCTCTTTAAGCATCAAAGGGAAAAGGTCTTTACTAAAATCAAATTCTTTTTTTGCAGGAATTTTCTCTAATATATCCGTCTCTAAGATATAGATCCCGGTATTGACCGTATCGCTGAAAACTTCTCCCCAGGTAGGCTTTTCCAGAAAGCGAGAGATTCTTCCATCCTCCTGCGTAAAAACTACCCCATAGGATAAAGGATTTTCCATCCGTGACAAAACCATAGTAGCTTTAGCCTTGTTTTTCAAATGA
>Ga0315291_10003147_pt1 | contig 21369 bp, 4 predicted proteins | sample YL17G12_20_MG_FD_203070 | JGI IMG/M metagenome (GOLD analysis project Ga0315291, IMG submission 203070) | Sediment microbial communities from Yellowstone Lake, YNP, Wyoming, USA - YL17G12_20 | ecosystem: Environmental > Aquatic > Freshwater > Lake > Sediment | place: USA: Wyoming | collected... | reverse complement strand
GTCACGCCTCCGGCCACGCCGGTCGTCCGGCCCGCCGAAGTGCGATTCCAGTTCGACGGCATACCGTACAACGAGGTCGTCCGACGCTTTGCCCAGATGGCGGGCAAGCCCATCCTCGGTGACTTCACGGTCGAGGGCACGGTCACGTTTTTCGACAGCCGGCCGTACACGTTCGACGAGGCCCTCGACACCCTGAACCTCCTGCTGGCGATGCACAACTACACGCTGATTGAGACGCCGCGGTACTTCCAGGTCGTCACGCTCAAGGAGGCCGCCAAGGCGCCCCTCAAGATCGTCCAGGGCTGGGCCCAGGCCGAGGGCGTGCGTCCGGGCGAGATCGTCACCATGGTCGTGCCGCTGAAGTTCGTAAACGCCCCGAACGTCATCCCGACGATCCAGCCGCTCGTCTCGACGTTCGGCAGCGTCGCGTCGCTGGGGGGGGGCCGCAACCTCGTCATCACCGACCGCCTGGAGAACATCAAGCGGGTCCGCTTCTTCCTCGACCAACTCGACCTGCCCGGCGCAACGGTGCCCGGCCGGCAGATGAAGGTGTACAGCCTCAAGTATGCCTCGGCGCGCGACCTCGCGACGGTCATCAACAGTCTCTTCGGCACCGCGATGCCCATGAGCGCTGCCGCAACGGCTGTTGTGCCTCGCTATGTTCGCGACGACGATACAGGCCAGTGGGTGCCCAATCCGAACTACGTGGCGACGCCCGCCACGGCGGGCGGGGCGGCCCCGGGTTCCGACATCGTCAAGGCCACCGCCGACGACCGCACCAACACGCTCTTCCTGGTCGGCGACGGCGAAAAACTCACGATGGCCGAAGAGATCATCAACCGCCTCGACGCCATCCAACCGTCGGCCACCGGCGACATGCGCGTCTTCGAACTCAAGAACGCCAAGGCCGAAGACGTGGCCAACGTCATCCGCCAGATGCTGCCAGGCCAGGTCCAGACGATCACGGCCGCGCAATCCAGTTCGGGGTATCCGAGGGCCGCCGTGCCCGCGCCCGGTGTGCAGGGGATGCAGGCCCGCGTCGTGGCCGACCCGAACTCCAACCGCCTCATCGTCACCGCGCCGCTGGACCAGATGAACCGCATCGAGGATATCATCAAGCAACTCGACCAGGGCACGAAGAACGTGGGCGGCATCCGGGTCTTCCGTCTGAAAACGGCCGACGCCCACCAGTTATCGGGCGTCATCGCCGGGGCGCTGCGCAAGGCCTCGCCCGGCGTCCCGGGCGCGCCCGGGGCGGCAGGGCCGCAAGTAAGCGCCGACGCCCGCACCAACAGCCTCGTCGTGTCGGGCACCGAAGGCGACATGAAGACCGTAGAGGCGCTCCTGGCGGAAATCGACAAGCCGCTCGACGGCAAGGAGGCCCGCGAGATCCACGTCGTGCAACTCAAGGTCGGCAACGCGCCGCAATTGGCGGCGGCCATCGGGCGGATGCTCAGCCAGCAGGACCCAGGCCGCTTCGGCCCCGGGGCGCCGGCGTCCACAAGCGTCCGCGTCGAGGCCGAGCCGGCCACCAACAGCCTCCTGGTCTCGGCCGCGCCGGGCGACTGGCCCACCGTCGAGAAGATCCTCGAACAACTCAAGACGTCGGCCATGCCCATGGCCTCGGCCTCGACGCGCATCGTGCCCCTGAAGTACGCCAAGGCGCCGCAGGTGGCCGAGACGCTCCGGCAACTCTTCGGCCCGCAGGCCCGCGCGATGGCCATGATGCGCGCGGCCAATACCGGCCAGCAGCCGCCCGTGCCGGTCGTCATCGCCGCCTCGGAGTCCTCGAACAGCCTGCTGGTGTCCGCGGCCGCCGACGACCACGAGGCCATCGCCGAAATGGTCAAGGGCATCGACGTGCCGGCGGCCGAGACGGCCGAGAACGTCCGCATCCTTCACCTGAAGACCGGCGATGCCGTGAAGGTCGCCGAGACCCTGCGCGCCATGTACCCGGCGTCGGCTCGCGGCGAAGCGGCCAGGGTTTTCGTCCAGGGCGACGTCGCAAGCAACTCGGTCCTCGTGCGCGCATCCGACGCCGAGTTCAAGACCATCGAGGCGATGGTCAAGCAACTCGACCAGGCAATCACGGAAAGCGGCGGCGTCAAGACGTTCCGCCTGAAGGTGGCCGACGCCCAGCAGGTGGCCACGGTGCTCCAGAGCACCTTGGCGAAGCGCGAGGGCGCCCGGACCGGGCATGGCCCGGCAGGCCAGGCCGCGCCGCCCACGGTCGTCAGCGCCGACATTCGCACCAACAGCGTCATCATCGCCGGGCCGGCCGCCGACATCCAGATGGCCGAGACGATCATCGCTGAACTCGACCGGCCGCTCGAAGGCAAGGACGCCCGCGAGATTCACGTCGTCCAACTCAAGGTCGGCGACGCCAGGCAACTGGCCGACGCCCTGACCCGCATGCTGAGCCAGCAGGAATCCGGCCCGGGCAAGACGGGCCGCCAGGCGACCACGAACGTCCGCGTCGAGGCCGACACGGGCACGAACAGCCTCCTCATCTCGGCGGCACCCGGCGACTGGCCGACCGTCGAGAAGATCCTCGAACAACTCAAGACCTCGGCCATGCCGCTCGCCACGCCGACGACGCGCCAGATTCCGCTGAAGTTCGCCAAGGCGTCGGAACTGGCCGAGACGCTTCGCCAGGTCTTCACGAACACGGCCCGCGGGCGACTGGCCGACAAGAACGTCGTGCCGGTGGTCATCGCCCCGTCGGACCGGAACAACAGCCTCCTGGTGTCGGCGGCCGATGACGACCAGAAGACCATCGCCGACCTCGTCAAGACGATGGACGTGCAGACGGTCGAGGGCGTCGAGCCTATGCGGATGATCCGCCTGGAGTCGGCCGATGCCGTCAGGCTGGCCCAGACCCTCAAGGCCATGGTGCCGCCCGCCCCTAAAGGGCAGCAAACGGTCCTCATCGAGGCCGACCCGCTCTCCAACTCGGTGATCATCCGCGGGCCGGAAGCCGACCGCAAGATGTTCGAAGACATGATCGCGAGCCTCGACAAGGCCACGCAGGCCCAGGCCCGCGAGGTCCGCATGATCCCCTTGAAGAGCGTCTCGGCCTCCATGCTGGCCACGATGCTCGGGCAACTGTACCAGGCGCCGGCGGCCGCGATGGCCGGGCCGCGCCGCCCGGGCCAGGCGGCGGCGGAGAGCGCCGAGCGTGTCGTCGTTGCGGCCGCGCCGGGCGACCGGATGCTCGTCGTCGATGGGCCGCGCGAGAAGGTTGAGGAGATCGTGCAACTGGTCTCGTCGCTCGACGTGGCCGACGCCCCCGGCCAGGTCCAGGTCCGGACGTATCGCATGGCGAACACCAAGGCGGTCGACCTCTGTGCCGCCCTGAGCCGGCTCTTCGCCCAGCAGCAGAAATTCGGCCAGGCGACGCCGCAGACCAACGAGCCGCAGCCGCGATTTGAGGCCGACGCCGCCACCAACCAGGTCATGGTGGCGGCCACGCCGACGCAGTTGCAGGCCATCGAGGATCTGATCAAGAAACTCGAGACGGGCACCAGCCTGGCCCGCGAAACCCGGACGTTCCGGCTGAAGAACGCCAAGGCCCCCGACGTGGTCGAGGTGCTTCAGGCGATGCTGGTCGATACGCAGGCCGGGCCGGCCGGGCGCGGGCGCGGCGAAAGCACGGGCGCCGAGACGCGCGTCGCCGCCATGGCCGAGACCAACGACATCATCGTCCAGGGCCCGCCCGAGAAACTCGCCCTGGCCGACCAGTTGATCAAGACGTTCGACTCGGCCGAGGCGGCCGCCCAGTCGGGCGTCACCGTCGTGCAACTCAAGAACGCCCAGGCCGCCAGCCTGGCCGAGGCCGTGAACGCCTCGCTCGGCGAGAAGGCAGGATCGGCCGCCCGGCGGCCCGGCGTCGCGGGCGCCGAAAAGGGCGAACGCGTGACCGTGACGCCCGAACCCAACTCCAACTGCGTCCTGGTGCGCGGGCCGTCGTCCGAAGTAGCGTCGGTCGTCGATATGATCAGGCGTCTCGACGAAGGGTCCACCAGCGCGGGTGCGCAGGTCCGGGTCTACCCGCTCCAGAACAGCGAACCGGCGGCCCTGGCCACGTCGCTCGGGAAACTCTTCCAGGACATGCTGCGGCAGCAGGGCGCGGCCGCCAGGAACCAGCAGCCTGTGCCGTTTGCCATCGCGGCCGACGACCGCACAAAGAGCCTCGTCATCTCGACCACGGCGGCCCACTTCGCCCTGGTCGAACAGATCCTCAAGAGCCTCGACCAGACGCCGGGCGCCCCCTCGCAGGACGTCCAGTACATCTGGCTCAAGAACGCCGATGCCACCGACGTGGCCGGCAAACTCAACGATATGTACCGCGACCGCAAGGGGGCCGACAAGCCGGTCATCTCGGCCGATTCGTTCGCCAACGCCGTGACAATCATCGCCAAGGATGCCGACCTGAAGGCCATGGAACCGATCATCACGAAACTCGACGATGCCGCCAAGGACAACAACTTCCGCGTCCGCGTCATCCCGCTGACGTCCGTCAAGGCAGAGAAAATGGCCGAGGTCCTTAAGACCGTCTACTCGCAACTGAGCGGCAGCGAGGTCATTGTGACCCAGGAGCCGATGCCGGAGATGAAGAAGCCCGAAGGCCCCGTACCTGTCCCGGAACCGCCGAAGAAGGCGGTGGCGCCGTCGGCGGCCCCGGGCAAGTCCGACAAGGGCTCGGGCGCCCCGAAGTCCGTGACGGGCAAGGATCGGGCGTCGGCCGAAAGGGCCGTCCGCACGTTCTATAGTGCGCCCGCGCCACCGCCGGGCCCCGAGGCGGCCGCGAAGCCGCCATCGCCGCCGCCTCCTGGCGAAGCCGCCCCAGCGCCGGTCCCCGTGGAACCAGCGGCGCCGGGTGCGAAGGCCGCGCCTGCCGCAGCGGCCGCTCCCGCGGCGACGCCCCCGGCCGCTCTATCGAGTCCGGCGCCGGCACCTCCGGCCGCAGCGCCTGCTGCTGCGGCGGCCCCGGCCGGCGGCGCGCCCGCGGCAGGCAAGCCGGGCGTCTCCATCGCCATCGACAAGAAATCCAACTCGCTCATCATCTCGGGCAAACGCCAGGACCTGGATTACCTGGAGGACCTGATTGAGCAACTCTCTCCGAGCCAAGGCGGCGGCGACGCTGAGTTCCGGGTCTTCAAGGTCGCCCAGGCCGATGCGGTGGCGGTGGCCCGGACGCTCGACGCCCTGTTCAACCCGAGGGTGCTGCCGCAAATGCCGTTCAACCCGCGGCAACCGCCGCCGGTGCCCCCGCCGCCGACCATCAACGTGGTGGCCGACGTGCGCACCAAGTGCGTCATCATCCGCGCCAAGACCTTGGACTTCGAACTCATCGAGCCGCTCATCAAGCAACTCGATCAGATTCCGACGGTCGTGAGCGCCATCCGCGTCTTTCCCCTGAAGAACACCGACGCGGTCGAAATCGCCAACAACATCAAGGACCTGTTTCAACTGGCGCAGCAGCAGCGGCAGGCCCAGCAGTCGCCTCAGCCTCAGGTGGCGCCCCAGGCAGCGGCCATGATGGGCCGCCAGACGCCGCAGATGCAGCGGGCTGAAATGGTCCGCCAGATGATGGAACTCCAGGGCAAGGAGGGCGTGGCCCAGGTCGACGTCGCCACCGCGATGACCGTCTCGGCGAACAGGCAGACGAACTCGGTCATCGTGGCCGCGCCGGCCGAGGCCATGACCATCGTCGAGCGGCTCATTGAGGAACTGGACCAGTCGGGCGTTGCGGCCGTGGCCTCCGTGCGCATCTACCCCGTCAAGAACGCCGACGTGAGGGCGCTGGTCACGGCGCTCCAGGAGATCTTCGTACCGGGCGGCAGGTCGGCGCCGGCGTCCGGGCAGCAGGGCCGGATGGGCAGGCAGGCGTTCCAGGCGATGCAAACCGCGCCCGGCGAGAGCGGCATCGCCATCACCGGCGACGAGGTCGGACGCCTGGTCATCGTCTCCGCCCCGGCCGAGAAGCACGAACTCATCGCCAAGGTCATCAAGGAGATCGACACCGCACAGAGCACCGGCGACGTGACGGTCAAGGTCTACCGCATCCAGAGCGCCGACGCGTACAGCATTTCGTTTGCCCTCCAGTCAACGTTCGAGCGCGGCACGCCGGGCGGCGCGGGCCGCAGCATGTTCGGCATGGCTTCGGGCGGCACCGGCCAGGTGCGCATCAGCGCCGACCGGTCCTCCAACTCGGTCATCGTCCGGGCGTCGGCCGAGGAGCACGAGAAGATCGCCAAGTTGATCGGCGAGATGGACCAGGCCAACGCCTCCGTCGTCCGCATGTACCCGGTCAAGAACGCCGACGTGAAGTCGGTCGTCGCGGCCGTGCAGGACATCTTCGGCGCCGCCAAGAGCGGCGCTCGAGGCATGGGCGGAATGCGCTTCGGCATATTCGGCATGGGCCCCGACACCGGCGCCGTAACCGTGGCCGCCGACGAACCCGGCCGGCTGATCATCGTCTCCGCCCCGGCCGACAAGCACGAGTTGATCGCCAAGGTCATCAACGAGATCGACCAGGCCCAGGCCGCTGACCAGGTCACCGTGAAGGTCTATCGGCTGGCGAGTGCCGACGCCACGGCGGTGGCGGCGGCGCTCCAGACGACGATCGAGCGGTTCGCTGGGCCGGCGACCGGGTTCGGCCCTCGCGGCGGCGGCGCAACCTCGTCGGGCCAGACGCGGATCACCGCCGACCGGTCCTCCAACTCGCTCGTAGTGCGGGCCTCGGCCGAAGACCACGCCAAGATTGCGAAGTTGATCCAGGAACTCGACATCGCGCCGGTGGACCAGTTCGCCGTGCGGCTCATTCTGCTGAACAACGCCGACGCGACCACCGTGGCTCAGGTGCTCGCACGGGTGTTCATCTCGCCGCAGACGACGGGCGGGCGCGGCACGGGCCAACCGTCGGCCGCGCGTCCGTCGGTCGTCATCGAGGCCGACCGCGATGCCCGCATGGTCATGGTCCGCGCCGACGATGCCGCGTTCGAGAAGATCAAGGCCCTGGCTATGCAGATCGATGCCGCCAGCACGGGCGGCCAGGCGGCGCCCACGTTTATTCCGCTGAAGTTCGCCCAGGCGACCGCCGTGGCGCCGGCGATTTCGCAGGCCTTTGCGACGCCGAGGACCTCCGGCGGCGGCCGCGGCCCGGGGACCATCAACCCCGACGACATGGTGACGGTCGTCGCCGAGCCGATGTCGAACGCCCTCATCGTGACCGCCAACGCAACGAACCTCAAGAAGGTGCAGGACCTCCTGGCGAAGATCGACCTGGAAGGGGCAGGGGGCCTGCGGACCGAACTGGTTATTCTGAAGAACGCGAAGGCGGTTGACGTGGCACCGGCCCTCCAGCAGATGGCGCAGGGGGCCAAGGGGCCGCGCGGCGCCGGCGGCGCGACCGCGGGGGCGCCGACCGTGACCGTCTCGGCCGACGCGGGATCGAACAGCCTCGTGATTACCGGCCCGACGGCCGACCTCGACAAGGTCGTCAAGATGGCCCGCGACCTCGACCAGGCCACCGCCGAACCGCTCGTCAAGATGTACCCGCTGAAGAACGCCGACGTGAGGAACACCGTGACGGCCCTCCAGGACCTGTTTGTGAACGGCGGCGCCGGGCGCGGGGCGCGGGGGGGAGCCGGCGCCGGCCAGATCGCGGTGACCGGCGACGAGACCGGCCGCGTGGTCGTCGTCTCGGCCCCGAAGGAGAAGCACGAACTCATCGCCAAGGTCATCAACGAACTGGACCAGGCGCAGGATGCCGACAAGGTCACGGTCAAGGTGTACCGGCTGGTGAACGCCGAGGCATCGGCCGTGGCGTCGGCGCTCCAGAGCACCATCGAGACGTCGGCGTCGGGCGGCGGCCGCGGGCAGGTCGGGGCCGGCGGGCAGGTCCGCCTCAGTGCTGACCGCTCGAGCAATACGCTCGTGGTCCGCGCCAGCGCCGCCGACCACGAGAAGATCGGCAAGTTGATTACCGAGATGGACGTCGCGCCGACCGACCAGTACATGGTCCGGCTCATCCCGCTCAATACGGGCGACGCCACGAGCATCGCCCAGGTGCTGAACCGGCTCTTCGTCGCCACGGCGACAACGGGGGGGCGGGGCGCGAGTAGCGTCCGCCCGGCCGTGGCCATAGAGGCCGACGCCGGCTCGCGGCTCCTGGCGGTCCGCGCCGACGACCCGACCTTCGAGAAGATCAAGGCTCTCGCCACGCAACTCGACACCGTGGCGCCGACGGCCACGCCGACCCTGATTCCGCTCAAGTACGCCTCGGCCGCTTCGGTGGCCGCCGCTGTCGGCCAGGCGTTCGCCATGCCGAGGGCGGGCAGGGGACCCATCAATCCGGACGACCTCGTGGGCGTGGCGGCCGAGCCGGTATCGAACAGCCTGCTGGTGACCGCCAACGCGGCGAACCTGGCGAAGGTCCAGGCCCTCGTCAAGCAGATGGACCTTGAAGAGACGGGCGGCATCCGCACGGAACTGGTGATCCTGAAGCACGCCAAGTCGCCCGACGTGGCGCCGATCCTGACGCGCATGATCCAGGCATCGCCGACGGGCGCCGCGCGCGGAGGGCCGTCGGTCGTCGTGTCGCCCGACGCGGGCTCCAACGGCCTCGTGCTCAGCGGCCCGCCGGGCGAACTCGACAAGGTCCTCAAGATGGCGACCCAACTGGACCAGGCCACGTCGTCGTCGGCCACCACCGTGCGCATCATTCCGCTCAAGAACGGCGACGCGACCGCCGTGGCCACCATGGTCCGCGACCTCTACAACCAGCAACTCCAGGTGGCCCAGCGCGATCGCAAGAGCCTCGACCCGCTGGCCGTGTCGTCCGACGTGCGGTCCAACGCCATCGTCCTGTCGACCAGCGAGGCCATGTTCAAGCAGGTCTCGGAGTGGGTGAACCAGATTGAGGTCATGCAGCCGGCCCGTGGGGCGCTCAAGATCATCACGCTCCAGCACGCCGACCCGACGGAAGTGCAGAAAGCCATCGAGCAACTCTACGGCACTTCTGGGGCGGGCGGCGCGCCGGTAATGCCGATTCGCCGCGGGGCGCGCGGGGCGCCGGGCGTCAGCGGCGCCACGACGCCGGGCGGCAAGGTCGAGACCTCGGTCCTGCCGCAGCAGCGGTCGATCCTCATCAACGCCTCCGACGAAGACTTCGAGACGATCCAGAAACTCGCCGAGGCCCTCGATGCGGCCGCCGCCGACGCCAGACGCACGCTTCGCGTCTTCGCCCTCAAGAACACGAGCAACATGCGGGTGGCCCCGGCGCTGACGAACCTCTACCGCGCCATCGCCTTGCGGCCCGCAACGCCGGGCGCGCCCGAGGACACGGTCACCGTGACCGCGCTGCCTGACACCAACGCGGTGGTCGTGGCGGCCTCGAAGGAGCGGATGGAAGAGGTCGCCCATCTCATCGAGCAGTTGGACAAGGTCGAGATCGCCCCGCAACTGGAGTTCCGCATTTTCCCGCTCACCAGCGCGCAGCCGACGAAGTTGATGCCCGTCCTCACGCAGATGCTCGCCGAGTTGCGGCAGACGCGGCCCGACGAGCCGATCAACGTCCAGGCCGACGAGCGGACGAAGTCGCTCATCGTTACGGCGCGCGGCCCGATGTTCGAGCAGGTCGAGAAGATCATCAAGACGCTCGACAAGCCCGCCGCTTATGCCGAGACCGAGGTCCTGATCGTCCCCCTGAAGAAGGCCGACGCCACGCGCCTGGCGGCCGTGTTGACCGAGATGCTCCAGCCCAGCGCCGCCAACCAGGCGACGCCCGAGGCGCGGGCCCTCCAGGAACAGGTGCGCCTGCTGCGCGTCCGCAGCACCGGCGGCGCGGAGGTGCCGGAACTCGATCTCACCAAGCCCATCAAGATCACGGCCGACCCGAACATCGCCGGCCAGCAGGGGTCCAACGCCCTCGTCATCTCGTCGACGCCCGACAACCTTAAGGCCATGAAAGCCATCGTCGGCATCCTCGACTCGGTGCCCGTGGTCGAGGGGGCGAAGGTGCGCATCCACCATCTCGAAAACGCCGACGCCGCCTCCGTGGTCACCGTCCTCAAGGACATCTTCGCGCAGGGCAAGACCCTCGGCGGCAAACCGAGGACCAGCGTCGAAGGCCGCGCCGAACCCGAGAGCGCCAGCGGCAAGGCCCTCGTGAACCCGTTCAACGTCTCGGCCGACGAACGCACCAACACGATCGTCATGAGCGGCATCGAAGAGTCACTGGCCCTGGCCGACCTCATCGTCAAGGACTTCGACCGCGACGCCGGCAAGGTGGTCACCGAGGTGCGGCTGTTCCGCCTCAAGAACGCCGACGTGACGCGCCTCGTGCCGATGCTCCAGGCGGTCTTCATGGAGGGGCCCGCCACGGCCGGCACCGAGGGCCTCAAGACCCAGGTCACGCGTCTGCGCACGGTCCTGGAGAAGCAGGCCGGCCACGTGTCGGAGATCCCCAAGACGCGGGCGGCCCTGACGATCCAGGCCGACCCCACGACCAGCATTGTGGTGGTGGCCGCCCGCGCCGACATGATGCCCCTCATTGCCGACATCATCAACACGATGGACGTGCCTGGTGCCGGGTCGATGAACTGCGTGCGGATCTACCCGCTCGCCAACGCCGACGCCACGCGCCTCAAGACCGTCATCGACGGCCTCTACACCGGCCCCAACGCCACGCTGGTCCGGACCGAGGACAAACCCATCGTCCAGGTCGACACGCGCACCAACGCCCTGGTGATCTCTGCGAGCGACAAGACGTTCGCCATGCTGACGACGCTGCTGGCGGGCCTCGACGCGAAGACGCCCATCGAGATGCGCGACATCAAACTCGTGACCCTGAAGAACGCCGACGCGACGGCCCTGGCCGCGGGCCTCCAGAGGATGATGGATGCCCGGGTGCAGCGCCTGGCGGTCATCAGCCCGGCCGACGCCGAAGCCCTGCGCGTCATCATCACCCCCGACACGCGTTCCAACAGCCTGATGGTCGGCGGCTCGGCCGAGGGCTTCCAACTCGTCAAGTCGCTGGCCGAGCAACTCGACGGGATCAGCCCGGGCCTGACGGGCCAGATCCAGTTGTACCCCATGAAGCACGCCAACGCGCCGGTTGTCGCGACCACGCTGTCGACGTTCTTTACGCAACGCTACGCGGCGGCCCGCACGACCGACGTGGCCCGCGAGCGGCCCGTAATCATGTCCGACGTGCGGTGCAACTGCCTCCTGGTGGCCGCCAACGCCGACGACACCAAGATCATCGTCAGCCTCCTGGAGAAACTGGACGTTGAACTGCTTGACCCGTCGGTCCAACTGGTGGTGATCCCGCTGAAGTTCAACGACGCGGGGATCGTGGGCCCGAAACTCCAGCAGATATTCCAGGCCCGCCTCACGAGCATGACGCTGCCCGGCCAGACGCCCGTGCCGCAGGACCGCGTCGACGTGAACAGCGACGGCCTCTCGAACGCGCTCATCGTGTCGGCGAGCAAGGAGAACCTGACGCTCATCAAGGGCCTCCTGGAGAAGTTGGACGTGGAGCCGGCCGACGTGACCGGCGTGGTCCGCATGTACCCGCTTCAGAATTCCGATGCCCAGCGCATCCAGACGTTGCTCCAGGGCATCGTCCAGCAGGGCTTGTACAAGCCGGGGGCCGCCGTGGCGCAGGGCAGTCCGCTCCTTGCGGCGCGCGAGAAGGTCTCGATCACGGCCGACGTTCGCACGAACATCCTGATCGTGTCGGCCAGCCGCGAGAACTTCGCCGTCATCGAGGAGATCATCAAGAAGATCGATTCGACCGACGACTTCGGCCTCCTGGGCGACATCCGCCTCTTTATTCTCAAGAACGCCGACGCAACGCGCCTTGCCCCGACGCTCCAGCAACTCTTCACGGCCAAGCGCGCGGCCGAGACGGCCGCCGGCGGCACCGGCCGCATGCTACCCGTCAGCGTCTTCGCCGACCCCCGCACGAACACGCTGCTGGTGACCGGCAGCAAGGAGAGTTTCAACGCCGTCGAGGCGATGGTCCGCGAACTCGACACCGACCAGGTCCTGGCCTCCAACGAGTTCCGCATCTTCTACCTCAAGCAGGCCACGGCCACCGTCATCGCCCCGACGCTCACGCAACTCTTTTCGCAGCGCGTGGCCCGCGGCGGCGTCAGGGAACCCGTGACCATTGTGACCGAGGCCCGCACCAATTCGCTCATCGTCTCCGCGTCTCCGGACGACCTGAAAGTCGCCGAGTCGCTCATCAACCGCCTCGATGCCGAGCCTGACCGCCCCGGCACCTCGATGCAGGTCTTCCCGATCGCCAAGGCCGACGCCACGCAGGTGGCCAACACCCTCAAGGGCCTCTACACGGTCCAGGGCGCCGCGGCGGCGGGGACGCCCAGCGTGATCGTCAGCGTCGACGAGCGAATCAACGCCGTCGTCGTCTCGGCCGGCCCGGCCGACCTCAAGCGCATCAGCGAACTGGTGCGCGAACTCGACACCGACACCGTGCCGCGCGTCACCGAGATCCGCGTCTTCACGCTCGAGAACGCCGACGCGACCGAACTGGCCCAGATCCTGACCGATGCGCTCAACAACAAGCCCAAGCCGCTGACACAGACCAGCCCGAACCGGCAGTCGCTGCTCCAGTTCATCACGCGGTCAAAGGAAGGCGCGGACCTGATCTCGAGCGCCCTCCAGGAAGGCGTGCTGATAACGCCCGACAAGCGCACCAACTCGCTCGTGATCTCGGCACCGGTCGAGAACATGCCCCTCCTGGAGAGCCTCGTGAAGGCGATGGACTCGACCAGCCCGCGGACGGCCCAGATCCGGGTCATCTCGCTCGTGAACGCCGACGCCCGCCAGATGGCGACGGTCCTCCAGCAACTCTTCCGCATGCAGGGCGCCGCGGGCGTCGCGGCGGCGGCGGCCGGCAAGCAGGCCATCCGCTACACGCTCGTCCCGAAGACCGAGGACGGCAAGGAGGCCCCGTCGGCCGTCCTCGGATCGGCCGAGGAAGCCGCCCTGACCGTTACCGTGGACGTCCGCACGAACAGCCTGCTCGTCGGCGGCACGAAGCACTACGTGGACCTGGCGACCAAGGTCGTAGAGGAACTCGACGCGAGCACGGCCACGGAACGGCTGACCGAGATATACCGCCTCCGCAACGCCAAGGCCCAGGACATCCAGGTTGCCCTGACGAACTTCCTGACGCAGGAACGCCAGTACGTGACGCAGTCGCTCACCGCCATGGGCGGCGGGGGCACCAGTGGCGGGGCACAGATACTCCTGGAGCGCGAGGTGGCCGTCGTGGCGGAGCCGATCTCGAACACGCTGCTCCTGTCGGCCAGCCCGCGGTACTTCGACGTCATTGCGACCATAATCCAGGAACTCGACCAGCCGCCGCCCCAGGTCCTCATACAGGTCCTCCTGGCCGAGGTGACCCTGAATGACAACAACGACTTCGGCATCGACTGGAACTTCACACACCTATTCGACAAGAACAACGTTAGCGCCGGCACCAACTTCGGCATGCAGGCGGCCGCCGCGGGAACGGGCTTCGGCGTCTCGGTCACCGGCGGCGACATCAGCCTGTTCCTGCGGGCCCTCGAAAGCCAGGGCCGCGTGGAACTGCTGAGCCGGCCACAGATCCTCGCCTCCGACAACCAGCACTCGATCATCAACATCGGCCAGCGCGTGCCGTTCATCACCAACAGCCGCATTACCGAGAACGGCACGACCCTCAACACCATCCAGTACCAGCAGATCGGGATCATCCTGGAGGTTACGCCGCGAATCAACCCCGACGGGTTCGTGAAACTCGAGGTCAAACCCGAGATTTCGAGCCTCTCGACGTCGTCCACCGTGCAGATCATCCCGAACGTGCCGGCGGTCGTCATCGACAATCGCAACGCCGAGACCACCGTGACGGTTCAGGACGGACACACGATCATAATCGGCGGCCTTATTCGGACCGACGACGAGAAGACGGAGAACAAGGTGCCGTTCTTCGGCGACATCCCGGTCCTGGGGTGGCTCTTCAAGGCGACGAGCGTGAAGAAGGAACGGAAGGAACTCCTGATCATCCTCACGCCGACCGTCCTCAGAAACGTCGAGGAGGCCGACGCGGAAACGCAGGGGCAGATCAAGCGGCTCAACCTGATCCGCGAGTCCCAGCACGACCCGATGCAGGAATCGTTATTCAAGAAAATGGCCGGCCCGGACGCCGACGATGACCGGCCTCGGGTGCCGACGGTCCGCTCGTCGCAGCAGACGGTCAAGCCTGCCGCTCCGGCGCCGCCGAAAGAAGCGGCCGTGGAGCCGCGGAAGCCGTAGGCCCCGATGGCAGACGTGCAGGAGTTGATGAAACCGGCGCGCGGCGGGTCAGCAGACCCGCCGCGCAAGTATGCACGCAAAGGGCGAGGCGAAGGAAGTGTCTCATGAAGTGCTGGACGGTCGCAGGCTTGGTTTTCGTCCTGGCCGCCGCCGGCTGCACCGGCCAGATGTCGGGCAAATCGATGCGGTCCCCCAGCATGACACCGCCGAATCCGGTGGACCGGGTCGATGCGATCGACTTCTGGGCCGTGCCGCCGGCTGCCGTCAATTGGGATGACGACCCCGCCCCCGACGGCATCATCGCACAGGTCTTCCTGTACCAGACGACCCGGCCGGAGCCGGTGCTCGTCAAGGGGACGCTCAACTTACTCATGTTCGACGGGCGCGTGCCGCGCGCCGGCCTGGCGAGCGCCAAGCCGGAGCGCATCTGGAGTCACGGCCCGACGGAACTGGCGACGCGGCAGATTCGCGGCCTCGTGGGCTGGGGGTACGCGGAGCAGTTGGGCTGGGGACGAACCATGCCGGCGTCGCCGGCGGTGACGTTTGCGGCGCGGTACGACCCGGTTTCGGGCCCGCCCGTTTTCTCCGCGCCCATCGTCATCCAGATGCCCAGCCAGGTGCACAAGGGGCCGGTGGCGAGTACGATTGGCGAGCCGCCGAAGCCGGGAGAGATGAAGATAACGCGGACCAAGCGCCACACGCTCAAGTTCCGCCACGAGGTCATCGATGCCAGCCCACCCGGCGGCGAGCACGATATCACCCTCCTGGCCGACGTGAACAAGGACGGCCGCCTCGACGTCATCATCGGCTCGAAGCAGGGCGAGTACAACCTCTGGTGGTACGAGAACCCGTCGTGGCAGAGGCACGACATGGCCAAGGCGCCGGGCCTCGAGGCGGGCGGCGTGGTCATTGACGTCAACGGCGACGGGCGGCCCGATGTCGTCGCCGGCCAGCAGATGGGCGGCCGCGAACTGTACTGGTTTGAGTGTCCGCCCGACCCCGCCGGGCCCTGGACGCGGCATCTCATCGGCAACAGGTTCGAGCAGTACCACGACCAGGCGGTCGGCGACATAGACGGCGACGGCAGACCTGAGATCGTCATCCTGTCGCAGCAGAGCGGCGTGCTGGCGTACTACAAGATTCCGGCGGACCCGAAGGTCGAGCCGTGGCCGAATGAGTGCTGCCACGTCATCGCCACCGGCCTCCAGGACGTTGAGGGTCTCGTGGTGGTCGATATCGACGGCGACAAGAAGGTGGAGATCATCGCCGGGACCGCCATCTACAAGCGCAACGCCTCGGGCGAATGGCAGGGCGAGGCGTTCGCGAAGGGCTACCAGAGGACCCGGTTGGCCGTGGCGGACCTCGACGGCGACCATCGCCTCGAAATCGTCCTGGCGGAGGGCGAAAGCGACCGCGGCCGGCTCGCGTGGTTTAAGGGACCCACCTGGACGGCCCACCCCTTGCGCAACGACCTGTTCCATCCGCATAGCCTGGCCATCGCCGATTTCGACGGCAACGGCCTGCCCGATATCTTCGTGGGCGAGATGGGTCTGGGCCGGAACAAGGATCCGCGCCTCTTCGTTTATGTGAACCTTGGTAGCGGCCGCTTCGAGGAGAACCTCATCTCCGAGGGCATTCCGACGCACGAGGCCAAGGTCGGCGACCTCAAGGGCGACGGCCGACCGTCAATCGTCGGCAAGCCTTACAGCCCCGAGCGGCACATCGACCTTTGGGTGAACGAGACAGGGGCGCCCGCGCCGGCGAATCCGTGAGAACGTGTATGAGATCCGCCTGGGCCATGTGGCACACCCGCCCTCGGGTGTGCGATCCTGGCGGTATACCGGGCCGCTTGCGCAAAACGCTCAGCCGAGGGCGGCTGAGCCACAGGACTCTCATACACGTTCTGACTGGCGTGGCGGCCATGTTACCCCCGAGACGCCGAACGGTCAGCAGCAGAAATCACTCGTTTTTTCCCGCCCGACACGCTATCCTATTCGTACGTCAGCCGCTGTATCGGCGCCGGCAGGGCGCATCTCGGACCCACAGCAGGCAGAACCGCCCGAGTGCGGCGGGTTGGCCCGGAGGGGTCGGTGGCGCGCGGGCGGCGGACGGTGAGGGTGTGCGAAGGTGTCTGAAAGCCGTTCGGAACTGTTAAACCGCCCGGTCCCGGACGACCTGGCGGTTCTCGCGAAGGGCGAAGGCGTCGACCCGAGTCGGGCGTGGCTGTCCGCGGAAACGGACCTGAACCTGGCGGGCGGCTACGAGCAGGTGTTCCTGCTGGTCGTCGACGAGCGCCTCTTTACGGTGGGCCGGCCCGGCGGGCAATGGCCCCGCCCGGTGCGCGTCGACCTTACGCGAGACAGCATCAAGGACGTCCGCACGCGACAGGGCGTGGGCGGCGGGTTCCTGGAAGTCCTCGTCGAGGGCGTTTACGTCGAGGTGCTGGCGTTCTCCAACGCCCGGGCTGACCTTTTCCACAAGGTCGTCTCGAAACTCAAGGTCTGGATCGCCGGCACCCGGCCCGAGGTCACGCGAGAAGACGACCTCAACCCGCGCAAGTGCCCCAAGTGCGGGATGACCCTGGAGTTCAAGGGCGACGTGTGCCGCCGGTGCATAAACCGCGGGGCGGTCCTCTCGCGGATCATCCGCCTGATGAAGCCGTTCGCCGGGTGGGCGATCGTGATGCTGGCCATCCTCCTGGCCAGCATCGGCCTGCTGATGGTGCCGCCGCAACTCACCAAGCACCTCATCGACGACGTCATCCAGCCCGCCATCAAGGGCACCGTGACCCGGGAAACGGCCGAGCGCGACCTCATCGCGCTGGTCCTGGCCCTGATGGCGATGCAGATTCTTCGGAGCGTTTGCGACAGCGTCAACGGGCGCCTTTCGAGTTACGTGGGCACCCAGGTCACGACCAACATGCGCGAGGCGGTCCTGGCGCGGCTCATGCGCCTGAGCGTCGACTACTACGACCGCCACAGCGTCGGCCAACTGACGAGCCGGGCCGTCAACGACACGGGGGCGTTCAACGATCTCATCCGCAACGTCACGGGCGGTTACTTGGCGCAGATTCTCGTGGTGGCGGTCACGGGGGTGATGCTCTTCAGCATCTCGTGGAAACTGGCCCTGTGGACGCTGCTGCCGGCGCCGCTGGTGATCCTGGCGAGCACCTTCTACTGGCGCCGGGTGTATCCGCGGTACTTCCGCGTGTGGGACGCCTGGAGCCGCCTCTGGAGCAGCATGAGTTCGATCCTCTCGGGCGTCCGGGTCGTGAAGGCGTTCGGCCAGGAGAGCCGCGAGGAGGACCGGTTTGGGCGGTCGAACCGGTACGTCCGTGACTCGGCCCGGCGGGTCGAGTACGCCACGAGCCTCTTTAACCCGGCGATGGGCCTCATCTTCAGCTTGGGCGGCCTGATCGTCTGGTACGTCGGCGGCCTGGCCGTCATCGACAACGCCTTGCAGCAGAAAGAGCAAGGCCTGACCCTCGGCGGCCTGATGGCCTTCATGGCCTACCTGGGCATGTTCTACGGCCCCTTGTGGAACATGACGAGCCTGACGGACTGGCTCACGAGGCTGCTGACGGCCGCCCAGCGGACCTTCGAGGTGCTCGACACCTCGCCGCAGATCGTCCAGGCCGAGAGCCCCAAGCCCCTGACGACGCCCCAGGGCTCCATCAGGTTCGAGAACGTCACGTTCGGCTACAGCCGGCACGATCCGGTCATCAAGAACGTCTCGTTCGAGGTCAAGCCGGGCGAGCACATCGGCATTGTCGGCAAGAGCGGCTCCGGCAAGACGACTCTCATCAACCTCCTGGCCCGGTTCTACGACATCGACGAGGGCCGGGTGCTGATCGACGGCATCGACGTCCGGGACATCGAGATCGACGACCTCCGCAAAACCGTCGGCGTGGTCCTTCAGGAACCCTTCCTCTTTCGCGGCACGATCTACGCCAACGTGACGTACGGCCGGCGCGAGGCGACGCCCGAGGAAGTGCTGGCCGCCGCAAAGGCCTCGCACGCCCACAAGTTCATCATGCGCCACTCGCTCGGCTATGACACGTACATCGGCGAGCAGGGGGCCGGCCTGTCGGGCGGCGAGAAGCAGCGGATCTCCATCGCCCGCGCGATCCTCTATGACCCGAAGATCCTCATCCTCGACGAGGCCACCAGCAATATTGACACCGAGAGCGAGCAACTCATCCAGGAGGCGCTCGTGCGCGTGACAGCCGGCCGCACGACCATCGCCATCGCCCACCGCCTGAGCACCCTCAAGAACTCCGACCGCATACTGGTGGTCGACAAGGGCCAGGTCGTGGAGCAGGGCACGCACGAGGAACTGATGGCCCTCGGGGGGCTGTACCATCGGCTGGTCAAGATCCAGACGGAACTGTCGCGCGAGCCGAGCGTCGACGCCCTTACAATCATCAAGAAATAGGCGACGCATCCTGTTAGAGGCTTCGGTCCATGACCGACGAACCCAAACCCAAGACCGACGGCGAAGTCAGCCCGACCCAACTGCGGTTTCTCACGCCCGACATGTGCCGCATCCACCTCGGCACGCACGAAGCCCTGCACGTCACCGTGCAGAACGAGCGGATCTACGGAGGCGTGTACGCGGCCTACGCGTTCCCGGTGGGCCATCCCCACGAGTACATCTCGCTGATCCACGTGGGCGGCGACGAGGAGATGGAGATCGGCATCATCCGCAACCTGGACGAGTTTCCCCAGGAGGCGGCAGCCCTGGTGCGCCAGGCGCTCAAGCGGCGGTACTTCGTCCACACGATCACCTGCATCCACGACGTCGGGTGGAAGTACGGGTTCATCAACATGATCGTCGAAACCGACAAGGGCCCCGCCGACTTCCTGATGCCGTGGCGCCACGACCGCGCGTTCGATTACGGCCGCCGCGGTAAAATACTGATTGACGTCGACGAGAACCGCTACCTCATCCCCGACCTCGACAAACTCACCACCCGCGAACTCAACGAATTCCAGCGGTACATTTACTGGTGACGGCCGCAAGGCGATCTCACGCCCCGGGCGTTCCTTGGGCCGGGCCCGTACGGCGCAAGGTCTCTGATTCTGGGGCCGGCGAGGTCCGCCGCCGTCCGCCCCGCGCGGTACATGTGAATACGGCGCGGCGAGCCACGAGGCCCGCCGCGCCGATAGACGTCTACCGTTGCCTCGCCGACCCTCAGGCGGCAGGCTTGGCGGCCGCGCTTCCGGCCTTCGCCTTGTCCAGGATGGCCTTCAGGGCATCCATCCGGTCCTGCTGCGGATGCCGCCAGTTCGGCGGGAAGGGCTGGCCCGCCTTGGTGGTCTCTTCCTTCAGTTGCTCGCGGACGCGGTCGATCTCGGTCTGCGTGCCGGTGTAGAGTTTCTCGAGTTCGGCAAAGGTGCAGAACGTCCCTTCCCACTCAATGACGCCGTGCTGGAAGCGGACGGCATCCGGGGCGCCGCGAATCGCATCGGCGATGTTCTTGACGCGTTTCTCGGCCATCTGGCTCTGCGCCTGGAGCGTGGTTACCGTGTCATTGGCGGCCTTTGATTCCTCAATGAGCGGGGCCACCTTGGCTTGGACGTCGCTGGCGGACTGTTCGAGTTTGCCCTCGCACTGCTTGATGGAGGCCTCGACCTTGGGCAATTCCTTCGTGGCCTCGTTCTTTGCCTTCGTGTATTCGCGCAACTTATCCTGATAGTCTTTCTTGGCCTGGTCATTCTGCCGGTTGATGGCATCGGCCTGGGCCTGCCAGTTCCTCCGGGCCTGGTCGTAGCGTTCCTGCTGATCGTCATAGCCGCTGGTGCCGGAACTGTATGAACCCGAGGAACTGCGGCTGGAATACGCGGGCTGCCTGGGAGCGGGAGGAACTTGCAGAAGGGTCGGCTGCCGTGGCGGCTTGGCCTCGAGGGCCTTGTTATACTCGCTCCGCTTGGCCCTGGCCTTGCCCATCGCGACGCGCGTGGGGCGCTCCGCGGTCGCGGCGTCGTTCTTCAACTCGGTGATACGCCTCTGGACTTCCATGACTTTGGCCCTGGAGGCGTTGACCTTGTCGGCCGCGCCTTGGAGCAGGCTCCGCGCGTTCAGGTAGTCCTTGAACAGGTTGTCGATAGACACCCATTGGTTGTCGTACTGCACCTCGCCCTTGGCAAAATGGGCGCTGAGGCTCTCCGCGGGCTGGGCTTCGGCCGCCCACAGGGGGAGCGAGAGCGCCGCGGCAAGAAAGCCCCCGGAAAGCAAAACAAGCGCAACGCCACACCTAGGAAGATGCCGCATGGGTCAATCTCCTTCGTGAAAGGTCCCGCTAATCATTATTGTATACGATTTTGACGGCCAAACGGCAAGCACTATTCACTCTGTAACTCGGGCATGACGGGCGGTGGCAGGAAGCCCGATACCAGGAAGCCCTGTCAACGCAAAGTAGAAATGTCCGCTTTCCCGCAAAGTAGAAATGTCCGCTTTTTCTTGAAGGGCTGACGCCAAGGGTGATCCGCTGGGGGACGCCACGGCTCGGCGGCGGGGCGGCGGGAGGCCGCGGCCGCAGAGTCCCTGCGTAACTCGGAGGACGCGGCCCCACGACGCCCCCGCCGCCGCGTGGACGCCGCGTTGGGCACGGCCGCCCTCACCTCATGCCAATGCAGGTACCGGTTCCGGAACCGCAGACGCAGCGATCCGTCCAGCCGTTCTTCCACAATCACCTTACCCCCACGCAGACCCCCCGTGATCGACCGACGCTCCACCTGGTAACGACGTCCCCCGTGACGCACCGTGTAATCGCTCGCCACCGTCCGCACCGTCTGCACGCTCAGGATGGCCCCGAGGTCGTACCCCCGGATCGGCCGGTGCGCGTCCACCGACGAGGCCGCCGGCACCGCGAACCGCCGGTTGAGCATCGGCACGTACTCCGCCTCCAGGTACGCGTTGGCCGCCTCGATCGTCGAGATGCCACGTAGCCGCAGTTCCTTCACCAGACGGTCCTGGTCCGTCTGGAACGACCGTTCCACACGTCCTTTGGCCTGGGGCGACCCCGCCGGGATATAG
>Ga0315291_10003146_pt1 | contig 21369 bp, 27 predicted proteins | sample YL17G12_20_MG_FD_203070 | JGI IMG/M metagenome (GOLD analysis project Ga0315291, IMG submission 203070) | Sediment microbial communities from Yellowstone Lake, YNP, Wyoming, USA - YL17G12_20 | ecosystem: Environmental > Aquatic > Freshwater > Lake > Sediment | place: USA: Wyoming | collected... | reverse complement strand
TCCGCGTTGAACTTGTCGCTCCGCTCGATGGTGGGCGTCCAGACCTCGGAGCCCGAGCGGATCTTCACCGGGTAACCGGCGCGAACGAGGGCCAACACCCCGAGCTTGAGGCCTTCGCCGAACTTGCCGATCATGTCGGCGCGGCCGGTCTTGGACGTGTGCCCGAAGAGAAGCGCCTCGTGGGGGATCGTGCAGCCTTCGTTGTCGATGACGAGGGTGTCCGTATCCTTGCGGTGCCGGACCTCGAAGGTCGCGCTGAATTCCGTCTCGGCGTCCTTGCCGTTCTGGATCAGCTCCCTTAAGCCTTCATAGACACCCCAAGAGGGCAGATAATCGGTCTTGATCGAGAGCGGGAACTTCATAGGGCCTCTACAACGTGAGGGTGGGAGCGATCAAACGGTCGCGGACGATTTCGAGGTCTCACGTTTCTTGGGCTTGTTCCCCCATGGGACGTCACGTTCTCCCCAGGGTTCGTGGGTGCCGTCTTCGTTGAACTTGGGGAGCACGAAACAGAACAGGAGCCCGTGATCTCCGAGGTTTTTACGGGCGCACTCGTTGTGACTCTCCCGGACGGACTGGTAGAACTCGTCGAAGTTTGCGACGCTAGCTTTGAGCTTCGCCCGCATCCCAACGTAAATTCCGCGTTCGTTTTCGAGGCTCGTTTCGAGCCAGTCTTCGCCTCGACCTTTCTCCCACTCCGTTCGGATGATGGTCTCCTCCTGATCGATCAGAAGGCTGAACGCCATTCTTGCGGCAAACCCTTGGTACTCTGTTCCCTTGGGCGCATCTGGAGGCGGTTCGCTGGTGATCGCGGTGACGCTCGACTCGAAGAAGTCGGTGGTTCGTGCTCGGTTCTTCGCGACTACAGCGGTCACGAAGTCGAACGCCTTTTTGTTCTCTTCGATGAGGTCGGCGGGGAAGTTGAGGCCCTTGAGTTGGTCGTAGGACTTTGCCTTGGGCCCGTTCTTGATGAACCGGGGGAACTTGAACTTCTCGCGGCGCAGCCACTCCGCATCTTTGGGTCGAGGACTGTTCCCGCCCATGCGGATTCGACACGGGGAAACGCTTCCGTTCCGCTGGCCTTCGAGCATGTGATCGCCCGAGTAGAACTCGTATGCCTGACGCTGGGCCGGATCGAGCTTCTTGAGAGGCGTGGCCTTGTCCCGATGATGCTGCTTTTTGAGCGCTTCGCGTACGTGGGCGTACAGCTTCATGTGAGCGCCCTTGAGCTTGGTCCACTCGATCTTCGAGAAGGTGACCCACTCCCCGTTGAGCCAGCACGAGTTCGCGGGATTGAAGCCCGGTTGGTAGAGCTGATAGCGAGCCTTCTTGTGCGACGTGATCCGTGCAAGGGCTTTCGGGATTTCAGCCATGGGGCTGTATTACACCGAAGCGCTTCGGGAGCGTCCCCATGTCGCGCAGCATCGAGTGTTTTCTCATCGAGCCCGTCAACCGCTACCATATACGGCTCCGACGCTACCGGAGCCGGGATGGAAACCCATGTCCTTACAAGGGTTGGTGCCACAACGCGGACGGCTTCATTGGTGTGGAGGACCACCCCGAACACCCTGTCTCTGGGAACGAGGAGGATCGCCTCCCCCATGCGGACGCCCGGTGGCCCAAGAAATGTGATCGCTGCGACTACGTGTTCGAGGAGCTGGACGAGTGGCAGATCAATTACGACCAGCTCTACCGGGCCCCGGACGGCAAGGAGTACACACTTCTCACAGAAGACCGGATGACGAGCTACCGGGAGGACTTCGCCCCCGTGGGTGCCATGTGGCGGGCAACGTGGATGGAGCCGGCGACCACGTACGACCAGCACTCGTACGTTTTGCGGACGCCAGGTGGGGACTGGCACATCGACGGGGCAGGTGGAGACAGGACTCGGTGGGCTCGGTCCGGGGTGGCTCCGAAGTTCACCGCCCGTCCGTCGATCCTCATCGGGAAGCAGGATGACGGCTCGTGGACCTTCCATGGATTCCTGACCGATGGCCGTTTGGAGGAATGCTAGGTCGTTTGGAAAATCGACAGCGTGGTCGAAAATAGTGCTGGACAGCATAGGGGGCTGCCTGTAATGTCCGCCTCGTTCTGAACACGTGGGGGCAACTCCTCGTGTCAAAACAAGCAGTGCTGGCGCGAGCCAGGCAGACAGAACCTTCGGAGGACGCAAGAAGTCCGAAGTAGAGTCGGAGGACGCAAGAAGTCCGGCTCCCTTCAGATGGTCGAAAGGCTGTTTGAAACCTGGGGATGAGTAACTATCATCCCAACACACTCAGCATCCCGCAAGGGAGACTGGCGGTGGTCTTCGGGAACTCCTCGCAAGGGGCGGAACTGGAGGGGTCAAGGGATCGAAAGGTCTCGTGGGTGTCTTCAACTTGGAGCTTCGGCTTTAGGTTGGTGGGGTGCACTAAGCGGGAGGGTCAAACCTCCAGGCAGTTCGCTTCAAGGCACTGTTTGACCGTCTTAGAGAAATCTGAGGCGGGCCTCGGCCACATCCGGGTAACCGGGCGAGGGCATGCCCTAGAAAGGCTGTCGAATCGTGGTAACGAACCCTGCTGGTCGAAAGACTTGCGGGGTTTCGCGATTTAACGCTCACTAGGTCCGGACTCGGGCGATGCGTTCAGGCTTCGTGATGTGCAGCCGGTCCACCTCTGAGCCGTAGACCACGAACCTCTGAGCAAGGGACGCGTTCTCGGGGTTCTTGGTGAAGGTCGCCTTGTCCGCAGCGATCTTGGCTTCGGCCCACTGGTTGATGGCGGCCATGTCCGAGTCGTACGTAAAGGCGGTGAGGTACGCGACGCCACCGTTGCCGTCCAGGAGAAGGACCACCCAGACCTTGGACACGGTCTCGGGGGGTTGTGCGGGTGTGCTCATGATCGTAGGGACGCGGCGAGGGGTCGGAATATGACAACCCTTCCGCTTTATTCGTCACCTTCGAGCTGATGTTCACGGATCAGGATGGGGGCTTGGTCCTTGCGCTTCAGGTACGGCTCGATGAAGACGAGCCTCTTGACGCGCTCACTGAGCTTCGGCTTGAAGTGGCCGCGAACCAGGAACGAGACGGTCACCTCGCGGTTCTCCCGTGTCCCCTCGACGTAGGACCGGAGGTGTTCCCGGCAGTCGATCTTGATCGGCTTGCCGAGGACGTACGTGCGGGCTTCTGGCTCCGCCATCCCGGAGGCACCCTTCTTCCCCTGGCGCTCCCGTGCCCTGTACTTCTCGTGGCTGCCGCCGTGCTCCCGGATGTAGTCCGGGTTCGTGAGGGCTTCACACACGTTGAGAATCAGGTTGCCGATGAGCAGGAACATCCGCTCGTCTTGGCCGACGTTGTCCTCGAAGGCGGGAACGTCCAGGCCGTACCTCTCGTGTTCAGGCTCGGTGATCTTCACCGCTGTCGCGATGGCTTCGGTCGTCCCTTCCCGCCACTGCTTGTGGCCGGTGGTGGTGAACGCAACCCAGCGCCACCAGAGGTCGCCGTCCCCATCGTCGATGCAGTGGACGAGGACGCGGGTGATAGGGACGCGCTTCCCATCGTCGTAGTCAAAGACCGAAAGCGAGTTCGGAGGGATGTCGATGACGAACGCCTTCCACGGAGAGCGGAGGACCGGAAGTCTCTCAGGTGGGGTTCGTGCCGTGATGAGGGCGGCAAAGTAGCGCTCTCCCATGGTGACGACGGGGAAGGTCTGGTCCGCCCATCGAGCGGCGGCCATGTGGATCCAGAACTCAGGTTCAGAGAGAACCGCACGGGAGTAACCCACGTCGTGGCCCGTCTCGTTGTTGTTGGCGAGGATGAGATCCTTGAAGCGATCCTCGGCACCGGAATCCGTGTCGTCGAGCTGGAAGGTTCGCTGCCGGAGCCATTCCCCGAGCCTCATGAGGTCTCGCTTGTCGTTGGTTTGCGGGGCGAAGCCCATCACAGCCACCATCGCCTCGATGTACTTGGCCTTGCTCATCGCGAGATCGGCTTCACGCATCGCACGAGCCTTCACATCAGGGTCGTCCTTGTTGACCGAAACCTCGACGACGAGGCGGCCCTTCTCGTCACGACGGACACGGGAGGGAAGACGGGGCATGGGGGACCTACAACCGGGCGCTCAGGTGATCAAACACGAGAGGCCTTCCCTGGGTCGTACCCTCGCATGATCAAGGTCTCGGGACGGGACAGGGCGATCTCGATGACCTTCACGGCGAGCCGACCGACCTCATCGGCGAACTCATTCGTGAGATGGTCCTTCACCCGGTCGTGGGCCAGCTCGTGAAGGATTAGCTCCACGTGTTTCGCCTGGACGCCCTCGTGGAACCAGGCCTTCCCAAGCCTGCCGATGTTGAAGGCGAGGACCCCCCGGCCGTACCACGCAGCGTGAGGTAGAGCGATCGGCTCGTTGACGAGCTTCACGTAGATGGCTTTCTGAATGAGCTGCTCGGCGAGGAACTTCGCGAAGCTGACGATCTCCCTCATCCCGGACGTGTACTGGTCTTCCGGGACCACCTTCTCTGGGTCCCCGTCAGGGTCATACTGAACCCCGCTCGGACGGATCTGGCCGGAGGGGAGGGCAAGCCCTGCATCCCTCACGTTGCTCCACTGGCCCTTCGAGAGTGAGCCTCCGTGGATGATGGCGAAGCCCTCGTTCATGAGCTGCTTGTTGGCTTCGGGGTCGCTGGCATCGAAGACCGCCCTCTTCTTTCCGAAGCGCTCATCGAGTACCCTCTCTACCGCAAGAGAGTCGATCCGTTCATCCTCCGTAGCGGCCTCAACCCAGACCTGCTTGGCGTCGTCCTTCGTGAAGAAGTCGCTCATCTCGTTGGCGAGGAGGACTCGAATCGTCTGGAGGTACGCCGGAGTAACGTTGTCTCGGTCCACGTTCAAGGGGATCTTCTGGTGGACGTTCACGTGCCACCGCTCACCCCCAGATAGTTCAACGACAGGGATCCCCATTTCGTAGAGGGTGGCGGTCTCGTCGGCTTTGACCTCGTGAATGGTCACGTCGGTCTTCCTCTGGGTCCGGCGAAGGTAGCCCTCTTCGTCACTGATGTCCGTGGGGAGGATGGCATCGAACTTACGGAGGGTCTCCCGGTAGGGAAGGGCCGTTCCGTTGAAGGTCGTGCCGCAACCAACCGGAGGGATGAGCCGCTGGACGGCAGCCTCGACCTCGGCCATCTCATCCCGCGTCATCCTCATGGTGCCTTGGAAGCACGAACCCTCTGGGCGACCTTTGCGGAACTCTCGACGGCCTTCGCCGTTGAAGACAACCGAGCCTTTGGTGGAGGAGATGGTGGCCTCATCGCAGAGAGCCAAGACGAGCTTCTCACCGAGGTTGAACCGGCCCCGCTTGGAGGGGTCCCCCTTCTTCTCACTCTCAGCGAAGAGGGTGAACGCGTGGCTGAGATTCTTGAACCCCTCAGGGTCATCATCCTCGACATGGAGGGTGACGCGGGGCTTCCCTGGGATCGGGGTGATGGTCACCTGAACATTCTTCGCAGATGTGTCCCAGCCGTTCTGGATCAGCTCGAACACGGCGAAGGCCTTGCCCTTCTTCTCCAAGAGCTTCGCGAGACCTGCCTTGTCTACCGTGAACCAGTCCATGTTAGCTGCCCTTCTTCGCGAACTCGACCAAGATCCAACACGAGTGATCCATCGCCCGGCTCGCGTAGCGGAGCACGTAGCCCTGGTCCGTCTTGCGACAGTTCCAGTCGTGGATCTTGTCCTCGTGGAACGCTCCGTTGTGATGGACGGGCGTGATGGGGAGCGTGGGTGGGGTCTTCGGATCGTCACGACCCGGCCCGTAAAGGGTCCACACCCGATACGGTTCCTCCGTACCCCCAATGCTGACGTTGCGGCTCTCCGGCACCCAGTGGACCTCTTGACGGTACACCACGGGCGGAGGCCTACGGCCCCGGCTCATTTACATCTCCATTCGTTGCGATCTAGGATCTAGTGTAGCACAAGATGGTCTTGGGGTCAAATTGGGGTCACCGGGGGATGGGGCGGAGGAGCCCGTAGCTACGGGCGAGATCCTCCGCGAGCTTCGGATTTGCCCGGACAGAGACCAAGGCTTTCTTGCCCTCACGGCGGAAGGTGGCCCGGTCGAGTCCGTCGAGCGTGCCGTAGGTGACACGCAGGAAGCCCTCCACGAGCGGAGCTTCCTCGGGGGTGCAATTCGTCACGGCAAGGATGACCTGCGCGTAGAAGCTCATGGGAGACCTACAACTCGAACGAGAGCTGATCAAAAGGTTTTGATCAAAGCTGGCCCCAGTTGTAATACAGGCATGAGCGTTTCGTTTTACGGTAAGTCGGCGGACGGTGCGGCGATCATGCTCGACATCGAGGACCCTTCTTACCTCAATTGGAACGCGGGCAACGCCCACGCGCTCTTCCTTCTCCTCGGCCTGAGCCCCGGAGAAGACCAGTACGGCGAGTGCACGATGCCCGAGGCCCGTCGGGGCGTCATGTTGGCTCGTGCGACCTTCGAGAAGAGGGCGGTGAAGTCCACTCGCGAGCCCAGCGACACCCGCCGGCCGGGTCATGCTCGCTTCATCCAGGGCGGTCTCGATGAGGACGGTCTCCTCATCCGTCTCGACGCGTTCGAGCGGTTTCTCAACGTCATCGCGGCCAAGGGTGCCGTCTCGATCTATTGGGCGTGAGTGAGTCGGTGTAACTACAGGAGTACCATGGCCAAAGATCCGATCAGCTTTCAACTGGCGTCAGCGAACGCCGCGAACCTCATCAACCAGGTTGCGATCGTCGGTCAGAAGTACTCCGCAGCCCATCTGATCGAACAGGCGACGGGGTACAACGAGGGGTTCTCTGTCACGTTCGAGCGCTCATGGGGCGCGGAGTGTACGCTCTCCCTGGGCTTCGAGCGCAAGGGTGGGAAGTGCTCGGAGAAGGGACCCCACAAGGGTTGCGAGATCATGCTCCCAAAGGTCCGCGTTGTGTGGCCTTCGACCGGCATGGGCCCGCTGTCCGCTCACGTGTGCCTTGCCCTCTTCCGTGAGGTTGTCGATCTAGCCTCGCTGCTTCAAGTGACTCTCGACCGCGAGACCATCACCGACAAGCAAGAGAAGCGTTCGTCACCTCCCGCGTCCCTTAGCGGGGGGACGGACTGACTTCCCACGGAGGGTCGGTCGTGTTGTGGGGCTCGCCCCGCTGCCCCGGACCTTCGCGTTCATGGGTACTTTCTTCTTTTCAGGGGGTAGCACCTGGGTGAGCCGGAGGAACCCAAGAGCTTCTTCAGCGTCATCATGTGCTGCCTGGGCTAACTCGGAGACCCGCTTCGTGTAATAGTCCTGGTCTCCGACGAGGGCTTGATCCCTGACGGCCTTGGCCTTCAGCATGATCTCGACAAGAAGGTCCGAGATGGCGGCCACCTGATCCTTCGAGGGCATGGTGTAAGAATACCCCCTATGCGCCTTGTTGTCTTGTACCGCGCCAGTGAGTTTGACGACAACGAACTCGCGGCAGCTACGGATGCGGGCTTTTTCTGCACCTCTTCCCGTATGCACATCCAACCTGGCGATCTCGTGGTGGGTCGCTATTCCGTTCTCCCTTTCTACCGAGAGCAGGAGGAGGACATCGAGATCGCGGGGGCCCGGCTCATCAATACGATCGGTCAGCATGGGTACATCGCCGACATGCAGAACTGGATCGAGGACCTCAAGGACCTGACCCCCGAGACGTGGTTTCGGTTGGAGGACGTCCCGAAGGATGGCCCCGGTTCGTTCGTTCTGAAGGGGGCCACGAACTCGAAGAAGCAGGCATGGTCCACCTCGATGTTCGCGAGAGATTACGCCGCTGCCTCGACCGTGTACTCGCGTCTGTGCGACGACGGCTTCATCGGTACCCAGCCCATCTACATCCGTCGGTACGTCCCCCTCGTTCGTCTTGGGGAGGCCATCGGAGGACTCCCGCTGACGAAGGAATTCCGGTTCTTCGTGTGCAACGGTGAGGTTCTGGCCGGAGGGTTCTATTGGGCGGCCTTCCAGGAAGACATCGTTGAACAAGGCGGGGTGATCCCTGACATCACGGAGGTCCCGGCAGCCTTTCTTGAGGAAGCCGTCCGTCGAGTGAAGGATCATGCTCCGTTCGTTGTCATCGACGTGGCTCAAACCGAGACAGGGGAGTGGATCGTGATCGAGCTAAACGACGGTCAAATGTCAGGGCTTTCAGCCGTCGACCCGAAGGTATTGTACCGACGGCTCCACGAGGTCCTTTCCGCCTAAGGCCTTACGGGCACGGGCCGGCTGGTGTAGAACGCGAAGTTGTGTCCGTTTCCGACGACCACCTGAGCCTACCGGTTCGACTCCCCGACTTCTCCCACCTCTCGAACGAGGAGCTTCGGGCTCTCCGTTCGAAGATTGGTTCGGTGACGCGAGACGCGCGGAAAAAAGCGCAGTCTGCGATCCAGAAGTACCCTGTTGTCCGCCAGTCGTGGATGCAAGTGATGGGGCAGAAGCGGGATCCCGACCACGAGGAGGCCTACCGAACCCTTGAGCGCGAACTCCTGAGGTACCCGGAAGCTTTTTTGGCCGAGGCCTATGTGAACTCGCTCTTTGTCTTGGACGAAGCCATCCGAGCTGAGATGCTCAAGCGAAGCTTCAACGGGACCGCGATCCCAAAGAAGAAGTCGAAGACCGAACCGCCTCCAACACCTGAGCCCGTAGAGCCCTCCAACAAGCCGTTGTGGGAACTCGTGGGCAGTGACGACGATGCCTCCTCCCGATGATCCTGAGCCGTTCACACGGCGAGTCCTCACTGGGTTTTCGAGACTTCTTGAAGGGCTTGCGGACCCGGACTCCCCGAGTCCGCTCGATCCCCCAAGCCCGATTTCGAACGAGACCCGCGAACGGATTCTACGTCAGTACCTCGCGAATCCCGAGGGCCGGCGGGCCTTGAGCGGTCTCGGACCGCCTCTTCGTCGGAACATCGACTACCAAGCGGTCGCGCGTCGGACCTTCCTTGTCGATCAGCTCCCAGACGGGGCTCTTCCCACGTACGACCGCGATCCAGACGTCGCCGCTGTTGCACCTGAGCCCATCCCTGCGTGGTGCGTCGTCGGCGCGTGGGCTCGCCAAACCTCTACGGGGTTCACGGGACAGGTCTACGAAGTGCACAACCGATCCGTCTCGTTCTCGACGTGGCGAAGGCCCGAGCACCTAACGATCATGCCCCGTGAATCCATGGACGGGTTCGAGCTTCTCTCTGGCGAACCCCCGCTCCCTCGAACGGCGTACGAGAGACTCATCGACGACGACTACTCCTTCTAGCCACTCCGCCTCCGGTGTAGGCCGCTACTTTCTTCTTGTACCAGAGGTAGGAAGCGCATGCGCGGTAGGCTTGAGATCGTAACAGGCCCGATGTTCAGTGGGAAAACCGAGAGGCTCATCGAGCGTCTGAAGGTCGCTCAGAACCTTGGTCATTCGGTCAAGGCGTACAAGCCCAAGATCGACGGGCGGTACGCGACCGACGCCATCGTCTCGCACAAGGGCCGACGGTTCGATGCGAGCCCCGTCGATGTGACCGAGATCGAGGGGGCTCACGACACCATTGGGCTCGATGAAGGCCAGTTCTTCGGAGATCCCGTCGTCGAAGTCGTCACGCGCCTTGTGCAAAAAGGAGTTCGGGTCATCATCTCAGGACTCGACCTGAACTGTTGGGGTGAACCCTTTGGGCCCATGCCCACACTCCTCAGCTTGGCAGACGACGTGATGAAACTGCGGGCTACCTGCAAATGTGGCGCAGACGCAAGCCGGTCCCAACGCATCGTGTCCTCGGCTGAAGCCATCCTCGTAGGTGGGTCGGAGTCGTATGAGCCTCGGTGCCTTTCTTGCTTCGATCCACACGGAGCCGGAAAATGACCAAGGCCACCGGGGAGCTTTACACGGGTGTTTCGATGAACCCGCCAACAGTAGAAAGCGCCGCCTGTGGATTCCTCACTACTTCAGACAATTTTGTCAGGCGTCCTTTCGGGGGGCGGGTCCGCTGCTACGGCGTTTCTTGCAGTCTTCGCGGGCATCAAGAAGCGCCTCAAGGAGCTGGAGGACAAGCTCGGCTCGGACGAGGACCCCAAGACGGGTCTCCATCTCGTCATCGAGCGGATGGACGAGACCCTCAAGAAGCTGAAGCGGGAGATCGACGGCTGGCACGACGATCCGCCCGAGTGGCTGGTTCGAATTGTGACGCGGGCAGCACGGTCGAGTTCGGTCAACCTCGAACACCACCACGAGCTGGAAACGCTCGTCGACCAGCGCTACAAGGCGAATGCGGCGGGTATCCGTCGCCTCGAAGAACAACTCGAACGCTTGGAGAAGTCCCTGGACGACTACATCTCCAAGGCCGATTTCGAGCGCGACGGACGGGGCCGCTCGGAAGAGCTGGCGAAGGTCCGCGAACAGATCGCCACGTCGAACGGGCTTCTTCGGGGAGTGATGTCCGCCCTTGGGTACATCGACCCGAAGACACCCAAGAAACGTGGCGAGTAGAAAAGGGGAGCTAGAAATGACTCACGAAGTCGACTCGATGCGTGCGCTCGCTCTCGAAGCAGACGAGACTGTAACTCTGACGAAGGAGTTCTATCGCTGTATCGTGAAGGACCCACGGACGAGGTCGGGCGACCACTTCAAGGCCGTCCGTCCTGAGGCCATGCCGGTTCCCCACTTCCCCGAAGAGGGTGGTAACGGTTCGAAGCCTGCACCGTAGTTCGCTTAGTTCGCTTATCGTGGCGCCTCTGTAGGGCGTATGGCGAACATCGAGGCGACACGGATCCATCCTGGTCTATGGCAAGGCAGCCGCCCCCCTTTCGGCTTCACCTTGGCACGTGCTGGTTTCAACATGGTGGTCCTGTGCGCCGAGGAGTTCCAACCCCCGCATGTGATGCCAGCAGGGTTCGACACCCTGCTCCGTGGGATGGCACCCTTCCCAGACGTTGAGGTCGTGTACGCCCCGAACGACGACAGCTTCTCCACGCCGCCTTCACGGGAGCAGCTCAAGATCGCCATCACGGCCGCGCAACAGGTCACGGATGTCGTCAAGGCGGGCGGGAAGGTTCTCGTCACGTGTTGGCAAGGGAAGAACCGCTCGGGCCTTGTGTCCGCGTTGGCCCTGCACAAGCTCTTGGGGATCTCCGGATTCCAAGCCATTCATCGGGTGAGGGCTCGTCGTCGAAGAGCCCTGTCCAACCCCCACTTCGTCGAAGCCCTCATGAGGATCGACGCGAGCCCCGGCGGTTTGGGGTCCCCGCCGGTGTAAGATCCTAGGGCTATGCCGAAAAAGAAGGCCAGCCCCCAAGCAGAAGAAGCCGCACCGGGCAGCGAGGATTTCCAAAGGTATTGGGACGACCTCAAGGAAGGTCTCCGGCTTCCTCGGCTGACGGACGAGCAACTCCGAGAGTTCGTGGACGATTTCGTCTCGAACAGGATCTTCACCCTGCACCACATCCGCAACACCGAGCGGAGCCACATGGCGGGGATGGTCTTCCTTCCGGTTGCGCTCGGGGTCTTCTCGAAATTCAACCCCGACTCGCTGAAGTGCGTGGGCACGATCTACGAGAGCTACAGCAAGGCTCTGCCCCGAAGCATCAACGGGATGCCCATCTTCATGACGTTCAAGGTCCTTCACACGAAGGACTGGAAACGTGCGGCCAAGGCCATCGAGACCGAGGAGAAGCGCCGGCAGAGCATCGAGCTACCCCCTGCCGAAGCTGAAGGGTGAGCGCTGGCGGCCCTGTGGCGCCTTCCGAACCATCCCCGAGGGCAATCTCCCCGGTGGCTGGTTCGGACGCAACGTAGCCCGTCCTGGGCGGCCTAGTTCGGTGGGACGAAGAGGATCTTTTCGAGACCCACCTCATCCGACGGCCACCCGAGCCGCCTCGCGACGTCGAACTGTTCTCTGGAGAGCAGCATCGTCACTGATGACAGATGGGTTTTTCCCAGTCCTTGCGCCGCTTTGAGTTGGCTGTGGGACTTGGTGAGGCGGAAATCGGGGTCTTTGCAGGTCCCGATGACCTCGCCGAAGACAGCCGCCTCCGCTTTCGTCTCGAACCGTAGGAAGTAGCAGCCGGGGATGATGTCACCCCTCCAGTCGTTGGACGTTTCTTGATTCGCTTCGAGATCCTTCATGTTGTCGTAACAACCGGACTCTCTGACGATCAAGAGGGTCGACTAGAGCACATCGTTCGCCTCGGTCCACTCGTACAGGATTCCGGCGTTGTACCCGTCGACACCGGCGTTCACCGTGGCGACGATGGCGTTGCCTACGGCCGACATGACGAGCGTGTATCCTGTCCCCATCTCCAGGGCCACGTTGTTGGGTCCTGCGATGTCCTGATCGATTACCGCAACGCCTCCAGCCCCGTGGACGAGCATGGTGCGCTCGAACCCCGCGAGCTTTACCCCGCCGACCTGCTTCATCGTGCAATACACCCTGACCAAGTAGGCGATGCCGTCCTCAAGGGTGAAATCGCTGTTGACCCCTCCCACGAAGATGCCGGTCATCCTAGAGGACGATGCACCCGAACCCCCGACGCCGGAAAACTGTCCTTGCGCCGACTGGTTCAGGCGGGACGCGACCACCGACTGACCGTTCACGGTCGAGTAGGGTCCGCTAGCTATGCACCCGGATCCGTTTATGACGGTCGAGAAGACACCTGTTGCTTGTGCGAAATACCCGTTGAGGATGGTTCCATTCTGCTGGGTAACTGAGCCGGCCTGTCCGCCGCAAATAAGCCCTTGAACGCCGGTAGGGTCAATGCTGTTGCCCGTGCCGCCGACGATCGCGGAGTCCCATCCTCGGGCTTTGTTACCAGAACCACCACAGACAACCGCTTCGGTCCCGAAGACGTCAAACTCCGACCCTGCCTGGTTTCCGAAGCCGCCGCCGACAGTTCCGAATTGACCTTTGACCGAGTTCTGCCAGCCTCCACCAATCGTCCCGTAATCACTGTTGACGTTGATGTCGTTCCTGTCGCCACCGGAGATCGTGGCGAAGTCTGCCACCGCCCCAGGGTCCGTCCCGGTCGTGTCCGAGCTGAGGTTGGTGATTCCGTTCTTCGTGTTGTTGATCGGCGATTGGTTGATCGGACGGGCCGTTCGAACGTTCTTGGGGGTACCCCCATCGAAGACGATAGGGGCGGCGGTGAATGCCCGGATGAGGGGGTTTGTTTTGGTGACCCACCCGAACGCAAAGCTCCCCTCACGAACCTCGCCGGAGGCCCCTACCCGCACCCCAGCCGCCGCCGTCACCGTGAAGATCGAAAACGTCGTTGTGAGAGGGCCCCCAGGGCCGGTCACGGTGGATGCGAAGAGAAGAGCGCGTCCCGTTGCATTGGGGAACGTGAACGTGACGACCGTGGCCGGGGTCGTCACGTGATGGACGATGTCCACGCCCACCAGGGCTGGAGCTGTGGACAGCTCATCGGTGCCTGTGATCTCAAGGAACCAGTCAACGACACCCGTTGAATCGTTCAGCTTGATCGAGATCGTGTTGCCCGGTCCAACATCTACGCCGTTGACCGTAGGGTTGAAGGGCCCGCCGTCTTGGACAAGGCAAATCGGGGAGACAGGCATGCTCGATCCTCACCCATGCCCACGCATAAGAAGGCTACAAAAGGCCGGTTATTCAGCCTTTAACGGCCTCACGGCCCATCTTTGAGCGTGAGTCCTGAGCCTTCAAGGGCAGTGAACTCAGCGAACACGGGGCTGTCCGGCCAGATGCGGACGTTGCCGGTCCACACGTCGGGATCATTGACGTCTTGCTGCGTGGTCAGCTCGATGACGTTGTTCGAGGGGATGCGGGCAAGGGCCGTGATGTGATCGCGTTCGGTAAGGGTCATGAGAGTCTCCGCGTATTAGCTCCTGTTCAACGCCCAGAACACAGTATCGACGAGCGGCCCACCGAACGGAGGAGTACCGGGGTAGGGCGTCGGGATGTCGATTCGAGTCACCTCCCAAGTGACGTAGACGGCCGGACCTGGAGGGGCTCCAGAGTCTCTTGCCCTCATCATGAAGAAGTTGGGTGAGCAGGGTGAGAGGAAGCGCTGGGCCGAACTGCTCTGCGCTGCACCTGCTGTGAAGGGCGACGTGAATGTTTCTCCGGTGAAGCTTGCCATTTAGATAGACGGCGCCGCGCCGCTCCATGGTCCCCAGATCACTTGCTGCAGGCTGTTCGCTTGCACCCCACCAATGTATATTTTGTCTTTGGTGCCCACGGTGTCTGCCGTGTCCATGTTAGTACGGCGCACGCTGCCGAAGCTGAACAGCGTGGAGGCGCCCTTGACACCTACGGGAGCTGTGGACGTTCCTGGTCGCGCCCACCACGCAGGCAAGAGGCTATCCTTGAAGGTGAAGGGGTTTGTGCCCGTACTCACAGTGCCCCCGATTGTCGAACCTGATGTGCTGCCGTACGGGTGCATGGCGACGTTCTGGTTGTTACTTACCAACGATGCTTGCGCCAGGCTCGTGGTACCAAGCCAGGCCCGCGCTTGAGCAGGATTGGTCTGCGTCGACATGGTGCCGCCGAGCCAACCAAAAATGTCTTGGTAGCCGTAGCCAACTCCAGATGCGGCGGTGGCCGAGACGTACATGACGGCGGGATCGACGTCAGCGGACGGGTAGCTGCCCGTTGCCATGACATCGAGGAAGAGGCCGTTGCGGAAATTCGCAGCGCCCGTAAGCACAGCGAACGCGTTGAAGCTGTAGAACTCCGCCGACCCGCCGCAGGCGATGTGCCAGCGATAGCCTCCATCTGCGTCAAACCAGTTAGCGAGTGCTGTTGCCGCAGTTCCGGCGCCGATCATGTAGACTTCATCGGTCGAAGTCGGGGTCACGGTCGCAGCGGGTGAGCCTCCCGAGAAGAGGGCGGAAGCAGAGTACTTGATCTGCCAGTAGCGATCGTTGGTCGTTCCTCGCTGGAAGATCAACTCACGGACCTGCCCACTCACGGCGGGAGCTGCCATGCGAACCCAGGCGCTACTGTTGCCCAACCCGTTCGCACCAGAGGCGCCGCTGGTGACCTGGGTGCCTCCAGCCGAGTAGGTCGTGCCGTCCGAGTCGGATACCTTCGACCAGCCCGCTGCGATGAGCGCGGTGATCAACTGGTACATCGCGACGGCGCCGGTCGCCGGGGTGTTGTTGACTGAGAATGTGTACGCCATTAGATCCTACTCCCTCACGACCAGATGATGCGCAGATGCGCGTTGGAGCAAGTCACGAAGTCGGCCGGGGCTCCAGCACTACGCAAGAGCCTCAGCTCGTACTCACTCGCGACATCCGTACGAATGTTTCCCGGAGAGACGCCTACGGTCAGCGCTGCGGAGATGATGGTCCCAAAGAGGGTTCTATCGCCTTCTGCCGTGTTGGAGATCGCCGCACCAGTCACCATCACTCCGTTAGTGACATCCCAAAGCTGTACGTTTGCTACCGCAGCCGGCGCTGAAGACTGAAGCGTCGCTACAAGGAAAAGCTGTTTAGTACCAGCGGGAATCAGTGCGAGATTGAACTCTCTCGCTCCGATGACCTCCCCAGGGGTGAGTACGGTGGTGCTTCTGACATGCCCGACGAAGTGAACCTCCGTGTACGAAACTTGGGCCGCGATGATGTCGGCCTTGATCTGCGCGATGGCTCCGGCAGTGATGATGAGCGTGACGGCCGCGCCATTGAGATGGCTCGCTGCCGTTGTCCCCTCGGCCCCGCGAACCACGGTGAAAGAACCGGACACCGCAGTCACGAGCATCAGCTCGTTATCCACCAAGACTCTGAACGTACCGACGCTCGGGAACCCCACCGTGCTCACGACTGGGATGGTCGTGACGACGCTGTTGATGCCTGCGGTGAGCGCAGTTGAAATCTTGTTTGCGAACTGTTCCATGAAGGACTCCCGAGGTTACCCTAAACAGAGCCCGGTTGGATATTGCTGAGGCCGCTGAGCACATCCCCAAGCTGCCCGGTGAACGAAGAGTAGGTGTAGAGACCTCGACCGCTTTCACCGCTCGTCTTCCCATCAGGGTTTGTGACAACAACATTCTTTGCCCCGAGGGATCCGGCCGGCGTCACGCAGGTGAGTAGGCTGGGTGACACGAAGACGACGCTCGTAGCGGGGACGCCCCCGATAGTGACGGTACAACCGCTCACGAAGTTCTGGCCCCGGAGGGCGGAGATCGGCGTCGAGCCGGCGATGGGGCCGATAGCGGGGAAGCAGGAGACAAGAAGCGGCTCGGGGATGTCGCCCACGAAGTACTCCTCTGCGATCTCCCACTCATCTTCGACGGTGATATTCGTGAGACCGTCCCGAGCCGTGACATAGCTACGGGAGATCCAGCGAACAGGCGTCGAGCCGTTCCACCCCAAGAACTTGAAGTAGGTGACAGGCACGCGGGTCACGCCATCCTGAACCCCTGCAAATGGGGCCGAGGACTTTCTTGCCTGGGAAGCTCCTTGGTCAACAGATGCCATGGTTCACCTCAGTACGCCGTCCCGTAGCGGGCGTTCAGGTAGAGCCGGTAGTTGTTTCGATCGCTATCACTCTGAGAGACAAGCGCTGTGAAACGCTCGTACTCCGTGAACGTCATCATGTTGCCGCCGTAAGCCGCGTTGGACTGCATTGCGATCCCGCTTGCTCCGATGTGGTCGGTCAGGGCTGTTGGGGTACCCGCCACGCCGTCGATGTCGATCTGAATCGTACCCGAGGCCGTTCGGCGGACGTAGTACCAGTGCAGCCCCGGCGTTGTAGCTACTTCTACGAAGGGGAACGCTCCGGTGTAGTTGAACACATGGAAGAAGTAGGGACCTGCCGAGATGGCAGGGTCAGCTCCTAGAATCAAGCTCTCATCGACAAGACCGTGGCCCGAGTTGAACGTCAGGGTGGTCGTCGTAACACTGAGCAATGTCGCAGCAACAAAGCCGTTGTTACTCACTGTTCGACGAAGGTAGACCGTCTGTCCTGCCAGGAAGCCGCTTGTGACGAAGTTGAGGCCTCCGGACTGAACGATGGTTCCTGCTGAGGCGCTGATCGTGATGGCTGACTGGCCCACCAACGAGGCAGTGGACCTGAAACCCCAACCCCAGTGTGCATCCGCCTGGAGCATGGTCGATCGCAAATAGATCGTTCCGGGGTCCTTCTTCGCTTCCATGAAGTCGACGAAGAACGAGGCTGTATACGCTGTGTTGGCGACCAGTGTTTCTGCGACAACAGAGCCGCCGTCTGAAACGCGAACGGTCCTCGTGTTCCTACCCGATTGCCGGTAGGCGCAGCCGGAGATCCCACTCAGGGGAAGGGGGTCTCCTACTGGGGGCATGGTGGTTAGTTGAACTTCCTTGTGTAGTGCGCTGATTCCAGCGCTCGCAGTACCCAACCAGTTGCCCGTTCCCGCAGCCGCAGCGTCATCGTAGTCCCGCTGATAAGACGAGAGCACGAATGTCGTGGGATCAAACGGCAGCGTGTACGTGTAGAGACCTGTACCGCTCGTGCCCGACTCCGATGCGTCTGGATTCGTGACGATAACGTCCTTCACCCCCGACGTTCGCAACGGAGTCACGCAGGTGATCTGGTTCACATTGACGAAGACAACACTGGTCGCTGCTGCTCCGCCGATCGTGACCGTGCAACCGCTAACAAATCCGGACCCGTCGATCGTGACAGGCGTTCCGCCAACGGCCGTACCTGAGTTCGGTGTGATCGCCGTGATGTGAGGCCAGAGCGAGAACGAGAGCGAGCCGTTGCCGCTCGTTCCACTGTTCTGCCCATCAGGGTTCGTGAGGACGAGGTCTTTCACCCCAACGGTACCTGCGGGCGGCAAGCAGGTGAGCGTGGAGTCCGACAAGAGCTGCACAGCCGTGGCCGGCACGCCGGACACAGTGACCGAGGGCGCATTGAAGAAGTTACGCCCAACCACTGTGATACGTCGGAGACCGTTGTTGGCCGCAGGGTTTGGCGCTGCACCAACAACAACAGGCGCCTTGAACCGGAAGGAGTCGTGGAGGTGAAGGGTCTTCATCGAACCTTCCCGCCTCCTACCGGAACACGCACGAGGAACTCATCCTCGACGGTGATGTTGGTGAGTCCTGGCTGCGGCGGCTCATTGATCGCCGAAGTCCAACGCACAGGAGTGCTGCCGTTCCAGCCGAGGAACCTTCGGAGGATGTACGTCTGAATGACGCCATCACGCTTGCCCTGGAACACGAACGTATCGGAGCGGTCGCCAGACCGGCCCATGTCGGTCTCGTACGTGCCGCTAGCCGTGGGCTTGCGCGAGGCTGCTGAAGCTCCGAGCCCCGTGCTGTAGTTCGCGGCCCGCGTTGTCGGGCGCCTATCTAGGGTAGCTCCCTTGTTGGAGTCAAAGCTGGCCCCTCGTTTGAAGGAAGCTTCGTTCCTTCTCGCTTGCGAAGCTCCTTGGTCAACCGAGGCCATAGATCACTCCGTTAGATGGTGGGGACCGTGGTGCCATCCCATGGTCCTGCGACCGTGGCGGAGACTGTCGTGGCCATCTGAACCCAGCTCTTGGTGTCGTAGGTGTCGGCCGCAGAGCCGCCTTGAACCCAGTACATCCAACGCAGGGTGCCCTTGCGGATCCTCTGGGCGTACTGCGTGGACACGATCCAGATCGGCTCACGCACAGCGGTTAGGACCGGAGCAGTAGCTACGCGATCCACGGTACCGGGAGTTTGACCGATCACCATGCTTGTGAGGTTCATGAGGAGGAAGCCTTGAAAGGCCTGGTAGGCATCCCCTGTAGCGAACCCCCGCCTGCGCGAGCCGAAGAACGGCGTGAAGGCATTCACGGCGATGGCCCCGTGGAAGAACGTCGAGTTCGTGGAGCCCAGCTCGACATTGCGGATCGTGCGGCCCGTCGTGGTCGGAGCTGAATCGTAGTTGGCGGCCCCTTGCTGCCAGTGGACGTAAGGGTCTACATCACCTTCTTCTCCGTCATCGCAACGCTGGAAGGCCGAGCCGATGTACGCCAAACCAGCCGCCGTGCTGATCGACAGAACGTAGCTCCCGTCTTGCGAGACGCCGACGTCTTCGATGCAGTTTGCACACATCGCGTTGCAGACGCCGTAGGAGTCAGTGTTCGAGTTGCCGCTGAAAAGGCGCGTCTGGTTCGTGGCCAAAGTTGCCGGGGCACCCTGACCGCAGATGACGTAGGTGCCGACAGTCGGGAACCCGTTGACGGAGGGAACAGAGGACGAGGCTGCTCCTCCAGGGGCAACCGTCGCCGTGCATCCGGCAAGAGTCGCCATCTGCGAGAAGCGTCCAACCGTAGCTCCAGGAGTGCTCTCGTTCACGCTGTCGACGCACTGGAAGTACATGTGCCCGTGCGTGGCTGTAGAGCTGCCCTTCCAGATCACGAGTTCGCGCACGTACTCGATGGGGGTACCTGTCGGAACGATCGTGGCTCCGGACGTTGAACCGGTGATGGTGGCGGATGAACTCCAGCCACGAACAGCGGCGCCTGTCCCGCTCTTGCGTGGAGCGATGACGAGATGGCCAACGCCACCAGCCACGTCGGTCATGACACCGAGGATTTCTCCAGTGGCGCCGGACGTGGTCTGGACAACGTTCTCCCCTCGGAGAAAGGTGCCCGTGGGGACGCCTGACCCGATGGGGATCTTCATCGTGGAGGGGCCTTCGCCGCACCACCACGCTCCCGAGCCGGCTGTTCCCTGGAACGCAGCAGGCATCGTGTCCGTGATTGAAGACTTCTCTGTCCACGTCGCGGTGCCTGGAGTCGTCTCGGCAATCGCTGCCGGGTTCTCGATCTCCACCGAGGTCGCGGAGATGAACTTGGTGATGAGCCACGTACCAACGTTGGCCGCGTTCGTCGCTCCGGTGATGGCCAAGAAGCGTCCTTCTGAGGCCAGCACAAACCCGGTCAGACCCGTGATGACAGAGCGGCCTCCCTTGGCCGTAGTCGAGGGCGTGGCGATGGTGAAGGACACCGTCGCGGTCTGGGCTCCGACCTGAACGCCCCCGCCCCACTTGTCGAGGGATGGGTTGCCTGTCGTCTCCTTCGTTGTGCCATCCGAGCTAGCCTTGTAGCGCCAGCCAGCGGCCTTCAGACCACGAGTGAGCCTCCACCACGAGCTGATGAAATCACTCGAACCGGAGATGAGGGAAGCGTTGGGGATAACAGCGTTAGGCATGATCGTCTTCCTTCAGGAGTATCCACCAGGGGTCGAGCCATCCCATGGACCAAGGGCGAACGCACCGAACTGGCCAACGTTGGCCGGTGCAGCGGAGATCCCAACGAAGAGCCCGTTGTCGTAGAGCGGCCCTGGCGTCACGCCTAGAATCGCAACCAGCCAACGCAGGCTGCCTTTGCGCATCTTCAGGCTGGTCTGCGTTGAGGTGACCCAGAGCTGCTCCTTGATCACCGTAAGCTCGGGCCTCGGAACGCACGCCACTCGCTCCTGGTTGTTCGTGGTGTACGCCATGATGGGTGCGGTGGTGTTACCCAACATGGACAAGTTGAACTCTTGGAAGGCGTCGCCAGAGGCCATCCCTCGCCGACGAAAGCCCCTGAGCGGAGTCTGGTTTGTGTCCCCCAGAATCGTCCAGTTGGTCCGCTGGTTCGACACGACGTTCGATGACGTGCGCGTACCCGTGTAGGTCGTGGAGGAGGTGAAGCACGTGACGTAGGGATCTACATCTCCGTCTTCCGAGTTCTCACAGTACTGAAGCCCCGAGAAGCCGGCTGATTGTAGCGAGGTGTGTCCCGCCACGACGGCCCAGCTACCATCCTCCGAGACACCGGCCGTGCCGATGCAGTTGGCGCAGACTAGCTGCGACGAACCCAAGTTCGTGGTGCCGTAGGTAGTGTCGTAGAAGTTGCCTGCGCTGGTAGTTGCTGAGTTGCTCCCACCCGTGCCGGTATAGGCCAGAGTCCCTGGTACTGGGAACGTCCCTGTTGGCTGTCCCGGAGCGAGGGACGCGGTGACTGCGCCGGCCGTTGCCAGCGTGGAGAAACGACTCGCGGACTCGCCCACCGAGTCGATGCACTGGTAGTACACGTGACCCATGTACGCGTACGTTAGGGCGATGCCCTTGCTGATGACGATCTCTCGAATGAACTCGATGAGCGTCGCCGTAGGCGTGGCTGTCGCACCGGAGATCGAACCCGTGATGACGTCCACCGCATTCCATCCACGGACACCGGCTCCCGTGCCATTCAGACGGGGCATGATGACGAGGTAGCCGAGACCGCCTCCAGTATCGACCTGGACACCAATGATCTCCCCGGTCGCTCCGGTCGTGGCCTGAACGACGTTCTCGCCCTTGCGGAAAGTCCCAGTCACCACTCCAGCGCCGATGGGAACCTTGATCGTCGAAGGCCCCTGAGCGCACCACCAGTGCCCCGCTACGGCCGTGCCGATCGTACC
>Ga0315291_10003145_pt1 | contig 21370 bp, 18 predicted proteins | sample YL17G12_20_MG_FD_203070 | JGI IMG/M metagenome (GOLD analysis project Ga0315291, IMG submission 203070) | Sediment microbial communities from Yellowstone Lake, YNP, Wyoming, USA - YL17G12_20 | ecosystem: Environmental > Aquatic > Freshwater > Lake > Sediment | place: USA: Wyoming | collected... | reverse complement strand
GCCGCTTCAGTTGGCTGCGGACGAAGGCCTGGCTGAACATGTCCCCCCGGTACATCCAACCGAGCCCATGGGCGTTGTACTCCTGCTCCTGCCGCTCCCGCCCGGGCACGACCCGTTCGCCGAAGTACTGGAGCAGGGCGGCTCGTTCGTGCACCTCATCGTCGTTGGTTGTGAACAGCCCGCCCTGGCAGCCGCTGCTGAGGGTCTTGGACGCCTGCGTGCTGTAGCCCGACGCGTCGCCCATGGACCCGCACAAACGGCCCTTGTACCTCGCCCCATGCCCCTGGGCCACGTCCTCGATCACGGCTAGGCCGTGCTTCCTGGCGATCTCAAGGACAGGGTCCATGTCGGCGGGCATGCCGTGGATGTGCACCGGCATGATGGCCCTGGTCCGCTCCGTGATGGCGTTCTCAATCAGGCGGGGGTCAATGCAGTAGGTGCGCGGGTCGATGTCGACGAAGACGGGGATGGCGTTGTGGTGGAGCACGGCAGCGGCGCTCGCCCAGAAGGTGAAGGCTGGCACTATCACCTCGTCGCCCGGCCCGATCCCCAGACCGGCCACGCACATGTGGAGAGCGGCCGTGCCGCTGTTGACGGGGATGCAGTGCTTCACCCCCATGTACTCAGCCCACTCCCGGGCAAGTCCCTCCGACTGAACGCGCTGCTGATCGGCGATCCTGGGTGCCTCGAGCACTGCCAGGACGGCCCTCCGGTCGGCTTCCGTGACGTCCGGCCATGGCTTGATGAAACCATCCGGCACGGTGCGCTTGCCGCCACGCAATGCGAGCTCATCCGACATTTGCTGACTCCTTGAGCCTTGGTGTTGAGTACACGCCGGGCCGGCGCATCCTGGCCCCGCTCCGCCGCCCCCTCTACTGCTCCACCAGCGCCGTCGCCGCCACCAGGGTATCAGGGATGCGCCTGTCCGACAACTGGCGCCTGAACTCGTCCACGGTGTGCTGCGCCCGGGGCTCTGTCCGGGGACCGCTGGCGTCACCGCCTGGCAGCTCTCTTGCGCTGTTGCGCCGGGTTACCGTCCGCCTGTGCTGCACGGTCCAGACAGAGATCGGGCAGGGCATCCAGCGCGCTGGCCACGTCGAGCAGGCTGATGCCCCCGACGGCCCGCTCTGCGCCGGCCCGGACACTGCCCGTCTATCCCAAGCGGCCCGCCCCGTCAAGGCGCCGCGCCGGCCTGCGCCACCGGCGAGAGATCCAGACACGCACAGCCGGCGCCCTCAGCCGCCGCTGCAGACCGGCCCGGCGGTGCGAATGTGGCGCAGCAGCCTGGTGCGGTTGCCCGGACGGCATGGTATCCAATGCGTGAGCAGCAGGCCCGTGCCGCCGTACCGCAGGATCGCCTCGCGCCAGGCCCGCACCTTCTCCGGCTCGCGCCCCGGCGCGCCCCACACCTCGAATCCCTTCTGCCTGAGCCGCCGGACGACGTCCGTCAGGACCGTCCCGTAGTGCCAGACGACCTGCACGACGTCCTTGGGGATCTTGTCCTCTCCCGCGCGCGACTTCTCGGCATGGACCTGCGCCGCTGCGTAGAGCTGCGCATCCTTCCACATGACCGCCCGCAGTGCGCGTTCCCTCAGCCCGTCCCTCAGCGTCCGGATGGCTGCTGCGTACTGGGCGTGCGAGCGGTCGTGATCCTCGTCCATCCCGATGTGGAAGAACCTGGGGGGCGCGCAGACGGCGGTCAGTTCGTCTATCAACCGGAAGGCGCGCCGCCAATACTCGTCGTTGTCGAAGAGACGGTGGTAGGGCCGGAACCAGTGGTTGTGCTCGTGCAGGGCGCTCTGGGCGAAGTTCAGCTTGGGCACGATCTCGATGCCGCGCTTCTGCGCCCTGCGGACCAATTGCCTCAGGTGCGACATGGGCACGGTGTAACGCCGCGCCAGTTCAGGATGGGACCTGTACTTCACACCGTCGGCACAGTCTATCACCAGCAGGTTCAGGCCTGCGTCGGCCATCCCGTCCACAACCTCGAGCCCGACGCTCAGATCGAACGGCTTCTCCCGGCCTTTGCGCCTCACCCACACGGGGTCGTAGTGGGTCAGGTGCAGCAGATACCCGCGGATCGGCACCACAGCTTCGGTCCTCATGCACGGCCTCCACAGGACAGAGGTTCGGCGCTCACTCGATCTTCGCCAGCCGCCTCAGTGTGCCGGCGAAGACGTCCTCCTTCTGCGCCGCGGTCAGGTTGAGCACTTCGAACTTGCGTACCTCCCGGCGGGCGAACGACGCCGTATCCGGCGCCGGGTGCGGGCCATCCGTGCCGAATAGCACGCGGTCCGAGCCGACCCGCCGGACTGCATCCTCGATCTTCCAGACGAGCGCCACGCCGCTTGCATCCAGGCAGACATTGTCGCATGCCTCGGCCAGTTCGATGAAGCCGTCCAGGCGCTCCGGCACGGTGCACAAGTACTGCCCGAGATGGGCGACGATGATGGACGTGTAAGGGAAGGCGGTCGCCAGCCGCTTGGCTGCCGCCAGGTCCCCCGAGAAGTCCACCAGGCAAGGCACTCCGAGCTGCCCGGCAAGCGAGAAGACGGGGTCCACGACGTACTCCGTCAGCCGGCACTCGGCAGCGTGGAGCTTGATGCCGCGGAATCCCAGCTCCGTGACGGCCCGCCGGATGGCCGGCAACACCGCCTTTCCGTAGGCCGGGAGCGCGTAGACGTACGGCACCAGGCGGCCCGGGAAGGCTTCGACGGCGGCGCGGGCCATCTCCACAGACCGGTCCGTCGAAGTGGACATGGCGAACACGACGGACTTCTCGATGCCCGCCGCGTCCATCGCCTCGACGATGGCATCAGGGCCGTATTCCGTAGCGGCTGCGTCGCCGTGCTTGAGGTGCGCGTGGGAATCGTAGACGAGCATCGGCCTGCTCCCCCTTCCTGAGCCGAGCGGCGGAACGCTCAGCGGAACTCCACCTTGCACTGCATCTTGTCCTCGAGCAACGGCGAGACCCAGTCGTTGAGCCGCTTCACCAGCGCGTCTCGCTTGGGCAGCAGGTCTTGCTCGGCGGCGAACTCCCGCGCGCGCTGCTCCAAGCGGCCCTGGAGTTCGCCCCTGGTGTCCCGGTTCTGGAGGTAGTCTTTGATGGCCACCAGGCCGCTTTTCTTCTCGAACAGCACCAGGGAGTTCAGGTCAACCGCCAGATCCAGCACCTCGGGATCGGGCACGGTCACGACGAGTCTCCCGTTCTCCGCCCGTATGTCTTCCGGGGTCAGCTTCTGCAGGTTGATGCCCGCCAGGAACCTGACCGTGCCCACCAGGACGCTGTCGTGCCATCCAAGCAGGACGCTCCCTTCCTTGGAGACCATGTCCACTCGCGTGGCCACGCGGTCGGTCACGAGGAACATTAGGTCCTCCCGGTGCAGAAACTCCATGGTGGACCGCTCAATGCGGTTCCAGTCCAGGGGCTTCCAGCGGAGCAAGAACACGACGACCGCCGCGATGCACAATACGATGGCAGCGACCATCGCGAGCTTCACGTAGCGGACGACCAGGCGGACTGAAGAGAGGACGTGTCTCGGTTCGGGGGACTCGTTCGGCATCCTTCGTGTACCTCTGCGGGGAGCCTGACAGCGCTGCGCGGGGCCAGCAGCCGGTCAGCACGACACCAGCCGAAGCAGCAGGAGGATGACGAGCAGCAAGGCGACGGCCAAGGCGACAGCCTTGGGTACACGGAAGGGCTGGCGGCCCGGCAGACCTGTTAGCATGGCAGCGCTTCTCCGACTTGAGACTGGGCACGAGTCGCCTCGGAGCGACGCCGACAATATACCCCTGCCGTCGGGCCGAGCGCAACAGGTCGAGTCAAGCCACGCAAAAGCCTACCTGGACAACAACCTGCGAGGCCGTTCAGATGACTTGGTCGTCCGGGACCGTGCCGACGATCTGGGCGGGGTTGCCTGCCACGATCGCCCGGTCGGGCACGTCCCGCGTCACCACTGATCCGGCCGCCACGAATGCGTTCTGGCCGATGGTGACGCCGGGCAGCAGCACGCTGGCTCCCCCTACGCGCGCCGCCCGCAGGATCCGCGGCGCCGCTGGGATGAACTTGAGCGAGGGCCGCCGGTATGAGATCGCGCGGTCGTTCATGGTGGTCACGCGCGGCCCGCAGAACACCTCGTCTTCGATCGCAACTCCCCGCGTGATGTAGCAGGCGCTTTGGAGCGAGACGTAGTTCCCGATGGTTACTTCGCCCTAGATGTCCACGTTCGACCCGATGGTGCAGTGCATGCCGATGCGGGCGTTGCTCCGGATCAGGACGAAGTTCCCCAGACGCGTCCCGGTTCCGATCTCCACGCTGGGGAAGATGACGCAATACTGCCCTCTCTCCTCCGCCATGGAACTCCCCTTCTGAGACGAGTCGGCCCTCAGGGACCAGCCCGTTGACGGCGTGCGTCTCCGGCGCGTTGGCCCTGCACGGAATGCATGGTGAGCGTTGAATGCTACTGTGCGGGCCCCGTACAATCAACGCCCCCTCGAGGTGTATGCGGCATGGCGCGAGTGCTCCTATCCGCTCCGTTCGACAAGCCCTGGAGCAACGGGCCGTATCTCGAGACGGCGCTCCGTGAACTCGGCTGCGACGTGTCGCGCTTCGATTTCCGCAGCTCGCCGGACCCTAACGCAGGCGTCCTCGCCTTGGCTCAGGGCTTCCGGCCCGTTGTCCACATCATCTGGAAGGGCGAGGTGTACCAGCCCGCGGCCCTGCGCCGCCTGTCGGAACGCGGCGCCTACAACGTGCTTTGGCACCCGGACGTGAGCCTGCCCTCCTGGCTGCCGCCGTTGGCGCAGGCGAGCGACCTCTGCTGCGTCCAGAGCCGCGGGATGCTGCATCCCTTCCGTCTCGCCGGCATCCGTGACCCCGAGTGGCTCATGGAAGGCCTCACGCCTTCGTGCTTCCCGTTTGAAGCCATCACCCCTGCCGAGCGCGGGGATTACGAATGCGACGTCGCGCTGATCGGGACAGTGGACGGCTCGCCAGGCTACCTCAAGCGCCTATGGGCGCTCGACCGGCTCGTCCGGGAGGGGTTCCGAGTGAAGTGGTGGGGGCGCCGCGTGCCGTTGCTGCACAACCCGCTCAGGGCTTGGCTGTCTCCTGCACGGCGCGCCTGGGGTGGGCGCCTCGTCTGGGGCGAGTCGTACGCCACGGCCTGCCGCGGCGCCAAGGTCCTCCTCACGCTTCCCCGCGATCCGGATGCGCCCGGCGGCCTGAGCAGCGGCGCCTTCATGGCTACCGGCGCGGGGGCATTCCACCTGTGCCTGTACCGCAGCGGCATGGAGGAGTTCTTCCGGCTCGGCTCCGAGGTTGTCTCCTTCCACGACGAGGATGAGATGGTCGAGAAGGTCCGCTACTACGTCACCCACGACGAAGAGCGCCGTGCTGTGGCGGAGGCGGGCCGTCGGCGGACGCTGGGCGACTACACGAACCATCACACCTTCAGGCGCCTGTTCCGCATGATTGCCGACAGGGGCGGCCCGCAGCTCTGACGCCCGTTTCCACATCGCAGGGCGTGTTGAAGCCGGCCCGGGCGATGGTATAGACTGTTGCTTTGAGCGTTCGGCCGCCTTTCGCGGCCCTGCGTCCCGCGCATAGTTCCGTTGACCCATGTCCAACGGACTGGTATGAGGAGCTTGGCGACGGCCCCGAAAGCCGCGGGGACGCGCCGCCAGGTCCACTCCCGTTGCCCTCCGGTTGGGGAAGGCTGGCAAACCGTGGCACGGATACTGCTCTCGGACCCCGCCGACAGGCCGTGGAGCTGGGGCCCCCACCATGAGATCGCCCTGCGGGACCTCGGCTACCAGGTGCTGCTGTTCGACTTCCGCGGCACGCGCGACCCCAACGACGCACTTCTGAGCACCGCCCGCGAGTTTGCGCCCGCCATTCACATCGTGTGGAAGGGTGAGGTCTTCACCCCGGATACCTTCCGCAAGCTCTCCGCGCAGGGCATCTACAACGTCCTCTGGCATCCCGACGAAACTATGCCCGAATGGCTCCCGCCTCTGGCCAAGGCGAGCGACCTGTTCCTCAGCCAGTTCACCGGCATGATGGACACCTATCGGCGGGCGGGCATACGGAACATGGACTGGCTGCTGGACGGCATCACGCCCTCTGTCTTCCAGTACGAACAGATCAGCCCGGAGGAAAGGCGGAAGTACGCCTGCGAAGTCGTCCTGATCGGCACCATTGACCGCATACCTGAGTATCGCAAACGCATGTACGCCCTGAACCGCCTGATCCGCGAGGGGTTCGACGTCAAATGGTGGGGCCGCCCCGTCTCCTTCCGCCGCAACTCCCTCTCAGACTGGTTCTCCCCGGCGCGCAAGGCATGGGGACGCGGCATGGTCTGGAACGACACCTTCGCTAAGGCCTGCCACTGTGCCAAGATCGTACTCGGACTCCCGCGTTGCCCCGAGATCCCCGGCGGGCTGAGCAATGCAGCCTTCTGGACGACGGGCGTGGGGGCCTTCTACCTCGCCCTTTACAAGGCAGGCATCGAGGAGTTCTTCGCCCCCGACAGAGAGGTCGCCCTCTTCCGCGATGGGGACGAGATGGTGGAGAAGACCCGGTATTACCTGTCCCACGACGAGGAGCGGCACGCCATCGCCCAAGCGGGACAGAGGCGCGCCCTGGGCCAGTACACGAACCAGCAACTGCTCCGCCGCCTTCTTGACATGGTAGCCGCCCGGGGCGGCCCCGCCGTATAGCGCTCGCCCCGCGCCCCGTTTTTGCTCTTCCCTCCTTGCCTTCTTGGTCTCTGCTTCCGCGGCGGCCCGGCGGTCCAGACCGACGCGTCGTGGCCGGCCGACCGGTAGCCTGCACGCTGGCCCGCCCTTTGCACCGCCGTGTGATCGGGCCCCCCGGCGCGGCGAAGCACTCGCAATCCTGCCGAGAGTCGCCGGTCCCGCGCAGTTGCCCGGGCCGGGGGGCGCGCGTAGAATGACTCGCTTCATCTGCTGATGGCTTGCTCTTTCTGCACGGTCCTGGGAGCGGAGGGCTGCGATGACACCGAGACTTGAGCGATTCGCACGGGTTGGGCGGCTGGCCATTGTTGGCCTCTTGGCTGCATTGAGCGTGGCCGCACTGGCTGCCGAACAGCAGGTGCGGCTATCCGTCCGTACGGACAGGCCGGACGCGGTCTACGCGAAGGGCGAGACGGCCACGTTCACCATTGAGCTGACCGGCGCGGCCAGTCAGGCGGAGCCGCCGCACGCCGAGTGCGAGGTCTCCACGGATGCGTTCTGGCACGCGGACAAGACGGCGATCGGCTTCCTGAACGGCAAGGCGCAGCTGACCGCGTCGCGCGACTTCCCGTGCGTTCTGTGGGTGCGCGTCACCTACGGCGAGCCGGCCCCGACGCCCGAGGACCCGAAGGCCGAGAGGAAAGTGCAGGCCGTCGGCGGCGCTGCGTTCAGCCCTCAAGAGATCGCACCCTCGATGCCCGCCCCCGACGACTTCGACGCGTTCTGGGCGCAGCAGAGGGCGCGCGTGGACGCCATTCCGCCCACCCCGGTCCTCGAGCCCGCGCAGTCGCCCGACCCGAAGGTTGACCTGTTCAGCATCACGATGGACAACATCAACGAGACGAAGGTATACGGCTACCTGGCGAAGCCGAAGGGTGATGGACCGTTCCCCGGCTACTTTCAGCCGCAGTGGGCAGGCGTCTACTCGCTCGACCCGGCCTGGGCCGTCGGCCGCGCACAGCAGGGCTTCATCGCGCTCAACATCAACGCCCATGCCATCCCGAACGGCAAGCCGCCGGAGTATTACAGGGCGCTCGACGCCGGGGCGCTCAAGGGCTATCCGTACCAGGGGCGGGAGAGCCGCGAGACGTGCTACTTCCTTCGTATGTACCTGTCGGACTACCGCGCGATCGAGTACCTCGTCACCCGCCCGGAGTGGGACAAGAAGCATCTCGTTGTGTCAGGCGGCAGCCAGGGCGGAGGCCAGGCAATCGTGACGGCGGCGCTCGATTCCCACGTCACGGCCGTCGCGGCGGACGTGCCCGCCATGTGCGACCTGACGGCCGTGGTGGCCGGTCGCGCGTCGGGATGGCCGATGTTAGTGGCAGTGAAGGACGGCAAGCCGGACCCGGTACAGCTCCAGGCGGCACGGTACTTCGACGTGGTGAACTTCGCGCGCGAAGTGGAGGTGCCGGTGATGATAGGGACCGGCTTCGCGGACCTCGTCTGCCCGGCCTCCAGCGTCTTCGCGGCCTACAATGCGCTGCCGGGCCCGAAGGAGATGGTCATAGACCCGCTCTCCGACCACCAGCGCGGGATGGACAAGTGGTGGAAGGCCTCGTGGGACTTCTTCATCGCCCACGGCAAAGATTAAGCCGTGCACACGCCGTGCCCGGCCGGGGCCCCGGCGGTCAGCGGCGGCGGCCGGCCTGCTCGCCGAGCGTGATCCGCTGGGCGGGCCCTTCGTACTCCTTGCGGCCCTGCCAGTAGACCGTCACGTCGCCCGCCAGGCCGAGGCCGCCCTCGCCCAGTTCGACCGAGAGGCCGGACGTGTTCTCACTGCTGATGTAGACCGTGCTGCCCGCGATGCGGCATTCGAAGGAGCTCTGTCGGTCGGGCGCGGTCGGGCGGTTCATCTCGATGCCCCAGGCGCCGCGGTGCCGGTTCGTGTCCCCCAGAAACGCGAACTGGTCCGGGCGCTTGCGCTTGTGCTGGAGCAGCCAGCGCGCGTTGGCTTCGCTCTGGTCGCCCGGCAGGTCGTGTCCCTGGCCCTTCACGATGACCATGTCCGGCTCGTTGCCGTAGCGGCGCAGCTCGGCCTGCATGGCATAGGCGTTGTCCACCGGCACGGCGCCGTCCGCGTCTCCGTGCCAGACGCGGAAGGGCAGGTAGGAGGCGTTGCGCCCCAGCCCTGAGCCGGGGGGCGCATTCCACGTCCCGCCGGCGCACGGACAGACGGCGGCCCAGCGATCGGGCGTGCGCAGGCCGATGGCCCACGCGCCGCCGCCGCCCATCGAGTGGCCGGTGAGGTAGACGCGGTCCGGGTCCACGCGGAAGTCGCGCTCCACGTCTTCCAGGGCCTCCCAGAGGTCGTCTTCGGCCGTCTCCGTCCATCCTCTGTTGCCTCGGCCCCAGGGCACGAGGCTGTAGTGAGGTTCGAGGGGTTGCGGCTCCGCGCCGCTCCGGGCGGCCTCGCGCGGATGGAAAGTGACCTCCATGTAGAAGAGCGGGTGCGACGAGCCCGCGCCGTGCAGGTAGGCGATGAGTGGGTAGGCGCGCTCGGGCTCCCAGCCGCGCGGGAGGCCGAGCGTGTAGTACTGCACGGAGCCGTCGTAGCGGGAAAGCCGGGCGAGAACCAGGCTCCTGTCGCCGTGGCGGTACGTCTCCCAGTCGCCGGCGTCGGCGTTGAGGCCCTGCAGGATGCTCGTCGCATCCCGGACGCAGTCTGTCGCGACCTGTTCGTCGTCGTCCACGGCGAACATCGCACGGTTCCATTCGCTCTGGACGGTGGCCTCTACGGAGCGCAGATGGCGCGTGAAGAGCGGGTGCGGTGAGGCGGCGGCCAGTTCCTCGATGCGGTCGCGGAGCTGCGCAATCACGCGCCCCGGCGCTTCGAGCAACACCGTGCGCTCTGCGAGCACATCGCCCCCGTCCGCGAGCAGCTCGACCTTCAGCTCGAGCGCCTTCTCGGGCAACTGACCCGGCGCAGCCTGCACGGCAAACCGCCGGAAGCCGTCTGCCAGGCGGCCCTGCTCAACCGGCAGCTCCTGCCTCGCCTCTCCCATCTGCGCGCGGATCGTGAGCCGCCGGTCGGACGCCGCGGCGACGATCAGCTCCGCCCGGCCAGTGGGCCGCCAAAGCCGGCTGCGGCTCACCTCGATGGACGCCGTCTCATGCGGCGGCGGGCCGACGACGAGTTGCTCGAACAGGCCGGGCCGCGGCTCGCCGCCCGCGCCGCGGCCCCAGAAGAGGCGGCGCTGCTCGCCGTCGTCCGTGTCGTTCACCTGCACGCTCAACCCGATCAGGGGCGACACGCCCGGCGCCGTGTCGAAGGCGTCCCACGGGAACGCCACGTCATAGAGCGTAGTGCCTGCCTGGTCGTCGCGGACGATGGAGCACGGGTAGTCACGGGAGCCGTCGGCCATGTAGCTCCGCCCGAGCTTCCCCTGGAAGTGGGCCCAGACCTTCGGCCCGTCAGCGGTGAGCGCAACCGCGATGGAGGCGTCGTCCGGGCCGACCATTGCCGTGTCCTTGGGCCGGCGGCCCGAGCCGTCCCCCCGCGCGTCCACGCCGACCTGGAGCGAGTCGCCGTCCCAGATGTCACTGCCGCGGCGTGTGTTCACGTGCTTGTCGTCTTTCACGAGGACGCGCAGCCGGACGTAGCGGTCAGTGACGGCGGCCCAGCCCTGGGCCGCCGTGCCAACCTGGGCGTCCGCCAGCTCGAAGAGCGGGGCGGCCTGGTGCCATGCCGTATCGTCATCTGCGACCCAGGGGATGCCGGGCAGGCCCGGCGGGAGCTTGAGCGCGGGCAACTGGAAGATGAACAGCACGCCGGCGACGACGACTTCCATGGCTGGCCTCCTGCTTCACAGGATGCGCAGACTGACGCGGAGATGGCATTCTACTCGCCCTTTCGCCCCCGCGCCAGCGGCACCGCGCCAAGATGCGCGAGGCAGTTCGTCGGCTGTTGACGGCAGCGTTAGGGGAGTTAGGATACGCGTCTCTGCCGGGGCGAGGACCCGCCTGCGCTGAAGCTGCGTGGCGCCCCTTGGGCGCGCGAGGACGAGGACGAGAGCAGGACAAAAAACGGGACGGAAACATGACATGAAGGCGGCGCTCGAGTGCCGGCAACCGGAGGGGGCCGTTCCCATCTGGGAACTCGACTTTCAGCCCTGGGATGCGGCCTCTGGGCGACACATCATCTTCGGGCGGGAGTATGAGTCCCTCAGCCGCGCAGAGCAGGAGCGCGCGCTCCACTCGAACGCGGAGGTCATGCTCTCCGTGGCGGGGGAGTTCCACTTTGCCGGGCTGCGGGCGCCCGGAAACTACTGGGAAGTGGCGCCAGGAGTGCCGGCGTACTCGTGGCTGCCGGAGGAAGCGCGGTGGCAGCAGACGCGCATCCTGTGCGAGCTGGCAGACGACCTGGTGATCGTGGGCGGCAGCGGCGGGGTGATCACGCCGCCGTCGGCGGGCTACGTGGAGTTCTGCTACAAGCTGTTCGACGCGCCCGAAGATATTGATGAGATGGCCAGGCGGACGCTGGCGTCCGGGCTGGAAGCGGCGAAGCGGCTGCGGGACGTGGGCGTGGAGGCGGCAGTGACGTCGTCGGACATTGCGGACAACCACGGGCCGTTCTTCAGCCCGGCGCAGATGGAGCGGTTCGTGCTGCCGTACCTCCGCAAGTGGGCGGAGGGCGTGCGCGCTATGGGGCTTTATGCCATAATGCACACCGATGGGGACATCGCCCCGTGCCTGGAGGACCTGGCGGAGAGCGGCATCCACGCTCTCCAGGCGATAGACCCCGTGGCCGGGATGGACATACGAAAGGTGAAGGCGCAGGTGGGCGCGCCGGCGCGGCCGGGGCGCGGCGGACGAGTGTGCCTGTGCGGGAACGTGGACTGCGGGCTGCTCGTGAGGGGGCCGGCCGAGAAGGTGTACGAGGAGACGTGTCGGCTGTTGGAGGACTGCAAGGCCGGCGGCGGGCTCGTGCTCGGGGCGTCGAACGCCGTTTTCCACGAAACGCCGATTGAGCACTACAGGCAGATGATACGCGCGTGGCGGGAGCACGGCAAGTACAGCGAATGCTGACAGGGACGCAGAGGATGGAGCGAATGGAGGCTGAACAGCCAAGGAGGTAGGGGAGCGGGCATAGGGCGGAGTGCCGACAACCGAGCGAGGTGCGGATTCTCGGTGGAACAGCAGGTTGGGGCAACATAGAAGATGACACGACGATACATGACGCCCATTGTTCTCGGGCTTGTTCTGTGGGCCACTAACGGGCGAGCCGACTACCTCCAGGACGCCCGTGAACGGACTCAAGCCAAGATCGGTCACCTAGAGCGAACCGTGGCGTTGCTTCAGCGCCTTGAAAAGGACGGCCCCCACGACTTGGCCGGGAATCTGGGCAAAGAGGACCTCGAGGCCCTTCTCTACTCGAAGGACCCCGCTTTGGGCGAAGCAGTTCTGAGTTACTGCAAGCTGAGGTTTGGAGACGACCTCCGGGGGCATTCGGCCGACCCAGATGCCTTTTCTGGAGCGATGCAGTACCTGGAGGCGATTCGCTACCGACCGTGCGCGGAGCCGTTCGCTCGTGCCGTCGGCAAGATGCAATGGGAGCCCGATCAGGGAGCGATCCTGCCTGTCTGCTCCGTCCTCAAGTCCATCATCTTCTGGGGGGAATGGGAAGACCCACGGGCTGCGATCCTCTCTCAACTGGTCCGTGACTACGAGGAGGACGTCTACTACTTGGACGGACCTGCCTACGCGCTTGAGGCCATGGGGGACGAGAGCACTGTACTCGCCCTCATCGATATCATGGAGCGTATCCAAGACAAGGGACTCAGATACCGCAAGAGCTCAGTGCTCACAGTCATCGCCGAAATGATGAAGCCCTCTTACAGCAAGGCTCTCGCACGGCTTGCGGAGGTCATCCGGGGGGCATCGGATGAGAACGCTCCCTATGCGATGGAGATCGCCGAACCTTTTGCCAGCAGTGACGTTGATGACGCGCTGGTGGCGACTGCGGCCAACAAGCAGGCACCCATCGGAGTCAGGGGAGAGGCCGTGCGCACGATCGGCGAAAGAAAGATCGCGAGGGCTCGCGACTTGATCGAGGAGATCGGCCGAGAGGAGCATCTCCATCAGGCTGTCGCCCAGGCCCTCAAGCATATTGGCGGGCAGAGCTCGCTGCCTCTCCTCGCTTCCTACCTCGAAGATCCTGAGATGGTAAGAATCTACGCCGCCGAGTCAATCGGTGTCATTACCGGTAAACCATTCGGCCCTGATGCCCAAGGCGTGGCAGCAGCTCTTGAATGGTGGAAGGAACACTCGCAGGGGTCTGAACAACCGGATCGAACGCGACTGCAGTGACTCCGAGGATGCCCCCCGCTGGCGGACGCGGCGCCAGCCGGCGGACTACGAAGAGGAGGCGAGAACGGGTAGGGGTAAGTGGGAGCAGGAGTAGGAGCAAGAACTACGGTGGCACGGGAGGGGAGGATGGGAGGTCTGATCGAAGAGGGGGCGATGGTGCTGTTCCAGGGGGACAGCATTACGGACGCCGGCAGGAAGCGGGAAGACGGCTTCGACCTCGGCTTCGGCTACGCACTGATGGCGGCCTCGTGGTTCTCGGCGCTGCACCCGGAGCGGCGCGTTGTCTTCCTGAACCGCGGGATCGGCGGAGACAGGGTCAAGGACCTGCGGGCGCGCTGGCAGCGCGACTGCATCGAACTGAAGCCGACGTGGGTGTCCATCCTCATCGGGATCAACGACACGTGGCGGCGTTACGACAGCAACGACTGCACGTCGGCCGAAGAGTTCGAGGCGGTCTACCGCGAGATACTGAGCGCGGTGCGGAACGAAACGGGCGCGCGGCTCGTGCTCTGCGAGCCGTTCGTGCTGCACACCCAGGAGGACCGCATGACGTGGCGCGTGGACCTGGACCCGAAGATCCACGCCATCCGCAAGCTTGCGCGCGAGTTCGGGGCTCTCCTGGTGCCGCTGGACGGGATCTTCGCCGCGGCGTCCGCGTTGCGCGAGCCGAGCTTTTGGTCGAACGACGGCGTCCATCCCTCGCCGAGCGGGCACGCCCTCATGGCGCAGTCATGGCTCCGGGCCGTCGGCGTGCTGTGAAGGCAGGCCGGCCATGCCGCGAGTCGCCCAGTGCGAGCCGCAAGACGAAGCCGCTCCGGCACGCCTGGAAGGCCTGCCGGAGCGACTCCGAACTCCAGCCTTATGCCTCGTGACCGGAAGCAACTGCCTCCGGCGGACAGCGGCCGGGTCTCCTCGGCGCGGGGCTATTTCTTGCCCAACACTGCGTCCTTGGCCGCCTTGGCGATGCGGAACTTCAGCACTCGCTTGGCGGGGATCTGGATGGCTGCGCCTGTCTGGGGGTTGCGGCCCATGCGCGCCTTGCGCTGGACTACGACGAGCTTGCCGACGCCCGGCAGCGTGAAGCCGTTCTTCGCTTCCTTGCAGGCCAGGGCCGCGATCTCCTCGAGGACCTGCACGGCCTGCTTCTTCGCCAGGCCGCACTTCTCGGCCAGGGCGGCCACAATCTGCGACTTCGTCATCGCCTTTGCCATGCCTTCTCCCTTCCCCTGAAAAGAGTGATTGCCGCGTTCACCGGGCGGAATGATACCGAAACGCTCGGGCTCACTGCAAGCAAATCCGCATGTACAGCGGCCGGGGGCGAGTCCCACATCCCTCCGGCGGGAGAGACGACCGGCGCCGCTCTCAGAGGCGGCAGCAGTAGCCGAAGAAGCCGAGCCGGTCCAGGTCGGCGCGGAGTCTGCGGCACGCCGCGTCGTCCAGGCGGTGGAGGGGCAGGCGGGGCTGCCCGCAGTCCAGGCCGATCATCTTCATGATGGGTTTCACTGCGGAGAGCCCGCCGGACCTGTAGAGCACGGCTACCATTTCGCGCGCCCTGGACTGCTCCGCCTGCGCCGTGCGCATGTCGCCAGCGGCGTAGGCGTCCATGATGCGGCGGTAAAGCGGCGCGGCGAAGTTATACGTGGTGCCGATGGCGCCCTGCGCCCCCAGCGCCAGCGCCGAGAGCAGGATCTCGTCCCGCCCGAAGAGCATGTCGAAACGGCCACCTTCCAGCGCCAGGCACCGCCCGTAGTCCATCAGATCCTCGTAGGTGAACTTGGCGCCGGCGAGGGTCGGGATGCGGTCCGAGGCCGCGCTCATGAAGTCCACGGCCGGCGTCGTCACGCCCGTCATGGAGGGCATGTGGTAGTAGTAGAAGGGCACGTCGGGCGCGGCGGCAGCGACCTCGGCGCAGAACGAGACGAGGTCTTCGACAGAGGAAGGCTTGAAGAAGCTCGGGGCCATGGCGGCAATCCCGTCCGCACCGATGCTCCGCGCGTGCGCCGCGAGTTCCCTGCAGTCGGGCAGGCAGTTGTGCCCCACGTGGATGATGACGACGAAGCCGCCTTCTGCGAGGCGCCGCCAACGTTCTGCGACAAGGCGGCGTTCCTCGACGGTGAGCGACATGCTCTCGCCCGTCGTGCCGCAGACGAAGGCGCCCCGCACGCCGTTCGCGATAAGCATCCGGCGAAGGTCGTCAATGCGTCCGAGGTCGAGGGTGCCGTCCGGGCGCATCGGCGTCGGCGGGGCGGCGACCAAGCCTGTCAGGTGGGCCATGGCAGGGGTCCCACATCAGTGTGCATGAGCGGCTCTGGAGGCCGTCGCTTCGGCCTCAGCGTGTTGGCCGGGCGGCGCGCCGGCGTCGTCATACAGCCGCTCCGCGTAGTGTACGAACTCCACGTAGGCCTCGACGAACTCCCGGCCGGCTTGGACGCTCTCGCCGACGTGCCCGTCATCGCATTGCCCCTTTTCCCCAATCCAGACCGAGCGGCGGCGCACGCTTTAGGCACCAAACCATTACGGCCTGACTACGGGCACGGGCGACTGGGTGTCCGTCGAGACGCAAGTCGGGACCGGCCTCAAGCGGCCGGAGGCCCCGGCGTCACTTCTGATCGAGCAGCCCCTCGACCCGGAGCAGGTTCGAGACGGCGGTGGCGTAGTCGGTGCGGGCCTGGACGACGTCCCTCTCGGCGCTGGCGGCGGCCTCCTGGGCGAGGAGCACGTCCACGCTGTTCGACCGGCCGAGGGTGAAGCTCTTCTCCTCGGCTTGGAGCAGACGTTCGGCCAGGTCCCCCGCCTCGCGCGCAGAGGCGATCCTTCCCTCTGCGGTCTTCAGGTCGGAGAGGGCGTCGGCGACCTCGCGCGTGACCCTCTCAGCGACGTTCCTGAGCTGCACTTTGGCCCGCTCGTGGTTGAAGGTGGCGGCCCGGTAGTTACCACGCGCGGTGCGGTTGGGGATCGGCCACTCGAAGAACAGCCCCGCCTCCCACGAGTTGAAAGTCCCCTGCTCGGCCATGTCCACGCTCGAGCTGAAGTTGTCCGCGAGCCCGGCTACGCCCGCGTCCCCGAAGAGCTGAAGCGTGGGCAGGCGCTGGTTTCTGGCGAAGTTGCGCTGGATCTCCGTGCTCTCGACGGCAAGGGTCGCCTGGATGTAGTCCGGCCGAGACTTCGTGGCTGCGTCGAAGGCCTCGGAGAGCGAGGTACTGACCAGGTTCTCCCCCGGCGAATCGGCCAGTTCGAACTCGACTTGGGCAACGTTCTGGTCGAGGACGCCCATGACCTTCAGGAGCCTGCGCCGCAGCTTCGTGATGTCGTTCTGCGCGTTCAGTATGGAGACGGCCTGAGCGGCGGCGCTGGACTTGGCGCGGGTGACCTCGATCGGGGCCGCCTCGCCCACCTTCACCTGGGACTCGGCACGCTGGACCAGCTTATTGGCGCGCTCAAGCTGCATCTCCCGCACCTTCAGGTCGGCGATGGCGAAGTACAAGTCCCAGTAGGCGCTCTCGACCTCGAACAAGCTCCGGAGGAGCGAGTCGCGGAAGGCCTGCCGGGCGGACGCCCAGCTCTTCTCTGCCAGCGAGATGTCCGTCCGGTTGATGCCGATGCCGAAGTTCTTCAGCAGATCCTGCCGAACAGAGAGCGTCACGTCCGTCTCGTGCTGCGGGTTGAGCGTGCTCATGCCGGTGAGGTCGCGGACGTATTGGGTCGAGGCGTCGAGTTCGACGTCCGTGCCGGTGATGAACCGCTTGCGGATGCCGGCGCTGATCTGGCGCTGTGAGATGCTCTCCTCCGTCAGTGGGACGCCGGCGACAGGGATGTTGGTCCTGCCGGCCGAGCCCTGGGCGAAGACGGTCGCATCAAACTCGCCCTTGGCGCTCATGATACCCGCCTCGGCGGCGTCTGCCCCGAGAGAGGCCGCCCAGACGTCCTTGTTGGCCCGCCGCGCCAGGTCAAAGCAGTAGCTCAAGGGGAGCTTCTCCGGAAGCGTGCTCGGCTTGGCGAGCCCGGCCCCAGCCTGGACAGCAGCGGCGCTGGGCGCGGGGCCGCTCGTGCGAGCCGGGGCCTCGTAGGGGCCGAGCGTCGCCCCCGGTCCGGCCACGGTCTGGCGAACGCATGAAGAGCAGAGCACCCACGCCCCAAGCAGGACGAGGAGCGACAACGCTCGGTTCGGTCGCGTCTTCACTGGTGCGGCTCCTTTGCTGGCAAGAGCGCTCGCCGGGCAGGCGATGGTCCATGGGTGCGCTTGCGCGCCGGGCCTCGGATGCGTTCGTAAGCGTGGGGCCATCGCCGCGCTCTGAGCCGGCCGTTCGGCTCGGTGTGCCATCAGGTGCGGCCGGCCACTTCCGTCGTCTCCGGCAGCGCCACCTTGGTCCGGATCAGGATGACGGCGCGCGCGGACATGCCCGGAAGCGGATCGCTCCTGAGCGGCTGCAGGGGAATAAGCTTCACGCGTACCAGCTCCGGCCCGACCTGCTCGGACTCATCCGTGCCGACAGTTCTCTGGCGATCCAGGGAGGACGTGGCGCCGCCCACGCTCACAACGGCAGCGGCCACACGTTCGCCGGAGGCGAGCTTCACCTTCGCCCGCTGCCCCGGGTGGACGTAGAAGGCGTCCTTCTCGCGCACGTAAGCGGAGATCCACCGGCCCTGGCTGTCGTTGGTGACCTGGAGCAGGACCTCACCGGCGCGGCATGTGTCGCCGACGTGGTTGAAGACGCGCACCACGCGGCCCGTGACGGGGCTCTTTATGCTCATGGCGTCCTGGCGCGCGGCGAGGTCATCTTCGGCCCGCCCCAGCGTGGCCTTTGCGGCTTCCATCCTCTCCGCGGCCAGGGCCTTCTGGACCTCGGAGGCGTTGGCGTTCTCCAGTTCGGCCCGAGCCTGGCGCAGCTCGGCCTGCCGGATCACCAAGTCCGACTTTAGGTTCTCCACCTCGTTAGCGGCCGCCTGCGCCAGGGCAAGCGCGGCCTCCCTGGCATTCAGCATCTGAGTGCCCGACTCGGTCTCCTCGGGGGTCGGGCCGGCCCGGAGCCGCTGGAGTTCGAGTTCCGCCTGGCGCGTCACTTTCTGCTGGGTGATAAGCTGCGTCCTCTTCGTCTCCAGGATGAACTGGGAGTCGATGCCCTCGCCGACGAGTTGCTCCGACTGGCGCACTTCCAGTTCGTAGAGCGCGAGGAGCGCTTCTGCCGCTTCCACCCGCGCCTGAGAGGCGAGGATTTCCTCCTGGCGCGCGCCCTTCAGAAGGTGCGCCAAGTCGGCCTTGGACTGGTCGCGCTCGGCTTGGGCCCGGCGGATCTCCTCAACGAGCCTTGACTGGCGCATCTCGAGCGCGCGCTGGGCCTGCTCGACGCGGGCCGTGGCCGCCTCGGCGACGGCTGTCGCCGTTTTGATGCCGTTGTCTACACGCTTTTTGGTCAGCTCGATGTCGGCCACGGCCTGGTCGTACAGGCTCTGGTCGAGCGCTACGGTGGCCTCGGCCGAGTGGAGAGTGGCCGTGAGCTGCGGGTCGTCGAACTCCACGAGCGCCTGTCCCGCCTGCACCTGATCGTGCGTGCTCACGCGGAATCCTCCCAGGCGTCCTTCGGCCCTGCTGGGCACGTTGATCACCGCTGCAGCCACCGTCGTGCGCACCGTTCCCACTCGGGTCCACGCAAGCCACACGAACAGGCCAACGACCAACAACACGACAGCCAACGCCCCCGCGCCGATGAGGATGAGCCGGCGGCGCCAAGCCTTGCGCTCGGGCGGCGGCTCGGCCCCGCGGGCCTTTCGCCGCTGTTCATACCTTGCGCCCAAGGTGTCTTCCGTTGCCATTCCTTCACCTCGCGCCACTCGGCGCGAGCTCCTTCCTCTGAAGCCGAAAAGCCAAGGGCGGGTGCCGTTCCCGGCATGCACTCGCCGCCTGCTGCATTCCCATGCTGTGCGCCTTGCGGCCGGCGCCCGGTCAGATCTCGCGGCTGACGATCGCCTGACTGTGTTGGTCGAGGCGCCCTACGCTTTCGATCTCGAAGCGGTTGCCGTCCGCATCGGCAATGAGCAGGCGCCCATGGGGGAGCCTGCGGATTTGATGGAGGTCCACGACGTCGAAGGAAGCGTAGCCCCGATTCGTCTGAACCTCCCAGTGGGTCACGCCCATCGTCTCCGTGATCTCGTCCACACGGATGATCCGTGCAACATAGTACATGCGGTCCAATGCTCTTTCCAGCGCCTGCTGGCTCGCCTCGTCCAGCTTGTGGGGCCGGACCACGAGCGCCACTTCCTTGTCCTTCTCATCCAGGAAGCTGATGTAGTCCACGTTGCCGGACAGGGGGAAGGTGCGGCGCGCGTGCACGTTCTGGTACTCCTTGTCGTCCACGGAGAGGTGCAGGACGTGGAACGCGTCCTCCCAGAGGCGTACGCGCTCGGGCTGCACGAGCCACTCCGGGCCTGCAGGTTCGTTCCTGGTTGTAGGGGTCATGTCCGCTGTCATGGTTCACTTCGGCCGACCGCCGTGGCATCGTCACCAGGCCCGCATCTTGGACAGTTCCGACTGGAGCTTGCAGAGCCGGCCGTACAGGCCGCCAGACTCGATGAGCTCTTCGTGCGTGCCGATCTCGATCAGCTTGCCCCGCTCCAACACGATGAGGCGGTTCGCCTTGCGCAGTGTGGAGAGCCGGTGGGCTATGGCGAACGTCGTGCGGTTCTTGACCAGGCGCTCCAGGGCGACCTGGATGAGAGCTTCGGTCTCGGTATCCACGGAGGCCGTGGCCTCGTCGAGGATCAGGATGCCGGGGTCGCGCAGGATCGCCCGTGCGATTGAGATGCGCTGGCGTTCGCCGCCGGAGAGCGTCTGGCCGCGCTCGCCGATGATGGTGTCGTAGCCGTCCGGCAGGTTGACGACGAACTCGTGGGCGTTGGCCGCCTTCGCGGCGTCAATGATCTCGTCGGCCGAGGCCTCGGGCTTCGCGTAGGCGATGTTGGCCCAGACCGAGCCGTAGAACAGGTACGGCTCCTGGAGCACCACGCCGATCTGCTCGCGGTAGGAGCGCAGGGAGAGGTCCTGGACGTCGTGGTCGTCAATGAGGACCTCGCCTTCGTCCACGTCGTAGAAGCGGGCGATCAGGTGCACCAGGGTGCTCTTGCCCGCGCCGCTGGGGCCGACCAGGCCGATCATCTCGCCCGGCTGTACGACGAAGGACACGCCGTCCAGCGCGTACTTGCCGGGGTCGTAGGAGAACCGCACGTTGCGGAACTCCACCTTGCCTTTCAGAGGGCTGAGCACTATGCCGTCCTTCCTCAGCAGCGGCTCGGGGTCGGAGTCCAGTATCTCAAAGACGCGCTCGGCGGAGGTTATGCAGTGCTGAAAGCGGTGGTTCAGGTCCCCGAAGCGCTGCACGGGCTGGTAGAACTGCCACATGTAGCTTGTGAACGCCATCAGGGTTCCCAGCGTAGTCGAGCCGTTGATGACCATGTAGCCGCCGATGCCGAAGATCAGGAGCGAGCCGACACCGGTCATCAGGTCAAGGAACGGGAAAAAGCCGCTGGAAAGCTTGACGACCCCCATTTCCTGGCCGAAGAGGTCGGCGCTGTAGTCGCTGAATCGGTTGGACTCGCGCTCCTCCTGCGCGAACGACTTCACGACGCGCACGCCCGGGATCGTGTCAGCCAGGATGGCGTTCAACCCGCCCCACTGCCGCCAGAGCCGGTGGTAGAGCTGATGGACCCGGCGGCCGAAGATCCAGATGCTCAGAATGATGATCGGGATCGGCGCCAGGATCACCAGGAACAGCTCCCAGTTCAGCCAGAGCAGGATGCCTGCGATCAGGACCATCGTGACGACGTTGACCAGCACTTCCTGGAAGCCCTCGGCGATGAAGTACTGGAGGCGGTTCAGGTCGCCGGTGACGCGCTGCATGATCTGGCCCGTCTGGTGCCGATTGTAGTAGCTCAGCCGCAGGAGCTGCAAGTGGTCGTAGAGCTCCACCCGCAGGTCGAAAAGCACCTTGTTGCCCAGCCACTGCATGACGTAGGAGCGGAAGACTGAGCCGAGGGCCGAGCCGAGCCGCACGCCCGCCCAGACGACGATGATGACGGCGAACAGGGACAGGTCCTTCTGCCTCAAGACGCGGTCAACGAACGCACGCATCAGCAGGGGCGGCGTCAGCGTCAGCGCCGTGATGCCGACGGTCAGCGTCAGGCCGATCACCGCGAAGGGCATGTAGGGCGTCAGGTACGAGAACAGGCGCGCCAGCAGGCGGCTGCGCTCGATGCAGTAGGGGCAGACCTCGCTCCACCGGCTCAGCGCCCGACCGCACTTGGAGCACCGGTG
>Ga0315291_10003143_pt1 | contig 21383 bp, 20 predicted proteins | sample YL17G12_20_MG_FD_203070 | JGI IMG/M metagenome (GOLD analysis project Ga0315291, IMG submission 203070) | Sediment microbial communities from Yellowstone Lake, YNP, Wyoming, USA - YL17G12_20 | ecosystem: Environmental > Aquatic > Freshwater > Lake > Sediment | place: USA: Wyoming | collected... | reverse complement strand
ATAGAAAATATATGCCGCGTGAATGTCGCGGCTGTGAGCACACTGACATCTGCGCCGGCGCCTGCCCACTTTACTGGCAGACCGAGGGAACGGCAGAATTGAGGAACGGTAAGTAACCGATGACGCAAAAGGACATGAACATTCAAGGCGGTTTTCTTCTTTTCCCCGCCATGCCTCTTTTCTGGCGCATGGCGCTCGTGATATCCCTTATGCTGGTCGGTATTGCCATCCAGACCCACTACCTCTTGCCCGGACTCATCCCCGTCATTGCCGCCATCTTTTTCACAGTCATGAAATCTATCAGCAATAAGCCGGGGCTGAAAAGCCCTCTCCTTTCAGAGGAGTGGGAATCAGTGACAACAGAGGAGTGGAATAAAATAAAAGAGCACTACAAGAAATCTCTGCAATGGGCGCATACATTCTTTACTCCCAACTCTGTCATGGGATGTCTTGTCACTCTACTTATCACTTCAGCCTATCTATGCGGCTCATACTGGCTTTACTTCATCAAGTTCAATAACACATTTGGGAACATACTGTTCCTCGATGGTGGGGCATTTCTTGCCAGCTTCCTTTTGTCAGGGAGACCTGTAGCTTACAAACCGAGCGCTCTTCTCGTCAAGATGGGGGCATTTGAAAATGTATTGACTCCATTACAGCAGGATAAGCATAAAGACATCGCCATAACTCCGATGCTCCTGATAGAAAAAACGGGGAACAAGGGGAAATTTCCCAGTGATATCAGACTGATGGTGAAATTCAGTGATGCACCAAAAAATTTCATGGGGATGCAGATTCAGGTCTCCATCAATTCCGTGGGGGCGGCGCAATATCCCTATCTTTACAACGTGTTGCTGGCGGAGAAGGGATTTGATTTCGGAAAACGATTGGTGAGGGGTAGTTGCAAAGGGCTCGTTGAGGGTTTCGGTAAAAATATGACCATTCAGGTGGAAAAACCTGAAGAGGTCGATGTCCTTGTCCTCCGTCAGACAACGACAAAGACATCGGGTTATCACACGAATAAATCGGCTCAGTGCAGGATTGTGGGGTATGGACTCGCCCTCAGCCGGGCATTTATGGCTGATGAAAAAGGGGATGCGGGAAGTCAGCCGCCAAAGGTGGGCTAAAGGTTCTGAGAAATGTCGTATAACACCCTCTTATACATTATTTACCTGTGCGGTTATCTCTTTACCCTTGGATTGGTATTGACTGCCTTGAAGAGGAAGCGGGAGCCTGTCTCCGCCCTTGCCTGGGTTCTCGCCATCATCTTTCTGCCCTATATCGGGGCAATTATGTTTATTCTCTTTGGAAACAATCATATTGAACGACCTCTCACCAGAAAGAGGCGCCACAGGAGTAATTTCCACACTTTTTACCCGACACCTTCACGCAAACAGGGGGTCTTCCCGGAAGGTGTGTCATCCGAATACTGGTCTCCCCTTTGTGAGCTCATGACGCGTATCACAGACCTCCCCCCAACGTCAGGCAATGATATATCGCTTTATTATGAAGGGAAGGCGACTTATCAGGCGATGTTTAAAGCCATTGATGCCGCCACCTCATCCATCTACCTCCAGACATATATATTAGAAAATGATGAGGTCGGGGCTCAATTCATTGAACGGCTTGCCGGGAAGGCACAGCATGGAGTCAGGGTGAAACTCCTTTATGACGCAATTGGCTCCCGCACCCTCCCAATAGTGGCTCTCCGCCCCATCTTAAAGGCGGGGGGAAAGGTTGCGCCGTTTTTACCCCTCAATATCCTCAGACGACGCATCCAGATAAATCTTCGCAACCATAGAAAGATTCTCATTGTGGATGAAAAGACAGGATTTGTTGGCGGTATGAATATTGGAAGGGAATATATCGGGGGGGATCCGAGCCTCGGCTTCTGGAGGGACACCCATCTCCGAATCCAGGGTCCCGCCGTCAGGAGTCTGACATACGTATTTGCCGAGGATTGGCATTTTGCCACAGGGGAACAGCTGAGTTATGATGATGAGATTCCTAAAGAGCCACCGGCGGGTGGCGACCATGTGGTTCAGGTTATTGCGGGCGGACCCGACCAGAAAGTCAATGCCATCAGGGAATGGTATTACACCGTTGCTTCCCGCGCCAGACGCCGCCTCTGGATATCCACCCCTTATTTCATACCAGATGAGACTATGGTTGATGGACTTCGGATTGCCGCCAACATGGGGGTGGACGTCCGCCTCCTGACGCAGGGACAGCCACCGGATAAATGGATTCCCTATCTGGCGGCGCGCTATTACTGGGAGGATATGCTGAGGGCTGGAGTCCGCATCTGGCGCTATAAGAAGGGGATGTTCCACGCCAAGGTGCTCCTTGTGGATAGTGTTCTGGCGTCCGTTGGAACAGCCAACTTTAATATCCGAAGCCTCCAGCTTGATTTTGAGGTCAACTGCCTGATTTATTCACCCTCACTGATACTTGAATTGGATAGGCAGTTTCTCAAGGACCTGGATGATTCGGGGGAGGTTGACCGTGAAAAATTCAGCAGGCGCTCCAACTGGATTCATGCCGCCGAAAACGCCTGCCGCCTTTTTTCACCAGTCTTGTAAGAAAGACTGTGCCGGTGATATTTGATGAATATAACCATAAAATCGTTCCTCGGATAGTTGTCCTGTTTGGATGGATAAAAATTATCCAAATCCGCTAAAGGTGTTGACATGTCCTGCCCGACTTATTATGTGTAAATATGTAATTTGTTTATTAAATTCAAAGAGGCATTTTTTGAAGTAGTGAAAGGACTTATGCTCATGAATCGCAAGATAGTTATTAACATTGCATCATTTTTGTCTTTTTTTATCCTTCTTGCCGCCGGATGCGCCATCTCTAACAAACCCCTCTTTATAAAATATGACGCTGATGGCAAACCTGTGATGGAAAAGCGTTACCGCCGGTATGTTGCCAGGGATTTCCAGACTCGCTGGAATGCCAGGGCTTACAATAAGAATAATACAAGCGGTCCGCATTTCCTCCTTTCAAAGGAGCAAAAGGATATTAAAAAGAAATACGGTCCGCCCGATTACATCAGTCCCTCATATCTCTCTGTAAGGGGCGATTATGTGATTGAATGGCTTTATTTGGAAAAGGGCGTCATGTTCCAATTTGTAAATAGACGTCTTGCTTATGAGGGACCGCTGTCGGACAAGGAGCGAACTCTTGTAGCATATGGTTATCCCGACGAAGGGCAAATGTATGTCATGGGGGAGATAATCAGGGAGAATTTTTATTATTACACCCTTTTCGGCATCGCCCGGAGGTCATTCAACTTCGTGAACGGGAGATTGGCAGACGAGACGATTTTTCAATAAAAAGTCCCAAAATCCTTATTATGGAGGGGATGATTATTCATGATAAATGAAATCAAGACCGTTCACGCCCCTTTTTGTGGGAAAAGGGGTGTTTTCGTGCGTGCATACTCCTTCTGTCTTCTCCTTCTCATCTTGCTCGTTCTGATACTTTCCGCTTGTTCCTTCCTTTATGAAAAAACCCCCGATGACATGCGACGCGAGGCTATTGACCATTTCGGTAATGGGCAAAAGCTTGAAAATAAGGGTGAATATCTCCTTGCCATTGAGGAATTTCTCAAGGCGGCTGAGATTTCACCCCGACCTGCCGTCTATTATCACCTCGGACATTGCTTCCTTCAATCGAACGAGCCCGACAGGGCAATTATCTATTTTCAAAAGGCGCTGGACATGGCTCCTGATTACAAAGAGGCGCAAATTGCCCTTGAAAGCGCAAAACTGAAGGCTAAAAGGGTTGATAGACAACTTGCATCAAGAACCGCCCCGACCCAAACGCCATCAGCGGCGCCTGTCTCAAATCCGCCATCCCCCCAGAAAACCGAATCCCCGACACCGGCGGCGCCAATGCCCGTTCCCACCCTGACGCCCCAGCCATCATTATCAACAACTCCCGCCTCGCCCGCAAAGGTGGAGCAATCACCGGCGAGTTCCCCGTTTCCATTCATCCCTGGACTCCCATCCCAGAAGGTTAAAAAGGAAACCAAGCCCAACCAGCCGCTTCCACCCATTAACGAGGTGGAAAAAGCCTTATTCCCCGGTCTCTTCGGGGAACAAACCGCTGAAGCAAAAATGGAGGAAAAGGCAAACCTTGACCGCTATATTGACAGGAAAAAAAAGAGCATGGATAACTTTGCCTTCCATCTGGATAAGGCACGCCAGTATAGCGGAGGCAAGCTTTATCAAGCTGCCCTCCTGGAATACATTGACGCCCTGAAGGCTGACCCCGTTTCACTGGACGCCATTTCGGAACTCGCCGATATGTATCGCCTCACAGGCAGGCAGGAACGGGCTGAGCAGGTGTTTATCAATGCCAGAAAAAATTTCCTCCAGAATCCTCACTTCTTTCTCAAATGGGGGAATCTGTATCTGAACCTCGACCTTCTTGACAAGGCTGAGGAGAAATTTAAAGAGGCTATTTATTATTTACCCCGGTTCACATCCGCCCTGAATAATCTCGGAATCATTGAGATGAAACGGAAGAATTACGCCCGTGCCGCCGAATATTTCGAGTCTATACTCGTCTCAGACCCCAACTTCGCCAGCGCACATCTGAATCTGGGGATTATTTACAGCGACCATCTGAAAAATCCTCAGAAGGCAATTGAGCACTTTGAGGCTTACTTGAAAATCGGCGGTAAAAGGGCGGAAGATGTCAACAAGTGGCTCAAAAATTTGAAGCCGTAACTATACTCGCAGGTTTCCCTTCGGGACGCCCCGATTAAAATCCCCCCTCTTCTTCAATTTCCATTACCTGACCGCTTTTTTTATTTTGGTCGTGGGGCAGGCGGGACATCTTTCCTGGGTGGTGCGCCTAACGTGGGAGCCACAGGTGTGGATGTGGGATTGGGTGATGTTACGCCCACCCCCATCGCACTCACAGGTTTTTCCTTTGTCGGTGGGCGGATGGGCAAACGGAACTCAATCTTCAGACTTCCAATATCTCCCATACCAGGGGTCGGCATGACTAAAGGCATTTTCAACTCTGGTGTCTTTGCTGGCTCCGGCACGGTTTCCATAATCTTTTTTGTCGGCACGATGACGCTGAACTTGCGCAGCGCACCGCCTGCCACAACAGCCGTGTTCGGCTCCTTCGCATCCGGTATCTTGACGGTGATATTGTAATTCTGATTATTGCGGAAATGCAAGTCAACGATGCTGTTATCTCCATCCTTCTGGGCGCCAATGACAGAGACGGTTAATCCTGATGATTCATAATCAATCCTGCCATAGAGCAAGAAGGTGTAAACTTTTCTCTTGGGGTCGTTGGATTCGATATTGACCTGGTCGCGTATGATGCTTGATTCCATATCTGGAGTGTAAAAGAGTTCCATATTGACACGTCCAGCAGGTGCAATTGTCGTAGGACCGAGGAGTTTGGCGCGGACTGAGGTTCGAGATGTGGTGATAGATTTGATTTCAAGCGGCTGGTCTCCGATATTCATGATGGAAACGGTGGTGTTGCGGCTTTCGCCCACCTTCAGGCTCTGGATATTCCAGGAATAGGGGCGAAGGGCGATTTCGGGTGCGGGTTTTTTCTGCACCTCGCCGATAATTGTCAGCTTGAGGACGCCGGTTGTGGGGTCATTGGACTTGACGTAGATATATTTTGTCTGCTTGCCATATCTTCCCATGGTGTTGAAATTGACATCAACGGTGGTATCTCCACCCGGAGAAACGGATTTGGATGTGGCGCTGACGTCTGTGCATCCACAAGAACCCCGCACATCGGTGATTTGCAGAACATCAGTCCCCTTGTTTTGAATCTTGTAACTGTGCTTGACCTTTTCCCCCTCCATGGTCTTGTTGAATTTCCAGACTGGTTCAGGACATGAAATCTTAGGCGCCGCCGCCACCCACAGGGTCAGGAAAAGAAAGGAAACGGCAAGAAGCAAAATGGCATGTCCACCTTTTCTCAAATAACACATAGAACACACTCCATTACAAAAAATATGAGAATCGTTTCTATAAAATGACTAAATATGAATTATGAAGGATTGTAATTTTTTGCAATTTCCAGTCAAGGATTGAATAATTATTTTCAATTTTTACCAATCTTATTTCCTCCCGTAAAACGGGAAACAGTCTTGACAGTGAAAAACCTTGATTTTATGCAGTTCTTTATATATGTTTTTATTAATATAGTGAAGGGGGTTAAATTTTGCACACACTGCACACTGAGGGGCTTGTCAAGAAATACGGCGGTCGCATTGTCGTCAACCATGTGAGTATTGAACTGAAACAGGGTGAGATTGTTGGACTGCTCGGTCCTAACGGGGCGGGCAAGACAACCACGTTCAATATGATTGTCGGTCTTGTGAAACCCACAGAGGGTTTAATCTTTTTTGATAACCAGAACATCTCACGCCTTCCCATGTATCGCCGTTCCCGCCTGGGGATGGGATACTTGACACAGGAGGTCTCCGTCTTTCGCAAACTTACGGTCAGGGAAAATATCCTTTCCATCCTCCAGATTCTGCCCATGACTGAATCTGAGCGGCAGGAAAGACTGCAGTGGTTGATGGAGGAACTGGGGATTGCACATCTTGCCAATAACAAGGCTTATACCCTTTCAGGCGGAGAACGCCGGCGCGTGGAGATTGCGCGGGCGCTTGTCCCAAGACCCGCCTTCATGCTCCTTGATGAACCGTTTTCGGGCGTTGACCCCAAATCGGTGGAGGAGTTGCAGAATATCATCTACCAGCTCCGCGACCACAATCTGGGCATCCTGATTACAGACCACAGCGTCCGGGAGACGCTTCAGGTGACAGACCGCTCTTATCTCATCTATGAGGGCAGGGTGGAGATAACGGGAAAGGCGAGCGAACTCGTCAATGACCCGCGGGCGCGGGAGATTTATCTGGGGCAGAGATTTTATATGGACCTGACGCCTGATGAGCGCCGTGACCGCACCGCCTCGGAAGATGAAACCCCCCAAAAAAAGACGTTGAAATAAAGCGTCATAAAAGACGTTGGCATTTTTGGGTCTGAGGTCTCCCGTCAGAAGTATTATTGTGAAAGGAGTAGTTATGGAGATAAGAATCACGCTCCGACACCTTGAAATCTCTGAGGAGATTAAAAAACTGGTAACCAGAAAGGTTGGAAAACTCCAGAGGTATGACCCGGACATCCAACTTATTGAGATAATCATAACGCAGGAGAAATTCCGCCACAAGGTTGAAATCCTGATAAAATCCAGACACTTTCAGATGGAGGCGGCAGGAGAGCATGGGAACCTTCAAACGTGTTTCGATGATGTGCTGGCAAAAATAGAACGCCGCCTGATAGAGCATAAAAAACGATTCAAGGATAAAAAGCACAGAAAGACGGCGCCGTCACCTGAATCAGCGGACGATGAGACCTGAAAATAATCGCCGGTTGGCGACCACCCCACGGCTCATGCTCCATCTGTCAATGAGATGGATGCCTGCTGTTATGTGTCTGGGAATTATCTTTTATCTCTCCTCGCGCCCCGCTAAAACCCTTCCCGTCCTGTGGTTTCCCAACATGGACAAGGTTCTTCACGGATTGGAATATGGCGCCCTGTCATTGCTTATCTTCCGCGCCGTTTTCTTGCCTGATTTCTATCATATTCCGCGCACATACCTTCTCCGCAATATCCTTTATATTTTTCTCTTCTGCCTTTTTTTTGCGGCAACAGATGAGATTCATCAGATTAACGTTCCCGGTCGTTCGGCAGATGTCAGAGACTGGCTTTCCGATGCGGCAGGCACGGCTCTTGCCCTTGCATATTGCTGGTATTGCACAGGCGGCGGGAGACATGGGCGAAAGGGGAGGGGGCAGTCGGGAAAAGGGACGGAAAAAAAACTGTAGATGCATCACCGAAAGTCCATGTATAAGTGTTAAGTCTAAGTGAAGGAGTGATTAACTTTGTCTCAGGGCAATAAATTCCCGATATTTATGCGAAGGATATTTCCCTTTCTTGCCCTGACAGTCGCCCTTTGCGCCCTCTTCATCTATCGGGTGGACATGGATGACTTCTTCATCACCATCCGTTACGCCATGAATATTGCTCAGGGGCGCGGTTGGGTTTTCAATCCGGGGGAGAGGGTGCAGGGAACAACCACGCCGCTATTGACAATTCTCATCGCCTTTTTTTTGAGGCTCGGGTTACCGCCGATTTTCTCGGTGCGCCTCATCTGTTCCGCCTTCCTGTTCGGGACATCAATTTTCTGTTATGGATATTTCCGGCGGAAGGGACAGGAGGAGATAGGTTTTGCCGCCGGTCTCATCCTTTATTTCATCCTCCCTGTGATGCAGCTTTTTGGAAATGAGGTCCCGCTCTGCTTTTTCTTCATCATGGCTTCGCTATATTACTTTGACCGGGAAGAATGGAAAACATCGGCGGTTTTTCAGTGCCTTTACGCCCTGACCCGCATGGAGGGGCTTTTATTTTTCATAATCTGCACGACTATTCTCTTCTGGAGGAAGAGAAGGGTTGTTTATGGAGTTCTGATTCCGCCGGTTCTGCTCATTATTCCCTGGTTTGTTTTCAGTTATATCTATTTTGGGGATATTTTCCCGAACACGCTTTATGCCAAGGCGCGTCAGGGCGCGCAGATGAACATCTGGATTCCATTTTCCACAGGCTTGTATCATACATGGCGTGAATTGTTTCTTAATGCCGAAATCCCGTTTTTCTCCCTTTGCGCATGGTTTGGACTTACCGCCCTTTTGAGGCGAAGACACGGTCTGCTTCTATCCTGGATTATCATTCATCAGGTATCATACTGGCTGATTGGAGTGCCGGGGAGTTACAAATGGTATTATTACACCCTCTGGCTTCTTTACCCGATGGCGCTGGCTGGAGGCGTTGCCTTTTTTTCCGGAGATGCGGCTGACTTCTCGGCGCTCAAGGGACGCCCGCGCATTGTTTATCTATCGCTTCTCGCCTTTCTCCTTTTCCAGGGATACCGCCAGCCGCATATAAACACCTTTTATCACACCCGCCACGACCTTTATGAAGATGTTGCCGCATATATCCGGCAGAATATACCTGCAGGGAGCCGGCTCATCGCCGATGAAATCGGCATAATAGGCTATCTCCTGCCGGATTACACCATTCTTGACACCGCCGGCATCGTCCACAAAAATATCCCCTATGAGGCATATTTTCGCTATGAATACCTCGTTTCGACCTTTCATCCGCCGGTCATTATCAACTGTCAGTATCCCCGGAAAGATGCCTCCGTTGAACAATTGCAAAGCCCTCTGCGCATCAGTCTCCCGCAGGGGAAGGTGGAGGAATATGACGTTATGCGCATATTCCCCGGGAATAATCTCACTGTTCGTGTGATGAGAAGAAAAACATAAAGATTGAGGATGCCTGACAAAAAGAATCCGCCCGAGGCGGATGGTGAAATGGGTTTCATAATGTGAACGCTTGAGGAGCGGGACATGATTCTCGCCACGCTTTGTTACGTCAAAAAAGATGGGATGACCCTCATGATTCACAGGGTGAAGAGGGATAATGATATCCATGCCAGCAAGTGGAACGGGCTGGGGGGCAAGCTGGAGTCCGGGGAGACGCCTGAGGAATGCGTGGTTCGCGAGGTGAGGGAGGAGAGCGGACTCCTCATCAGAAATCCCCAACTTAAGGGCATACTGACATTTCCTGATTTTGATGGTGAGAATGACTGGTATGTCTTTGTCTTTACAGCCTGCGAGTTTGAGGGGGAGCTCATCGATTCGGAGGAGGGACATCTGGCGTGGGTCAAAGACGCGGACATCCTGACTCTGCAGCTCTGGGAAGGCGACCGCATATTTCTCCCCTGGCTTGACGGAGAGGTATTCTTTTCCGGAAGATTTGTTTACCATGGTGGGAATTTAGTAGAACATGGGGTTATTTTTTATCCATAGATGGCTGATAAATCTCTTTCGTGGGAAGTGAAGATTCCCTTGAAGGGTTAAAAAATGCTTGACGCAGGGAAGGGTCTTAACCCAATTTACATTTGGTATTTTGAGAAAATAATAATTATTTTGCGGTTTTTTTGCTGGGGCGTAGTCGAGTTGGTAAGACGTCTGACTCTGGATCAGAAGGTCGTAGGTTCGAATCCTACCGCCCCAGCCAGATTTTTCAGTGGCGGTATCGTCTAGCCTGGTCCAGGACGCAGCCCTCTCAAGGCTGAAACACGGGTTCAAATCCCGTTATCGCTACCAAGCGAATCTTTTTTTCTTGCATCCATGCCTGCTTTTGGCAAACTTCTCCTTAAATTTCCTGAGAATAATACGGCGCCGGTCAGTTGAGATTAATGTTCTGGGAACTTTTCAATCCATTCTGGTGGTTTGGTATTTTTGGCATAGCTTTTCGCTGGTGGGTGGCGTGTGAGCTCTTTTCCGTAGCCGTCCTGCCGATATGTTTTATTATCTTTCGCGTTATGAAGGACCGTGGCTATGGTTTTGCCAAGATTTTCGGGATACTCTTTGTCACATGGCTCAACTGGTATCTGTGCATTATCCTCAAATTTTCCTTCGGTTCTGTGCTGGTGGCATTTGCGCTGGCGCTGGGGTGTGGGGCATTATGCTTTATTCGTGTAAAGGATGCGTTATTATCCTTCGTGGGGAAAAGATGGAGACTCATCCTTCTTTATGAGGTTCTTTTTCTTTTTTCCTTTCTCTTTTTTGCCAATGTTCGCTCTTACAGTCCGGAGGCAATATTTGACACGGGGTATTCAGGCGCGGAGAAACTCTCCAATTGCAACTATCTTCACGACCTGATGCGGGTGGAGCATTTTCCCCCTTATGACACATGGCTCTGCGGCAATGACCCCAGGACCAACAAACCGTTTTACATCAATTATTATTACTTTGGCCACCTTGAATGGGCGACGGTTGCCAAATTTTCCTTTTATGAGGCGCGGTATGCCTTTAACCTTGGTCTGGCAACCATCTTCGCCCTGACATTTGTTGGCGCATTTGCGCTTGGATTCAATCTGACGCGCCGGCTCAGGTGGGGTCTGCTTGCCGCCTTCATGGTTGCGCTGTTTGGCAATATTGACCCACTGCAACAAGTCATTGAGCGCATGGGTTACTGGTTCACTCATGTGCCGCCAACCTGGACGTTTTGGAGGGTCCTCGGAGGGTATTCCCGCGAGATTTTCTGGTCGGTAGATTTCTGGCGCTCCTCCCGCGTCATGGACAACACTGTGACGGAGTTCCCTTATTTTTCCGCCATTTTAGGAGACCTGCATCCTCATCACTCCTCCCTGCCCATTGTCCTGCTTGCCCTCGGCACGGCGATGAGTCTAACTTTTCGCATGGGACGGAAAACAGTTTCGGCGAGGGATGCATTGAAATATTATGCGCCGACGCTTTTATTTTTCGCCGTGGTTCTCGGCGGGGCATTTGCCACGAATTCCTGGGATGCGATTGTGCTCGGATTTTTCACCGCGACAATTCTTTTCTGTGCGACTTTGCGCTGGTGGGGAACGACACTCAGGGGTCTCATCACCGGCGCTCTCGTGGTCGCGGGACTTGGCATAACTGCAATTGTGATGTTTATCCTGTTCAAATTGTTTTTCACAGCGCCCCTCAAAAATGATATCAGGATTGCCTCCTTTTTCCCGCTGAAATTTGAAAGACTGAAACTTGTAATCATGCCGTTGCCACCAAACCTGCGCACCGCGCTGTCAGACTATTTTGTGCTTTTTGGTCTTTTCCTCTTTCCGCTGATTTTATATCTGGGAGGACTTTACCGCCGGTATTTGAGCAAGGCGGAACCGGGCATCCGTGGACTCTTGATTTTACTGATTGGTTTCTTGCTGATTTTCTCACGGAATGCATATCATTACTGGCTGCCGGGACTTGCGCTTATCTGGCTCATCATCTCTGTGGCGCTTCTTGTGAATGGTCGCCTTGGACGCCGGACAAACTATTTTCTCCTGCTTGGCATCACTGTGGCGTTCTTCACGCTCTTTGTGGAGGTCTTCTTTATTGATGACCGCATGGTTGGACAACTTGAACGTTACAATACACTCTTTAAGATTTATTATCCCCTCTGGGCATTTCTTGCCCTTGGGGCAACATATTCATTCTCACGCATGTTCCGCATTGCCCTTGAGACTCGCCGCTGGAACAGGTTTATCCTCCTCTCACTCTTCCTCGCCTCCACCATCGCTGTCGGGATGCTGTATCCCATCCAGGCGACATGTGTGCGGACAGGCTACTTTTTCTCACCAGAGTCTAATATTGGCAGACGTGTCACACAAACTCGAACCCTCGATGCCACCGCCTATATGCACGGGGACACGACATATTCGGTTGACTTTGGAGGAAGCAAGAAGACGGGCATCTCTTTCAAGGATGATGCCGCCATTATTGATTGGATAAGGAAGAATGTCAAAGGGCGTCCTGTCATACTTGAGACCATTGGCGGGTGTTATGGACCATTTGCGCGCATATCCTCCATGACCGGTCTTCCAACCCTTGTGGGCTGGTCTCATCATGTTGCTCAGCACCGCGGCGATGAGATATACAAGGTGACAGGACCTCGCGAGACCGATGCCAATGAAATCTATACCAGCGCAAATATTGAGCGTTGCCGGACACTGCTTAAAAAATATGATGTCAGATATGTGATGGTTGGCGCCCTTGAAAAGTCGAAATATAAGCCTGAGCAATTGGGGAAATTCGGCGAGTTTCTAAAACCGGTTGCCACTGAAGGGGAGAGCGTCCTTTATTATGTCCCGCAGGATTGAAGGATGATTTGAGGTCATATATGGACAGCGAAAACGAAAAGGGATTTGTGCTCAAGTTGAATCTCCGGACGATTTTCATACTGGTCATCTTTGCCTTTGTCTTCTTTACGCGCCTTTACAATCTCCAGGTGAAGGCAATGATGCATGATGAGGACATGTTTGCCTATTACAGCTGGATTTTCTATGACCGCGGTGATTTTGTGTATATGCCGATTCTTCATGGACCCACGTTAGAGAACATGAATGCCCTGATGTTTTTACTTTTAGGAGATTCCACATACACAACGCGTCTTTTCCCCGCGATTTGCGGGATTCTGCTCCTTTTCGTGCTTTTCGGCTTTCGCCGCCGGTTCGGCGATGTGGGGCTTGTGTCTGCGCTGGCGCTCTGTGCGCTCTCCCCATTTTTAATGTTCTATGCCCGTTTCTGCCGCAATGATGTTCCCTTTGCCTTCTTTTCCCTGATGGTTTTATATTTTTACTGGAGATTTTTTCGCGATGGGGGCGGGAAAAATCTCGTCTTTGCCATCATCTGCTCCATGATGCTCATCTGCATCAAGGAAAACCAGATGATATTCTTTTTCACCATCTTCACCTTTGCCGCGCTACTTTTTGTGGTGGATATGGTCAAGGGATTCGCCCATGCTGAACCAGAGCAGAAGAAAAAGCCCGCACCTGCGGCTAATGTGCTCCAGCGCCCCTCTCAGGGATTGGACCCCCTCCATCTTATCTGCCTCCTGGGCGGCATGGCATCTTACATGGTGGGGCAATTCACAAACTATTATGACTTAAAGGTTCTTGGCTTTGGCGCAATTTTGGTTTATTTTGCCCTCGCATTCAGAAAATATTATAACATAATCGTGCGTGAAGAACCCCAATATGCGGCGCAATGCCCTTTCTTCTCTGCGCGTTTGCTCATACCCGCCCTTGCCCTGACCTATTTTTACTGGATTTTATACGTTGACCTCTTTTCCGGTCTTGTAAAATTTGAATGGGGACTGAAAATCATCGCCCCGCTTCTTATCAGCCAGTATGTCCTTCTGACATTATTGAATGTCGCCATCAGGAGGGGATGGGGCGATGAGAGGCTCCTGCGGCGATTCTTTATAATCCTCGGGGAAAACTACTGGTATCTCCTGAGTGGTCTTCTCATATCCTGCATTATTTACCTCTGTCTATTTACAGGATGGTTCAGGCATCCAGAGCCTGCCTTAAGTCTTTATAAACGGACGTTTGAATACTGGGGGGGACAGCACAAGGAGCAACGCATCAGCGGACCGTTTCATTTTTATCTCACCCTCCTTGCCATTTATGAGCTTCCCGCCCTTCTGCTTGTCATTGGCGGCGTCCTTGCGAGTCTCTGGAAATATAAGAGAGTGCGACGCTTTGTCATCCCCGCATACATTGTGCTCTGGATTCTGATTGCCCTGCATTTTGCAGGCAATCCACTGAGCGCAACCGCATGGGTAAAGATAGATAAAACGGTGCACATGAAAAGCATTTTTCACTTTTTCATATTTGTCACGGTTGGATTCTTCGGCACTCTCCTTACAGTCCTCCATTTCTGGAAAAGGGAGCGATTTTACGCCCTGCTCGTTTACTGGTCTATGGGGAGTTTCCTCGGGTATTCCTATGCGGGGGAAAAGGTGCCGTGGATAGGCGTCCATATTGCCCTGCCGCTCCTTTTGCTTTCCGCCGTATATATCCAGAAGCTCTGGCTGTCGGACTTTTTCAAAAAGACGGCAATCGCCCGCTGTGGCGTCTACATCCTTTTTGCCCTTTTCACCCTCTGGAACCTGAAGAGCGCGATAGTTGTCTCATTCATAAACCATTCCAACATTGCCGAGCGGATGATTTATTCCCATGCGCCGATGGATATTCCAAAGATAGCCGCTGAGGCGGAGCGCATTTCCTTTCTCCTTGGCACAAAGGAGAAGACAAAGATATTATTAAAAGGCGATTGGCCCGTCTGGCCCATGCGCTGGTATCTGCGCCATTATGATTACACAGAGTATGACAATCTTGATACGACGAATGCCCCGATTGTTATTCTGGATTATGCCCTCGCTGAAAAGTCAAAAAATATAAAGGAGAATTACCGTATTACAAAATACAAGGCAATCCAGTGGTGGGTGCCGTCGCTCCTCGATTTTAAACGGCTCTTTGACATCTGGAAGACGCTGATACCGGTGCAATATACGAGGGATAGACCATACGGAAAGGACATCAAGAACTCAAAAGAGGAGTGGATGAAAATCTGGAATTACATGCTCCACCGCATCCCATTTGAGGCGCATGACTCCCGTTGGCCCAGCATGAGCGCCATGGAAATTGCCTTCTGTGTCCGGAATAATATCCCTTATTGACAACAGCCGCCTGATTTCTAATAGTGTTATAATATGGAGTAAATAATGTCGCGCCGTTTATTGGTGTTTCTTCTTTTCATTGCCTTTTGCGTTGCGGACCTTTTGCCTTTGCCTTGTCTTTTTGCCAATGAGGCGTGGTGGAATGAGAAATGGACGTGCCGCAGGAGACTCTCCGTGCCGGATGCCTCACTCGCCTCTGTCCCAACTGATGTCGCATGCTTTCAGTTCTTCGATTATGGACGCCTTGCACTTGAAGCCCGCGATGTCCGCATCCTTGATGCAAAGGGTTCGGAAGTGCCAAGCCAGATAATGTTTTACCATCCCGACCTTTATTGCATCATCGCCTTCCGCTGCCTGAAGGGTGAGAACACCTTCTATCTTTATTACGGCAATAAAACCGGCCCGAGACCTTCTTATTCCTGGAAGCCGATGGCGGGCGTCTTTCTCACCACATACCAGAAATGGGGCGATGGCGCGCGTAACTGGAATCAGATGCAGCGGATTTTCCAAAACAGCCGTGATTTCCCCATAGGTGCGGGATACCGGCAGAATATCTTCGGTGGCTTCAATCCCTTTGGACCATCTGTGGATTTTGTCAGCCGGTATGTTGCATGGTTCCGTGCGCCGCGCGATGGCAAATATCGTTTCTGCACCGCCTCGGATGATGCCTCTTTTCTCCTCATCAATGACAAACTTGTTGCCGAGTGGCCCGGCTGGCACGATGCCTATGGCGGCGTCTATGGTCAGCACAGCGGTAACATCGACCTGAAGGCGGGCATTCACAAATTATCCTATTACCACCTGCAGGGCGGCGACCAGACAGCCTGTGTTGCGGGATGGCAGCCCCCAGGCGATGAACAAATCTCCCTCATGGTGAGAGATTGCTTTGTCCCTGTCCTCCTCGCCACGTGCATCCGCTATGAAATCCGGGGCGGAGCAATTGCGCCGGACTTTGCAATTGAACAGTTCGACACCCTTGAATTTGAAGGACACAAATACGTCCTTTATGGCTTCAATGATGTCACCCCATTGCCGGCGCCCGACCTGGCAAAGCGCCGCTGGGATTTCGGCGATAATATCAGCGCAAATGAGGACAATCCCTCCCATCTTTATCTTGGGGCAGGCAGGCGTATCGTTCGCCTGAATTACATCATGAAGGACGGGCGGACATTCAGCGCGGAACAGCCCCTCTGGGTTCAGCCCAATCCCCATCTGACAAATGCCGACCCCTTCATCCTCCAGGGACGCTTCGTCCAGTGGTTGAAAACTTATCCGCTGGATGCCCTTTCTGATGAGGATTTTCTCCCTGCGGCAGTGCTCCTCTTGAGCGAGAGCCGCTTTGAGGGACTTCTCAAACCGCTGAGCGACCGCATTCAGAAAGTCGGGGAAATCTCCACGCCGGCAGAGGCGGAAATGCTCAAACTGTATGCGAGGATTCTTGCGGAAAAGATGTCCAAACCGCAGGATGCCGAGACATTTTTGCAAAGCCGTCTCGACATGAAACCAAAGGATAACACCTTTATGCTTACTATCCCCCTGCGGCTGTATCTGGCGCATATCGAGATGGAGAAATTGAAGAGCCCCAAAAAGGCAATTGAGACGCTCCAGCCCATCCTCGAGCGTGAATCTTCTCTGAATGATGACAGGCAGGTGGAACTTTACACCGCCATGGGGGATGCCTATCTTGCCTTAGGCGACCTGAGGCGGGCGCGCGTCTTTTTTGAAAATGTGGAAAAACTGAGCATTAAGGAGAAAAATCAACCTGTCGATTTCTACAAGAGTTCCTACGCCCTGACTGTGGAATCTTATCTGCGCGCAGGCAACTTGAAAGAGGCGGGAGATGCCATTGCAGAGTGGCGGAGAAAATTTCCCACCGAGAAACTTGGCGGACATTCCATGCTTCTTGAGGCAAAACTCCTCCGCGCGAAAAAGGATTATGAAGCCTCAAACAGTGTCCTTGCCGCCATGATGGATTATGACCCATCCTCAAATCTGGGTCGCGAGGCATTATTTCTGCAGGGCACCAATCTCATTGCCCTTGAGAAATACGCCGATGCCGCCGCCATTTTCCGCCGCATCCTGAACCAATATGACGACCCGGAGACTCGCGCTGAGCTCCAGGCAAAACTGGAATATTGCGAAAAGCAACTCAACCCAACCCCCACCCCGCAGAGTAAATAATTCTTGCGTCAGATTGAAATCACTAATATGGATTTAAGTTGGAGTATAGACACTAAGCATGAATAAAAAACAGACAACTCATTTGAGGACATCATCTGTCGCTTGGGCAATTACAAAAGAGAAAGTTCGCTCAGCAATTGCTCGAATAGTCTCTGCCTGCCAACCCCATGCTGTCTATCTATTTGGTTCTTATGCGCGCGGGACATCGGAACCTGATAGCGATCTTGACCTTTTAGTAGTAGCCGATGATTCTATACAACATTGTCGCAAAGAAAGCGTCCACTTGAGGCGTATGATTCGTGGAATATCCATGCCAGTGGATATTATTGTAGTTCGCCACAAGGATTTCAATCGGCTGAAAAACATTCGTGGATTGGTTTACGAACAGGTGGTTCGCGAAGGCAAAAAAGCATATGAGCGCCCGAAGGCATAAAATAATTCCGGGCTCACCAGAACAATGGCTCCGCCATGCGGAAAGCGATCTTCTTCTTGGCAAATTGGGACGCGCAAATCAGGATATTTTACCAGAACAGATATGTTTTCATGCCCAGCAATCTATTGAAAAGTCCTTAAAAGGATTTTTGGTTTCCCTCGGATTATCTTTTCCACCCGTCCACGACATCGAACAACTGTTGGATATATTAAGAAAATCAAAAATTGCTCTTCCTTCGTGGAGTGAAGAATTGCTTGAAACCACTCCGTATGCAGTGGAAACCCGTTATCCGGGCGACTGGGAGGAAATCACACTATCAGAAGTTGATCATGCCATTGAATTGGCGGAAAAGACATTGAATTGGGCGAAAAAGAAAATCGTAAAATAGGGGAATCTGCCCCCCTCTTCTCCAATCTCAGCCTTTCTTGTTCCGTTGTATAGTATCTCTCAGACCAATGTATAAGCCAGCGCTCATTCCAATGATAATCGCCGTACCAAGCATTCTCCACGTTCTTTCAGAGAGAAAAAGCCCCTATGTGAGGCAAAGTCCGAGGACGACTGCCACAATCAGGCAGACTGAAAACACAACAAATGCGATCTTCAGCGGCAAATCCATGCAACAGACACCTCCCTTTCAATCGAACGGCCAAGCTCACCTGCCGCTATGGAGCGCAGCGGAATAGCGGTCAGGTGCAGCGATTTGTTAGGCAGAGTCCAATTCATTTAAGAAGACCCTTACTGCAGAGACGCCAAGAGTATATTGCTATCGCAATGGCAATGCCCCATACAATTACCGCACCCTCCATGCCGCCCGCATTAAAGCCTTTCAATATGCCAATAAGCAGAAATATCGATTGTATAGCCGCGTCTGCGACCAAGAGATAGAAACCCACTTTTCTTAGCATAAACAATAGTATTGCACCGAAAAGCCGTATCAGTATTTCATATAAACCTAAAAGGACCCAGATTAGGGACGCAGCAAGGACCCGGATTAGGGACGCAGCCTTGATTTGTTCAAGTTGCGGCTGACTAAGCATTGAATTCGATACGAGATTAAATAGTATCAGAAGTTCGTTGATTAACCCACTGCATACCATTAACGCACCGTACGACTGATAAATCAGAACTACTATTCTTCCCTTAGGCTTCTTGATTTGGTGCTCTTCCATTTTTTCTCCTGTCTGCCTAACGCCGTAATCAGCGGCGCGGGGAATTACCAAGGCCCAAAACCAAAACCGGTTTATCCCGCGTCCGCCGGATTTTTTTGTTATGTGCCCTCAATTATTTTTCCTATTGGTGTTCCCTCGTATTTGCATCTCCAATCATTACAGATTCTAAAGCCATCGTGCAAATGCAACCCCATTTTTGTTGCAACGGCAGGGAACATTGTTTCGATAATTGCAGATGCCACACCCAAAGCTAAGACTGCTTCCTCCACAGAAGCCGCTTCGGCCCTATGCAGTATCGCGTTTCTTTTTTTCTGCACCTCTCCTATTTCGTGCCAAATGGGTTTGTTTGAGGTCGGCCTTTTAAAACTATCAAGGTCGACGCCACCATGTTGACGAAGAATCTGTAATAGTAGATCTCTATACCTGTCCATTCCGGTGTGGGAAATTGCCAAATCAGTGACTAATGAAGCAACTGAGACTGTATGAACAAGACCGAATACAATTGGTTTCAGAAGCATGTCCTTTAACCCAACTTCCATTGCTATAGCAGAAAAAATAAACCCGGCTGTAGTATTTGTGCTGTTCAAATTCCGAGCTTCAGTGAGAGCATCGAATGCCGGCTTTGCTAATAGTTTATTGTCAAGATAATAGGATTGAAGGCGTTCGTCTGTGAATTCCTCAATCGCCTCCTTCTTGTGCTCTTCATAGAGCTGTGCTATGTAATCCTCATAGGCAGCCTCTTCATGGGTCATTGACATTGATTATATTTCCTTATTCACATAACAATGATTATACAGTCTGTATAAAACGGCAGACACAGACTGTGTCCTTCTGTATAAGAAGTTGCCGTGTCTTCTTATTCATGGTGCTAAAACCTGCCATCTCAAACAACTACGCCCCTCGCTTTCTTCGAACGTTGTGGTTTATACAGACTGTATAAACCTTCTCAAAGCCCATCGACAAGGCTGCGTACCCCATGGCCTCCTTTGTTCAAGACATGGGTATAAATCATGGTTGTGCTAACGTCTTTGTGCCCCAGCAGTTTGTGAATCGTCCGGATGTCATGCCCGGTTTCAAGCAAAGGGGTGACGGATTACGAGCGATGATTCTCTATAAATGAATAATCCCGTCCCTTGCCACGGCTGAAACCCTTTGTCATCAAATCAATGCAAAGCTAAATAAATACCAGATTATTTTGCGCGTCAATGGGGAAATTAATCTGAAATAATCCCAATGCAGGAAATTCTAATAGTAACATATGATTATGAAACCGCCGATGAACGCCGATCAACGCCGATGGACACTATTCCAGAGCATAGTTTTTTATCTGTATTTATCTGCGTTCATCGGCGGTTAATATTCTTAACTGTATCTAATTCTTTAAACCGCGCAGGGGGGCGGGAATGCGTCCGCCGAATTCTATGAAGGCGCGCGAGGCGCCCGCACGATGTACAGGCATGATATATGTCTCGCCAAAGAGTCCGCCGAAAACCGCTTTCTCACCCGCCTTCTTGCCCGGAACGGGGATTATGCGGCAGGCGGTCGTTTTATTGTTTATGACGCCAATTGACATCTCATCCAGAATTATGGCGGCAAGGGTGCTGGCATCTGTGTCGCCGGGAACTGCCACCATGTCTAACCCAACGGAACAGACGCTTGTCATTGCCTCCAACTTTTCAAGACGCAGGTCGCCCCTGCGCGCCGCCTCGCTCAGGGCGGCATCCTCTGAGACCGGCATGAACGCTCCCGAAAGTCCGCCAACGGATGAGGAGGCGAAGAGTCCACCCTTCTTTACGGCGTCATTCAGGAGTGCAATTGCCGCCGTGGAGCCGGGCGCGCCAATGGCTTCGATGCCGAGCGTCTGCAAAATCTCACCCACGCTGTCACCAATGCGTGGGGTGGGCGCAAGAGAGAGGTCCACAATCCCGAACGGCACGCCGAGCCGTTCCGCCACCTCCCGCCCGATGAGTTCCCCGACGCGTGTCACGCGGAAGGCGGTCGTCTTGATTTCCTCGGCAATATCGGTGAATGTCATCTTGCGCGATTTAATCTGAACCTCAAGGGCGCGCTTGACCACACCAGGACCGGAGACGCCAATATTAACCACGCATTCCGGTTCGCCCGCGCCCAGATATGCCCCCGCCATGAAGGGATTGTCCGCGGGGATGTTTGCAAATACGACCAGCTTCGCTGCGCCGAGACCGTCCCTGTCGGCTGAAAGGCGCGCCGTCTCGATAATCGCCTCCGCCATCCTCTTCACCGCATCCACATTAATGCCCGCCGCTGTGGATGCAACGTTCACGGATGAACAGACCCGCTCTGTCGAGGAGAGGACCATTGGTATGGCGTCAATCAGATTTTTTGCGCCGTGCGTCCATCCCTTTTCCACAAGGGCGGAAAAGCCACCGACAAAGTCCACATTCACCTCGCGGGCGGCGCGCTCAATGGTTTTTGCGAGGGCAACCGCC
>Ga0315291_10003139_pt1 | contig 21408 bp, 18 predicted proteins | sample YL17G12_20_MG_FD_203070 | JGI IMG/M metagenome (GOLD analysis project Ga0315291, IMG submission 203070) | Sediment microbial communities from Yellowstone Lake, YNP, Wyoming, USA - YL17G12_20 | ecosystem: Environmental > Aquatic > Freshwater > Lake > Sediment | place: USA: Wyoming | collected... | reverse complement strand
TTCTTGCCATCGGCAATTATGTCTATTATGCTGCCATGCCTTGATAGGTATCTTGCCGGTCATTGAACCTGCAATATAAGCTAGAAACTTTGAATAGCACCCATCCAAGCTTTTCACATTTTCTCCATACACATCGTGGTGACATTCTTGCCCTGCTTCTTGCCATTACAGGCTTTCTGACGTCAGCATTGGTCACCCAGCGCACATTTGAGGCAGTTCCACATATTGAAGATGAAATTGCCTATGTATGGCAGGCAAAAGCGATGATTGAGGGACATTTGACCCTTCCCTCACCACCGCATAACCGCAGCTTCCTGGTGCCTTTCGTTGTTGACTACGAAGGGGAGCGGTTCGGCAAGTATCCGCCAGGTTGGCCTGCGTTGTTGTCCATTGCAATCCGATTGGGAACACGTGCGTGGATCAATCCACTGTTAGCCGGGCTGGCAGTGTGGCTGACCTACCTGCTGGGTAAGCGTATATTCAGCGAATTCGTAGGACTTCTCGCGGCTGGATTAACCGTCACCTCACCATTCTTCCTGATGAACTCCGGCTCATTGCTATCCCACCCATTTGGGCTGGTTTTAAGTTCATTATTTGCTCTGGGTTGGCTGGAAACTTTCTGGGATAAGGCAGCTGGCAAAACGGTTGAAAATCCTTCCCGTGCTAGAAAAGATTGGTGGTACACGATCCTTGCGGCATTGGCGCTAGGGGTTTTGATCCTCACCCGCCCAATGACTGCCCTGGCAGTGGCAGTACCATTCGGTATTCATGGGCTGTATTTATTGATCCGTAGTGATGCCCGAACACGCCTAAGGTTGTTAATCTTCGGCTTGACGGCAATCTTTTTCGTTGGTTTATACTTCTTATGGCAGTATTCCCTGACAGGTGACGCTTTGCTCAATCCTTACACCTTATGGTGGCCATATGACAAGGTGGGTTTCGGCCCCGGGCATGGTCGCGGACCTGTTGGTCATACATTAAACCTGGCATGGATTAACGTCCGCCACAGCCTGGATGCAGGTAGCTATGACTTGTTTGGATGGGGAAGCTTCTCCTGGATTTTTCTGTCATTCGGATTATGGGCAGCAAGGCGCAACACCAAGGGGTTACTCCTCGGTAGTGTAGTCGTCAGCTTAATGCTGATATATATGACATATTGGATCGGGGCTACTCTTTTTGGTCCACGCTATTATTATGAGGGATTATTCAGCCTGACGTTAGTCAGTGCTGCGGGCATCGCCTGGTTGGCAGGCTGGCCGGGAAGATTGGGGGGGACCCTTGTGCGATACGCAGGTTGGCGCAAATTGCGCCCACTACTGGTAACATTATTACTCGGGGTTCTGGTGGGAATTAACCTGATGTTTTATCTGCCTATCCGGCTTGGGGGGATGTACGCTCTGTACGACATAGAGTTGGCTGACCAGGAGCCTTTCATGACGCCCGCAGCCCAATCCCTTACTCCCGCCCTGGTCATCGTACATTCAGAACGATGGATGGAATATGGTGCCCTCCTGGACCTTGAGGACCCTGAGTTCACCACCCCCTTTATCTTCGCCTGGAGTATCAGCTCTTTCGCTGATTTCATGCTAGCACACGACTTCCCGAACCGCACGGTTTATCATTATTATCCTGGGCAGCCATTCAAGCTTTATGTGGAACCTCTAGCTGCACCTCAATAAATTATGGGTATGGAGTTGATGAGGCTTCCGGCGTACTTGAGGCTTCCGGCGTAATCGTAGGAGTAGGGGTTTCCAAAACTGGGGTGGCTGGAGTTACTAACCCTTGCGCACACTGATCAGCCGCATACATTGCGGTCGGTTCAACCTGTGGGTTCGCCAATAACGTCATGTAAGTATCGTACTGTGTTTGGGCATCACACCACAGGCCGCTGGCCGCGAACCAATCGCCATAACCAAGCAAAGCATCCATATAACGGTTGGAAGCTGTCCAACCCGAAGAATCGCTCAGGTTCGGAGCCGCGTTAGCTAACTGAGAAAAATAATAAACCGCCTGAGCCCAGTCCACATCCCAGAAGCTGGCACCGCGAATATACAAATCTGCCCAGTCGCGCCAATTGCGTGCCTCGGCATCCAAAGGACCAAAACGCTCAGCCAGGGTCAGGTCGTAGTTTCCACCTTCCAGGTCATGCAGGTTAGCAATCTTATCGATCCCACGGTTCCGAAGCGCCACGAACAGCATGTCATCCACCTTCACCGCCATATAATCCGGAAAATTCTTTCGCAATAACAGCAAGGTATCGATGGTACCGGTCCAGTCACGCGCAACGAGCAGATTCTGGGCTTGAGTGAATAGATCATCCCTGCCGCGGTAGTCGGGTGTAGGGGTCAGTGTGGGGGTCGGCGCAAGCGTGGAGGTGGCAGTGATGCGTTGTTGAGTCAAGACAAATGCCAACTGGTCGGCGGCATTTGGATAATTTGGGTCGATCTGTATAATGTATTCGAGCCGTTGGCGGGCGCGATCATAATTTCCAAGTGCAATGTCCTGCTGTGCCAGGATGTATTGGTTGGCCGCCTCACCGGCTACTGAGGTCGACTCATAGCGCGTACGCTGACCGATTGCCGAGTTATATCCTGCATAAACGCTCCCACCGGCAATCAACGCCAGGAGCAGCACACCCAGAAACGACCACAAAATCCACGTGCGCCTGCCTTTGGGCATATCTGGAGGCGGCTCAGGGATGTCAGGAGGTAAGAAAGAGCCTTCATCAGGAATCATCGAGGGTTGGGTATCGCCGAGTGATTGTTCTTCAGCGGGGCTAGCTTGTGATGCAATTTCGGAAGGATTGCCTGTTTCTCCCTCCGTCGCATGCTCAGGTGAGGCAACGGTCATTGGTCGAGTAATACCCATCTCTGATACTTGGTTAGATGAAATGTCATCATTATCTGGCTCTCTTTGTTTCTCCGGCACGCTAGAAGTCGGACTGGTTTCGTCTAAATTGGGAGATTTCATTCCGCCTATTATACCTCAGCGAAAATGACACCTTCGGTTGGAGGGTGGCTCCCGCGACTCCACCGGTGCTGACCTGATTTCATGCCGGAGGACCTAGAAGCTCGGCTAATTTAATTGCCTGGGAGGCATGCACCAGAGCGATGACCTCATCCACTGGGGCTAGCTCAGTACTCCCATTGGGTACGATCAGCTGCCCCTTGCGGATCACTGCCACAAAGACACATTGCGGTGGCAGTTCAATATCTCTCAGCATTTTGCCAACTACGCTAGCCAATGGGTGCACTTTCTCTTCGACGATCGAATACTCACCTTTGCGTAATTTCAGCAGGGTCATCATATCCCCAAGTGACATTTCCTCGGCGATTAATTTGGCCAGGATGTCAGATTGGCTTAGGGCCACATCCACACCCATCTCGGGGGTAAACAGCCAGACATTTTTGGGATTATTGACCCGCGCGATAATGCGCGGCACCCCAAACTCAAAACGACCAAGATTGGTGATCACCAGGTTATCCTCATCCTCACCCGTCACGGCTGCCAACACTTGAGCCTGTTCAATCCCAGCGCTTTCCAGCACACTGGGGGAGCTGCCATCACCGGAAACGATGACCTCGCTGGGAAGTTCCTCTTGAAGTCGTTCCAGTACCGCTGGACGGTCCTCGATCAGTTTAACTCGATGCCCACCGCTTAATAATTGGGTGGCAAGCTGCGATCCGGTCTTACCACCACCGACAATGATGACAAACATCCTATCCTCCTTCCAATAAACCCAACAGGGTTTTAAAGCGCTCCAATGCCGACGCTTGGATAGCTACATGCACCACGTCGCCTTCTTTGAACTGACTGCCCAGTGTGGGAATGAACGCGGCTCCCTGACGGGTTATGGCAACGATGTTGATCTCGCTTGAAACCGTCAAGTCTTTCACCATCCGCCCGACCAGGTGTGATGGGATGTCGATATTAACCAGGCTCACTTCTCCACTCCCGAAGCTGATGATGGGGTCCAATTCAGCTGAGGTTAGTAGCTCGCGCAGGCGCTCGGCTCCCCAAGTGGTCGAGGAGATGGTCAACATTCCCAGACGGCGGTAAATTTCCGCCCGTTGTGGGTCAAACAGGCGGGCAACCACACGGGGCACATGGAAAATATTATGGGCGATGCGCGCTGCTACAATATTGGCATTATCGGATGAGCTGGCGGCTGCGAAAGCATCGGCTTGTTCGATCCCGGCTTTAATCAACACATCCCGGTCGAATCCTACTCCGGTAATCCTTTGCCCCTTAAAATTAGGTCCCAGGCGTGCCAGAGCCCTGGCATCGTAATCGATCACCGCCACCTGATGACCTTCGTCGACAAGCAAACGGGCAAGCTGCTCCCCGACACGACCGCATCCAATAATAATCACTTTCATGTTTCCTCCTTGCTTACAGAACTATTGATCACTTGTTGTAAAAAACGTTCCCGCCAGCGGACGAGCCACTTACGGATCCAATCTAGGCTGTAGATAATCAATGGGAAGAAGATAAACCCAATCCAGAGGACGGGTGGTATGGCGATATGGTCAAACAAATTGGCTAATGGGCGAAAATAAATCAAACCTAGCAGGATGGCTAGCTCAATGGCGATCCCACGTATTAGAGTAGGGTTACTCAGCCAACCGAGGAAACGCCCGCGATTACGCTCGGTGCGACAAGCAAATGCATTTCCGACTTGAGCCATAACCACTCCCGCATAATAAACCGTAATTGCCAGATTGTGCTGGTCTGAGTGGGGGAGATAGGAGAAAATCATTGTATGCAAGGTTTGAAAGAAGGGTATATCCAACCAATTATTGATGAAATAGAAAGCCAAAAAGCACAGCACAGCTTCAAGCAAACCCAGCCACAGAAAGGCGCGCCGCAACAGGCTGCCGTCCACCAAAGGCTGAGACTTACGTCGTGGTGGGCGTTGCATTACATCCGGTTCAGGGTTTTCGCTTCCCAGTGCTAATGCCGGGAAAAGGTCCGTCCCCAGGTCAATTGCTAGGATTTGTTTAACTCCCAAGGCCAGCGGCATCACCTGTGGGGTTAGCAGGGCAGTCAGGATGAATGGTAATATTTCGGGCACATTACTCGAAAAGATATAGGTGGTGAACTTGCGCAGGTTATCGTAAACCGTTCGTCCTTCTTCGATCGCGCGTGCAATGGTTGAAAAGTTATCGTTGGTGAGGATGACATCAGCTGCTTCTTTGGCCACATCGGTCCCAACCAGACCCATCGCCACACCCACGTCCGCTTTGCGTAGTGCTGGTGCATCATTGACCCCGTCACCGGTCACCGCGACCACCTCACCTTGAGCCTGGTAGGCAGCCACCAAACGCAATTTATGTTCCGGCGCCATGCGGGCAAAAATCACTTCTTTTTCCAGCATTCCCTGAAGCTCAATATCGTTAAGCTGTTCCAATTCTGCCCCCGTCAGGATCAATGGGTTCGGTGTCGTGAGCATGCCAATGCGCCGAGCTAATGATTCTGCCGTCAGTCCGTAGTCACCTGTGATCATCACCATGCGCACACCGGCCTTCCGGCACGTGCTGACTGCCTCCGTCACCTCCGGGCGGGGTGGGTCCATCATGGCAGTTAATCCCAGGAAGACCAGGTTCACCTCAACCCTCTCTGCTGTATAGCTGCCAACCCGCTGAGGTAATTCATGATATGCCAGTGCCAGCACACGCAGGGCACCGCGGGCGTAATCGTCATTAGCCGATAAAATCCGTGTGCGCAGGCTGTCGTCCAACGGAATCACCTCACCATGCATGCGAATGTGAGTGCAAAGTTGCAGCACTTCGCGCGGGGCACCTTTAACAAAGGCAACTTGCTGTCCGGCAGAAATTTCAGGGAATAATCCATCCTGCAGGCGCACCTGGTGGATGGTGCTCATCCGTTTACGCCGGGCATCGAAGGGGATTTCGTGGATGCGCGGCAATGTACGATTAAGCGTCTCTTCCACCAGACCACTTTTTAACGCCACTACGCGCAGCGCAGCCTCTGTTTGATCCCCGAGTACTGTCCAATGGGGATGGTCTGGTGCCGGCGGGCTGAGCCGAGAGTTATTGCAGAGCATGGCAGCAGTGAGCAAAGCATGTAAATCCTTTTCCACAGCCTCGCTGCCTGGGCTGGGGACAAATTCGCCCTCCGGCTCATAGCCTGTACCGGTGACGACCAGCGGCTTCCCGCTTACCCATACCTGCCGGACAGTCATTTGGTTTTGGGTCAGTGTGCCACTTTTATCGGTGCAGATGACTGAGACGTGCTCCAAAGTTTCCAGGATGGAAAGCTTCTTGACCAGCACCCCTTTCTGGGCCAGGCGCTGTACCGCAACTGCCAGGGATAGGGTAACTGTAGCTGGCAGTCCCTCTGGTATAGCAGCTACAATAATCCCCAATGCCAGCAGGAAGGCCTCGTTAATTCCAAGATTGACATCCACGATCCCTACCGCGAAAACAATCGCTCCCAAACCCAAAGCAATTAATGAGATCGTGCGTGTAAGGCGAGACATCTCCTGCTGCAAACGGCTGGGTTCCTCACGCACAGCCTGGGTGAGACGAACAATGCGCCCAAATTGAGTGAGCATGCCGGTGGCGTAGACTACCGCCCGACCTGTCCCCGAAACTACCGAGGTACCGGCAAAAACCAGGTTGGGGCGTTCCACCTCACTCATCCCTTCCCGTAGCGAGGCATCGGCAATTTTACGTGCCGGCACCGCCTCACCTGTGAGCACGGCGTTATTGGCGCGCAAGCCATATTCTTCGATAACACGCGCATCGGCTGGAATGTTATCCCCTTCAGCCAGGACGAGCAGGTCACCTGCAACCAGGTCACTGGCCGCCACTTTCACTTCCACTCCCTCGCGGATTACCCTCGCAAAGCTTGGCAGCAGGTGCTGGAGTACCGCCGTCGCCTGTTCAGCGCGATTTTCCCGCCAATAGGATAAAGCTCCATTAACCAGCACTACGACCCAGATGATTACCCCCAGGGTGGGTTCGCGTAACCATAAAGCAATCCCACCCGCCACCCACAGCAGGAGTGCCATCGGGTGGGTGGTGAAAACCAGTAGTTTTCTCCAGATGGGTTCACGCGGTGGTTCAGTAAGCTGGTTGCTTCCATAAAGTGAATGCCGCGCTTCCACCTCATTAGCGGTTAGACCATCGGGTGAGGTCTCCAAAGAGGTGAATACTTCGGATACTGGCAGAAGGTAGATCGGATCTGAAACCATAAAAAATCGCCATGCTTATTGAAAGCATAGCGATTTTATCATAATGAGTTGATTTACTTAGGTTACGAGGTCGCCTCGGGTCAAGGCATGTGACTTTCATGCACCGGAGCAGTTTCCTTGGGTTTACCCCCCAGGCGTGGTGGTTCTTTCTTCTCCAGATATTGCGCCAGGAAAGAAGGAGCCTCCGGGTGGTCAGAATGCAAGGCGTGGTCATAGTCACCAGCCGGGATAGGCGGATCGTATCGCACCGGGCGATGCACGCCGAGCAATTCAAAGAAATGGGTGATGGTCATAAGCACAGTATAGCGATATTCCTGCATCTTCAAGGACTGCCATTCCACAATGGAAGCCATTGAGCCTTGCACGCGCGCCTTCTCGCGCACGATGCGATGGATTTGCTTCGGTGTGCGAACACCTATCGGCGAAATCAGTAGGGCATTGGCTGCCAGGATCAACAAGCTGAATGAGATTAACACCACCCAGCCACCTTCCTGCCACTTTCCTACGATTTGTCCAATGAAGACAATCGCTGAAAGAATAGCTGCAAACCCGGCACCCAAGCTGCCCCATTTGCGAACGCGTCCGGTGAAATTCTGGAGGATATGCTTGCGGATCGCGAAGCCCATCACCATGATGGGCATGAACACACCTACGCCGTAATATGGGATCGCCGCTGAGGTATTACCCTTGACGATGAACATGATGATCATTGTTAATACATAGCTGATGGTCACAGAACGCGTAAAAGTTCCCTTTGGATCACGATACACAATAATCTCTGGTATTTCGCCGATGGAAACATCGCGCCACTCTGTGGCTTGCAGATCCTGAAAAGCCGTCATGGAAGCGGCGGTCAACAACAGCACCGCCAGGATTTGATATGCCCAGAATAGAATCGTGCCACCCGGGACTTGTGAAAAACCGATATAAGCCAGGTTGCCAACCAATGTACGCCCGAGCGTTCCATCAAACACATCAAAGCGGATGGAAAACGCTGATAACAGTAATGTGGTTATCCCGCCATAGAACAGGAAAGAAGTCTGGACTATTCGTCCGATCCCAGACTTCCCACTATAGAATTCCCATAATTTCTTCCAACGCGGTAGGCGCTTCTTGCCCCAGGCAATAATCCCGGCATCCTCGTTCTTGACAAACTGAATGCCATTCGACATGGCTTCCAGACCCGTCAGTGCTACTAACCCCTTCATGGAAGCAGTGAGAAAGTGATAAAGTGCCCGACCTATTGTGACTGGTTGAGGAGATGCTGAGACTGGTACTGCTGCCACACCACCAAAATGAGCCATAAATAAACCGACTGCCATGGTAACGGTCAGCGCAATAAAGATACCCAATAAGGTGAATACCACCCGTCCGGATTCTCCTCTTCCACGGATGGTCAGGAACCAGTTCACGGTTACCAGGGCTGCACCGATTAGGAAATGCCAAATCCAGGGTATTCCTGTGGCCCCACGTAGGGATAGTGCCTGGTCAACCCCAGACAAGGTAGACACGACGATAGTGAAAAGATAATCCTGGATCAAAACGACGGCAACGATGAGGCTGATACCAGCTGACAAATAGCGCATCGATGCAGTATAAGATCCACCGCCTTCGTTAAAAATCCCCAGCGAGTACATATATAGGAAACCAAAGACTGCGTTAGCTAAGGCAATAACAGCTACCGCAATAAAACCCCATTTCTGCAGCCCATACGGGTGAAGTGCACTCATCATCTCGCCTGTAGCATAGTAGAACGAGGTGAAGTAATCCACTCCGAAAAGCGCCACGGCAGCTAATAAGCCAATTTGCCCGGCACCGTGGACGTGTGCATCCTCCGCCCGCTCGCGCGGCGATACACGATACACCAGATAAGCAATCACAATCAATAAACCAATTGAAAACAACATTCAATTACCTCAAAAAAGCCTGTTCCAGTTTGCTAAGCTGTGACAATAGATGCTTGCGCGTGGATTGGCTGAAATTTATGTCCTGTGCGACCTTAGCTCCCTGATGTTGCACTGCCAGCACCACAAATGCTGGTACAAACATGATCCGCCCTGCTGGGATCACCTCAAAGTTATACATGTCCATCGCCAGCGTCTGGTCATTAAAATATGGCAAGCTCAACCTCAACCCGCGATCCAATTTATGCTCAGCCACACGGCGTTGGATCGTTTGGATAATCTGCTGTGACTGATACTGAGCTAAAGCCCTTCCCTGGTTTACCAATTGCCCAAGCATGCCATAACGCTTCTGTTGGCATATCTCATCCGCTATCATGTAGGGAGCGATCATGATGGCTGTATTTAAGATTGCCAGGTAATGCTGCATGGAGGCAATGTGGGCTTCGGCTTCGCGTACGGAGCCGAGCAGCAGGTGCCCCTGATCGTCAAAGGCGACCCATTGCGGCAAATAGAAACGGCGGGCAGCTTCCACATACGGTACCAGCAGCTCACCGCCTTGCTCGTCTACCTGGGTTTCCTTTGCCCGCGCACCTGCTTGGGCAGTGATTACAGATCCCTTATCGAAATCCCTTTCCACGGGCTGGTTGGGGATGTCATCACCGTCCACGCCGGCATAAATCACCGATCTTCCTGCTGGCAGCATGTAATAGATCATGTGAATGGCAATTGCATATTGAAGCAATATCGCACTGATAGAAACCGCCAGATTCGACGAACGTTCCAGTTCCGAGAGCCGTTGGCTAAGAGCTGAACGTAGGTCCGGATGAGTCAAACGCACCAACCGCCCTCCCACGACCTGCTCACGGCTACCAACTGGAACGCTTTCAACTTCAGCCGGACCCTCCGAGGTCTGTATGCGAGTCACATGCTCAGGAAGTGTAAAATGAACCTGGTTCAAACCCTGAATGACTGCCTCAGCCAATGAGGCTGCTTGAATACCCAGATATTGTTGTACCAGTGCGGGTTGTGCCTGGAACAGGTATTGAAAAGCCTGGTATTCTTGCCGCAACCGACTTGTCGTGTTATCGGCAAGCTCAGGAGAGGACAGTTTCAATAGAAGGGATTGCTCTAACATAAATTTCTCCTGGCAATTAGGTGTCTGAACCTACTTTTGCGACAATATGATTGTATCGACCCAAAATAAAATGGAGACAAAATTTTGAAACAAATGCGTTAAAAAATAATAAAGACCTTCTTTCACAAAAGAAGGCCTTTATTTTGCCTGATTAAGATTTTTTTATAATTTTGGAGGTTCGTCATCCCCCGGACCGGTCTCTTTGGGTTTACCTCCCAGGCGAGGCTCTTCCTTATTATCTTTTAGGTACTGTTCAAGGAGCGATGGAGTGTCGGGATGATCTGAGGATAATACTTCATCATAATCTCCAGACGGCGCAGGGGGCTCAAAGCGTGCTGGCCTGCGCACGCCGAACAATTCAGCAAAGCGGGCAATCCCGATGAGCAAGCGATAACGATATTCCTGCGTGCGTAATGATTGCCACTCCACGATGTTGCCCATTGGTCCCTCGACACGTGATTTTTCGCGTATGATGCGGTGGATTTGTTGAGGGTCACGATAGCCCGCGGGTGAGAGCAAAATGGCATGAGCAATCAAAATCAGTACACTGAGAGAGATTAATACCACCCAGCCACCCTCGGTCCATTTGCCGGCGATCTGACCAATAAAGACAAGGCCTGCCAGAATAGCCGCTGCCGTCGCACCTAGGCTACCCCAGGTGCGGGCGCGACCGGTTGCGTTCTTTAGGATGTGCTGGCGGATCGCCAGCCCCATCGCCATGATGGGTAAGAACACTCCCACCCCATAAAAGGGGATGGCCAGACTGACCTTTCCGCGCACTAGAAACTGGATCAATATGGCTGCCAACAAGGCCGCAGTGACCGGGCGAGTAAAAGTCCCTTTCGGATTGCGGTAAACGACGATTTCCGGGATCTCACCAATGGCCACATTGCGCCATGCCATGGCTTGCAAATCCTGATAAGCAGTCATCGAGGCTGCTGCCAATAATACGACTGCCAGGATTTGATACGCCCAGAACAAGATTATCCCACCCGGAAGCTCGCCAAAACCGATGAAAGACAGGTTGCCCACTATGCTGCGGCCATTGGTTCCATCAAAAACGTTGAAGCGAATTGAGAAATAAGTCAACAGTAAGGTAGTCAAACCACCATAAAACAAGAATGAAGTCTGGACAAAACGTCCGATCCCCGACTTGCCACTATAGAATTCCCACAGCCCTTTCAATTTTGGCAGACGGCGCTTCCCCCATTTGACGATCCCCGCATCCTCATGGATGACGAATTGGATGCCATTGGATATGGCTTCCAGACCGCTCAAAGCCACTAATCCTTTCATGGAGGCAGTCAGCATGTGATAAAGCGCTTGTCCAATGGGCACCGTTTGGACGGGTTCTATATTTGGGGCGCGCATCGCCACCGGGTTGGCAATGAAAAGGCCAATCGTCATGGCGAGGGTTAGCAAGATAAAAATGCTTAACATCGTGAAAACAACCTGAGCTGATTCTCCCCTTCCCCGGATGGTCAGCCACCAGGTAACCCCTGCCAGGCTGGCACCGATGAGAAAATGCCAAAACCATGGTATTCCGGTAGCATTACGTAGGGAAAGCAGCTGGTCAACTCCGGAGAGGGTGGATACTACGATGGTAAAGACATAATCTTGGATAAGAACGACCGCCACGATGAGGCTCAATGAAGGTCCCAGGTAACGCATTGCAGCCGTAAATGACCCACCGCCTTCGTTAAAGACACCCAATGAATACATATACAGCGCCCCAAAGACGAAGTTCGCCAACGCAATGACAGCCACTGAGATGTAGGCATACTGTTGTAAACCGTAGGGGTGCAGGGCGGTCATCATCTCCCCCGTGGCATAAAAGAAAGAAGTGAAGTAATCCACACCGAACAGAGCCACTGCTGCCAGCAAACCAACCTGCCCGGCACCATGCACATGGGCATCTTCTTCCCGCTCACGCGGTGCAATTCTATAAGAGAGAAAAATGACAACTGCTAAAAACAGAATCGAAAACAACATCGTTTTTACCGATCTTCAGGAAGTAGCCACAGGGTCATGTTATTTATTAAATGCCTTTTCCAGAGTGCTTAACTCCGCCAGCAGATGTTTACGTGTGGATTGGCTCAGACGTGTATCCTGGGCAATCTTCGCTTCCTGCTCACGCGCTGCCCGCACTACAAATGCGGGCACGAACATGATCCTCCCGGCTGGAATCACTTCAAAGCTGTAGTTCTCCATCGTCAGGGTCTGATCATTGAAATACGGCAGACTCAGGCTCAAGCCTCGGTTTAAGTCATGCGAGGCTGCCCGCCTCTGGATCGTCCGGATAATCTCCTCCACTTCGAAGTAGGCTAGGGCTCTTCCCTGGTTCACCAGCTGTCCCAAAATCCCATAACGCTTGCGCTGGTATTCTTCATCCGCTACCATATAGGGTGCCAACCCAACTGCCGTATGTAGTACCGACAGGTAACGTTGCATGGAGGCAATATCTGCTTCCGCTTCATTCACGCTCCCCACCACTAATCTTCCTTTATCATCAAACGCAACCCATTGCGGTAAGTAGAACCGCCTTGCTGCTTCCACGTAGGGTACTAAAAGCTCACCTCGCCCTTCCTCGCCCCGAACCTCTTCCATAACAACCGCATCTGTCGCAGCGGTGATGGCTGACTCTGGCTCCAAGTCGCTATGTACTGGGATGCTGGGGATTTCCTCGCCTTCTGCCACCGAGTACTGCACCGTCCTCCCCGCTGGCAGCATATTGTGTACCATGTGTCTGACCACAGTATGCCGCGTCAGACTTGCACTTACCGCGACTGACCGGTTCGTGGATTGTTCTAGCTCACCTAAGCGTAACCGCAGTGCAGTACGCAGGTCAGTGCGCGTCAGCCGATCCATTAAGCCGCCCGTCATCTGCTCGCGCGACTCCTTGGGTACGATTGCTGCTTTGGTGTCGTCCTCTTGTTTTTGCAGCACCACCCGATCAGGCAGGGTGAAGCGCACCTGTGGCAATCCCTGGATGACTGCCTCTGCCAGTGAGGAAGCCTGTGTTTCCAAAAATCGCTGCACCAAGGGGGGTTGCATTTGCAGCAGTTCCTGGTAGCTGAGATATTCCTGCCGTAACTGGCTCACGGCACTATCCGTAAGACCTGGATATGGATCCATTATTTTGATGGGTTTGGGTTTACTGGCCATAATTTCTCCCTAATTGTACTCGACTCTAATAGTTCGGTAATATTCATAAAACCAAATGGTCTAATCATCAAGCAAGAACCGATAACCGATGCCGGGCTCGTTGCGGATGATACATGGGTGGTCAGGGTCCTCTTCCAATTTCTTTCGTAGCTGGCGGATGTAAACCCGTAGGTACTCCACCCGGTCAGCTTCTGCTGGGTCCCACACATGCGACAGGATCGATTGGTTCGTGAGCACTCGACCGGCATTAGCTGCCAGGTAAGCCAGCAGCTTGAATTCGGTGGCGGTCAGTTTGACCTCCTCACCATCACGGGTAACGATGTGCAGCGCCAGGTCGATCACAATCGGCCCCGAAGTGATGATCTGGCTTTTCTGGCTGCCAAGGGTTTGCGCGGAGTGCCGTAGTGCCACCCGGATGCGCGCCAGTAACTCCTCGATGCCAAATGGCTTGGTCAGGTAGTCATCTGCCCCCTTATCCAAAGCGATGACTTTATCCCGCTCGCTTTCGCGTACCGAAAGGATGATGATAGGCACCTGGGTCCATTCGCGCAGCCGCGCACACACCTCGACCCCATCCATGTCTGGCAGACTCAGGTCCAGGATGATCAAATCAGGGGGTTGAGCTGCTGCCAGCGCCAATCCTTCCTCCCCCCGGCTGGCAACACTTACCTTGAACTGTTTGGCGGTGAGGATGGTGCGCAACGCCCTTAGGATCTGCGCTTCGTCATCGATCACTAAAATATGAGGTTGGGTGCTCATTCGTTGACCATCTCCTGTCCCGCTTCCAGCGGGAAACCCTCCCAAGATAAAGGTAAAGTGAAATGGAAGGCAAATCCGGGCACAAGGTTTTCCGCCCAGATGTGCCCGCCATGTGCTTCGATAATTCCTTTGCAGATACTTAACCCCAATCCTGCCCCAGTCACGCGGTCTGCGGCAGTGACCCGGTAGAACTTATCGAAGATGCGCTCGAGATCTTCTGGAGCAACATGCGGACCCATATTCCTTACCGTCACCTGCAGCACATTCCCATTCACCGGATAAGCATGGATGTCGATTGTCGTGCCTTCAGGGGAGTATTTGGTGCTGTTGCTGATCAGGTTTATAAAAACCTGCTCAATTTGAAAATAATCCACCGGCACCAATGGCAGGTCTGCTGATACGTCAACCTTAACCAGGTGCTTCTCGGTTTGCTGGTGAGTACGGTCAAGGGCGGTGGAAAGGATCTCTGCTAGTGAATTCCAGCTGCGTTCCGGTTTCAAGGCACCCGCCTCGATGCGCGACATATTGAGCAAGTTGCCAACCAGCAGATTCAGGTGATCCGTTTCCTCTTCCACAGCCGCCAATAAATCTGCCCTGGCTTCGGTGTTCCATTCCACCGCCCCGCTGCGCAAGCTGGTGACTGCAGCTTTGATGGTCGCTAGGGGTGTACGCAGCTCATGAGAGACGGAAGATAACAGGGAAGATTTAAATCTGTCGCTTTCCTCGAGCAGACGCGCCCGTGAAGCCGCCTGCGACAAGCGCACGCGCTCGAGCGCCAAAACCCCCTGACTCGCAAAAGTGTGTAATAGTCGTTCCTCCGCCGGGCTTAGTGTGGAGGGTTCCCGCCAAACCTTGATCTCGCCTAGAAAGCCACGCGCAGACTGCAACGGAGCTAGAAAGGTGGGGGGTTCTTCCAGCAGCTGATCCGGCAGGGAGCGATCCTCAAGCCTGACGTGATGCACCGGTATGTTTCCCTGCGCTTCCACCAGGACGTCCACACGCCCGGCATGGAATGTAATCAGGGTCTGCTCTGCCAGTGCAGATACGATTTCCTGCTCATCCTGCAAACCCGCCAGATGCATGATCAGCTCATATAAGTGAATGGCTTCATGCTCGCGAGCATGCGACTCTCCGAGGCTTTTGCTCACCCTGCCAACCAATTGTCCGACGGTGATCGAAACACCCAAAAAGACGATCAACACCAGTAAGTCTTGTGTGCGGTGTACGAGCAATGTATAGTAAGGTGGCACAAAAAAATAGTTCAATGCCAGAAAGGAAGCCAGTGCCACCAGAGCACCAGGACCCAATCCCCATAACACCGAGCTTAATACAACCGGCAACAGGTAGAGCAGCGACAGGATAGTGTGATCCTGCCCCCCTTCAGTTCGGAAAGGAAGGAAAATCAGGGTGAAAATTACAGTCACCAAGATGGCTAGCAGGTATTCCAACCCGCGGAAGGTCCTAAACCTTCGGAAGGGATTTAGACGCATCATCAAGCTAATTATAACTTCTGGGGAGAAATCTTACCCCAGAATTACTCCCTGGGGTGACTTGGAAAACATTCTCAATCGGGTAAATTTGCATAGGCACTAAAGATTACTCGGGATAAGGGTATAATTTCAATGATGACCGACTTCCACTTCTACCATCTCATTGAAGTTCGCTACGGCGACCTCGACCCCCAAGGGCATGTCAATAACGCTAAATTCCTGTCTTATATGGAACAAGGGCGGGTTTTTTACCTCAAACAACTCAAATTATGGGAAGGCGGATCATTCATGAACCTCGGCATCATCCTGGCGGATGTCCAAATAACCTTTCGTAAGGCAATCCAATTTGGCGACCCCGTACGGGTGGGTGTGGGTATTTCCCGCATTGGTAATAAGAGCATGACCTCGGAATATCGCATCGAGGATGCACGCGACGCCAGTGAATTTGCCACTGGGTCGAGTGTGCTGGTGGCATATGATTACCACAACAATCGTTCGGTACCCATCCCCGAGGAGTGGCGCAAGGCAATCCTGCAGTTCGAGGGGCTGTTGGAGCAATAAGAGACATGGTTTCCACCCAATTTGCTGTACGAGTCAAAAAAGAGGTTGTACTCACTCTCCGTCTTCGAATGTTAGCGTAGCTCATGGAACATAAAAATGTCACTGCCAACGATTGATTCTGAATACCTGATATCCTTTCTCTCAGGATTGTTGAACACTCCCAGCCCGACCGGTCTTACCGAGCCAGGGATTGCTTTCACTGAGCAGGCGCTCGTGGCGTTCCCCGAGTTAACCCTTATGCGCACGCGCAAAGGTGCCCTGGTTGCCACCTGGGTGGGTGAAAAGTCGGATGCGCCACGTGCTCTGACAGCCCACGCCGATACACTGGGTGCAATGGTCAAACAGATCAAATCCAACGGTCGCTTGTTGATGACCAAGATTGGCAGTTATGCCTGGAACACAGTCGAAGGCGAGGGCTGCACGGTATTGGCGAGCTCAGGTGTGCCGGTCCGTGGTTCTATCCTGTTTGAAATGGCCTCCGGGCATGTCCACGGTACCAAGGTGAACGACATCAAGCGTGAGGATGACAACATGGAGGTGCGCCTGGATGCTCGCACCACCTCTCACGAGGAGACTGAAGCACTGGGCATTCGAGTAGGTGATTTCATTGCCTTTGACCCGCGCCTGGAAATCACCAGCGGCTTTGTGCGCTCACGCCACCTGGATGATAAAGCCTGTGTGGCTTGCCTGGTGGCAGCCGTAAAGGCACTGCATGATGCCGGCGCGAAACCAACCCAGACGTCTTATTGGCATATCAGCAATTATGAGGAAGTTGGTCATGGTGCTGCAGCGGGAATCCCAGCTCAGGTGATCGAGCTTTTGAGCGTGGATATGGCTGCGGTGGGTGAGGGACAAACCTCCGACGAGTTCCACGCTACCCTATGCGTGAAAGATTCCGGCGGACCTTACCATCATGGGTTAAGCCAAAAGCTGCGTCAGCTGGCAGAAGAACATGGCATCCCCTACAAAGTTGATATCTACCCCTACTATCACTCGGATGGTGAAGCCTTCTGGCGGGCAGGTGGAGATGTGGCAGTTGCTCTCATCGGGCCAGGTGTGGATGCCTCACATAATTACGAGCGCACCCACCTCGACGCACTGGTGGCAACGACCCAATGGGTGGTGGCGTATCTAATGAGTTGAAAGTTGGTTAAATAATTGGTCAACGGATATCTAGCTGATTAGCGGATAAATGAGTGCAAAATGACGTTTGATCCATTGATTCCGTATCAAGACCTGACCTATAAGATTATCGGTGCAGGTATGAGGATACATGGAAGGTTGGGAGCCGGACTAAAAGAAGAACATTATCAGAGAGCTTTAGCGATAGAACTGAGGGAAATAGACCTTACTGTTACCGAGGAGCAGGTTGTTGAAATTCATGATAAAGATGCATGGCTTGGACGATTGTATCTGGATTTGGTGGTTGATGATTCAGTAATTGTTGAAACAAAGGCTTTTCCTCATTTGTTGACAAACGAAGAAATCGCTCAAGTAATATGTTATCTGGCAGCAACCGGCTATAAAGTTGGGTTATTGCTAAATTTCGGTCGTGAGAGATTACAATATAAACGTATCCTGCCGCCGCACATTCTAGAAGGTTGGCAAGAGCGCATCCAACGTTTTCTATGGCGACCTAAAGACCTAATCCATCCTCCTCAGGATTAAAGGATTCAAATATCCACCTAAAGTCTGCTTTCCATCTTCCATGACTAACTATCTGAATGACCCATATCCGCTAATCCGCTATCCCATCCGTTTACAAGCATCCAATGCTCACTTGTTTTCTACCCCACTATCATATTCGGTTACAGCCTAAATAATGTCCACATCAACCACTCCCATTCTAATCGACGCCACTCTTCCACCTGTTTCCCTTTCCGCTGTTCCCTCCATCGCTCGTGCGGCTGAAAACTTGGGCTTCAACACCCTGTGGTCTTCAGAAACAATGCACGACCCCTTTCTGCCGGGTGCACTGATCGCCGAACACACCCACAAGCTGGGCTTCGGCACGGCAGTCGCCATCGCTTTTGCCCGTAGCCCGGCCACACTGGCTTATACAGCCTGGGACCTGGCTCAAGCTTCAGGCGGGCGCTTCATCCTGGGGTTGGGGACGCAGGTGAAAGCCCACATCGAGCGTCGTTTCGGCATGCCCTGGCCTGAATCGGTCGTAGGCAAGCTGCGCGAGCAGATCGATGCGGTGCGCACCTTCTGGAACACCTGGCAGACCAACCAGCCGTTGAACTACCGCAGTGAACACTACAAGCTGACCCTGATGTCACCCTTCTTCAACCCGGGACCAATCAAATTTCCCAATATTCCCATTTATATTGCCGGGGTTAATACCGGGTTGGCTAAACTGGCTGGCGAGACGGCGCAAGGCTTCCATGCCCATCCCTTCCACACCCCAAGATATCTCCGTGAGGTGATCCTACCCGCCATCCATCAAGGAGCCGCCAAGGCTGGTCGCACCCAAGCTGATATTAAGGTTTCTACTTCGGCTTTCGTCGTGACCTCGCCTGAAGAAGAGACCTTCGTGCGTGCTCAAATTTCTTTCTATGCCTCTACACCCTCCTATCGACCGGTGATGGAGCTGCACGGCTGGGAAGACATTGCCAGGCAACTTTCTGCCCTGGCAGCCCGCGGCGCTTGGACAGAGATGCCTGGGCTGGTCGGCAATGACATCCTCCACGAGTGCGCTGTTATAGCTCCTCCAAGCGAGCTGCCCGCCGCTCTCCTCCAACGCTACCAGGGTCTGGTGGATCGTCTTGGGATATACATCCCATTCATGCCGGGTGAGCGTGATGAGTTTTGGAAAAATCTTTTGCAGGGCGTATAATCTTTGATTGATGGAAGACGAAGCACATTACGCAAATCTGCGCAATCGCATGGTCAACGAGCAGATCATCTCGCGTGGCGTCCATGACGAGCGCCTGTTGGATGCACTCCGCAATGTGCCACGTCATTTGTTTGTCCCTGACGAGTACGCCCATATCGCCTACTCAGATAGCCCGTTGCCCATCGGGCATGGTCAAACCATCTCTCAGCCGTACATCGTAGCCTTGATGACCGAGCTATTGGAGCTGGAGGGGGATGAAAACGTGCTGGAGGTAGGGACGGGATCAGGCTACCAGGCAGCTTTGTTGGCATATCTAGCCCGGCAGGTCCACACCATCGAACGGCATGAGGAGCTGGCAGAAAAAGCCGAAAAGGTATTGATGGATCTGGGTCTGACCAATGTATGGGTGCATGTGGGGGATGGGTCCCTGGGTTTGCTTAAATATGCTCCTTACCAGGCTATTTTAATCACCGCCGCCGCGCCGCGCGTCCCGCAGCCTGTGTTCGATCAGCTGGTTGAGGGAGGGCGGTTGGTGCTGCCTGAGGGTGGGGCAGGCGGGCAGATGTTGGACCGTTGGCGTAAGCAAGGCGGCGATTATAAGCAGGAACACATTGCCCCGGTGGCATTTGTGCCATTACGCGGCGAGCACGGCTGGAAGGAAGATAATTGGGGGTTTTATTAAAATGGCAAAATTACTAGAAAACCTATTCTGATTCCTGTTGGTTTTCATCCATCCGAATACCTGATTCACCAAACAGCGCAAAGCTAAGCCGGTGCACCGGGCTCACTCCTAAGCGTTGCAAGGCCTCCCGATGTGCCCGTGTGCCGTATCCCTTGTGGGAGGCAAAACCATACCCTGGGTAGGTCAACTCAAACTCGCGCAACATCGCATCCCGAGCTGTTTTCGCCAGGACGGAAGCGGCTGCAATGCTCAAAGAGCGGCAATCACCCTTAATCAAAGCTGTCTGAGGTAGAGGAATTTCAGGTAAAAACAAGTAGTCCAGCAGCAAATGAGCTGGAGGTGGGGTTAGTGATTCCAATGCCCGGCAGGCTGCCAAGCGCGTAGCCGGTAGGATGCCCATTTGGTCAACCTCTTCAGCACTTGCGAAACCTACCCCCCAGGTCACGGCGTACTGCAGGATTTTTTTCCGCGCTGCTTCCCTCTGATTGGGAGTCATCTGCTTGGAATCGCGCACGCCCATCAAGCATTTAACCATTCTTGCCTCAGGTGGCAGGACGACCGCCGCCGCAGCCACAGGACCTGCCAGTGCCCCACGCCCAGCTTCGTCAATGCCAGCTACTGCGGTGAGACCAGCCTCCCATAAAGCCAGCTCGAAAGACAGGTCGGGCTCTGGGGGTAGGAGCGAGAGATCAAATGCGGGCATTGGAACGCGTGTAAACCCCACGGATGGCATTCAGGCGGATGGTGAGCAAATCCACCCCCATCTTGAAGGAATCACGCACCACACTGATCTTGCTGTGCGGGTTGTAGTACCAATGAATGGGGATCTCAATCACCTTGTACCCCAAAAGCCGGGCAATGAACAGCACTTCCACGTCAAAAGACCAACCTGTGAGGGTCTGGCGCAGGAACAGGTCTTCAGCCACTGTTCCATTAAAGCACTTGAAACCACATTGGGTATCCTGCAAACCCGGTAAAGCCAGCGTACGGATCAACCCGTTATAAATGCGTCCAACAAAATGACGGTAATACGGTTCCTCATGACGAACTGCCCCGGGGGCTTCACGCGAGGCAATGGCAATATCATAGCCGTTCAGAGCTGGCGGCAGGAACCGGTTTATCTCACCCACAGGCATGGAAAGGTCGACGTCGCACATGAAGCGATACTCACCCTGTGCCGCCAGCATCCCCTGCCGGACGGCTCTTCCCTTACCGCTTTGAGCATTCTGCAATACCCGCATGGGGAGGTGCTGCGCTGCGAAATTCTGTGCGATCTGAAAAGTTCTGTCCAGGCTCCCATTCTCAACCACCAAGACTTCTATGGAGTACGATTGCCTGTCTGCAAACTCAAATACCTGCTTGAGAGTCTCAGTCAAGCGGGTCTCTTCGTTATGAGCTGGGATAATGAGTGATAGGAAGGGTGTAGACAAATGCTCCCCTTGATTTTTTTAAGGTCGAACAACGCTCAGGGCATACACTATGGCACCCAGTAAAACCACGATGGTCATCACCAGTAGCACAGCCAGAATGATCCACTGCTTTTGGGTGAATTGAAGCTTCTCCTCAACGTGTGGTAGTGGCAGATTGGACGGAATTGGAACCTTGGGTAGCTTGGGGGGAGCTTTCTTTTCAGCCACCAACAGGTCCTGTCCGA
>Ga0315291_10003137_pt1 | contig 21414 bp, 12 predicted proteins | sample YL17G12_20_MG_FD_203070 | JGI IMG/M metagenome (GOLD analysis project Ga0315291, IMG submission 203070) | Sediment microbial communities from Yellowstone Lake, YNP, Wyoming, USA - YL17G12_20 | ecosystem: Environmental > Aquatic > Freshwater > Lake > Sediment | place: USA: Wyoming | collected... | reverse complement strand
TTATCACGGTCGTGTGCAATGACTGGTATCCGCTGCTTTTCGAAGACGCAATATAATCTTTAAACCGGTCAGCTACCGGTGTAAATAATGAATGAACCACTCCCACCGCTGAATAGCAGTCTTCTTTTTTTTGGGTGATAATACGCATTGCTACCGTGTCAAATACTTCATCAAACGTTACATTATTTTCTTTCATTTCTTGATAAATGTTGTAGAAGTTTTTCTGTTTTCCCATAATTCGGCAGGGGATATGTAGTTTTTCCATTTCTTCGAGTATCGGTTTTTCCATTTGTTCAATGTTTGCGATCCGGTCTTGATAGGTATCCGTGAATTTTTTCTCGATAAAACGATACATTTTCGGGTCAATGAACTTTAAGGACAGGTCTTCAAATTGTTCTCCGAGTACTGCGATTCCAAAGCGATGAGCAAGCGGAGCATAGACATCAAGCGTTTCCTGTGCAATAGACTTCTGCTTCTTTTCCGGAAGGAATTCCAATGTTCGCATATTATGAAGGCGGTCTGCAAATTTGATGAGAACAACACGAATATCTTTCGCCATCGAGAGCACCATTTTGCGAAAATTTTCCGCCTGGGCAGCAGTTCCTTCCGAAGTGAATCGCATATCAGGAATCTTCGTTACTCCGTCAACTAAATCAGCAATATCATTCCCGAATTCCTGACTCAGCTCTTGTAAGGTAACACCAGTGTCTTCAACAACGTCATGAAGCAGCCCCGCGGCTATGGTGGTAACATCCATTCGCAGCTCCGACAGGATAGTTGCAACCTGCACGGAATGCTCAAAATATGGGTCGCCTGAACGCCGGTACTGCTGTTTATGTGCTTCGTAGCCGAACCAAAATGCTTTTTTCAATATTTCAAGTTTTCCTTCGGAAATATATTGAGAAACTGTATAATACAGTTCTTCAAATCGTTTCTCAAATACCTTTTTCATATCAAAAAATAGCTACCGTATAGTTTATGAGACTTTTGAAAAAAGACGATTAAATCAACGGTCTCTTATATTTTTATTCTGCATCAATGCTCAAAATAATCACTGTATACCTTCAGGAATCTACACCGTGCTCCGTCCGTGTATAAGTGATTTAAATTCCCCGTACTGGAGGCGGCGGACATTCCCGACGCTTTTCATTCCGCTTAATAAAACAATGACTGCCTGTAATTCATCACTGTTGGGAACCTCTAAAATGAGTGTGTAAAAATCCCCGCCGGAAACCCGATACATTTGATAATTCAATAGTTTAATGTTCCGTTTTTCTAATAGTGGGGTAACTTCTTCAATAAAATGCGAAGCGCTTGTCAAACCAACTTTAATCCCGGCAGTGTACCATTTATCTAACTGTTCTTCCCACTCAACCTCTATTTGTCGTTCGGGTTCGAGCCGTAAAAGACGAACGTTTATGCAATCCGTTCGATGGATTGAAATTCCTTTACCGCGGGTAATATATCCCACAATCGGGTCACCATAAATCGGTTGACAGCATTTGCCGAAATTTACCATTAAATTATTTATACTTCCTACCTTTATTCCTGTCAGCGGTTGTTGGTCAAACTCATTATGAGAGGGAATGAATTCTGTTTTTCTCTCTTCATTTCTTCCCGCCTCTTCTGTCTCATTTAATTTCCGAATTATTTGGTGTGCAGAAATCTTTCCCGCTCCAACAGCCGCATACAATTTGTCAACATCATCATAATTGAATAAATCGCCCACTGTTTTCAAGGTATTTTCAGTGATAGAGATTTTATTTTTTCTGAAGGTGCGGGTTAGAATCTCCTCTCCAAGCTTAATGCTGTGCGATAACATTTGACGGCGAATCCACCGGCGGATCTCCGCTATTGCCTTCGGGGTTTGCACAAATTTCATCCAGTCAGTATTAACCGTCGGATGATTTGCTGTCATAAGCTCAACGCGGTCTCCATTTTGCAACTCATAATTAAATGGGACAATTTGGCCATTGACCTTTGCTCCACTGCAGTGAAAACCAATGTCTTTATGAATTGCAAACGCAAAATCAATCGGAGTTGCACCACGCGGAAGCGACTTCAAATCACCCTTTGGAGTTATAACAAATATATCACTTTTAAAATCAGTAAAGGTAAAAAATGCACCAACCGCTTGACTGCTAAACCGTTTGGTTGAATCAGAAGGATTCTCTCTGAACCACTGGAAAAATTTATCTGTTTCGGTTCGTTTACTGCCTTCTTTATAATTCCAGTGTGCCGCAACACCAATCTCGGCAGTTCGGTGCATTTCTTCGGTGCGTATTTGAAGCTCAAATTTTATTTTGTTCTCGTCTTCGAGAAGGAGATGGAGCGACCGATACCCGTTTATTTTTGGCTTTTGAATGTAGTCATCAAATTCTTTTACAATCGGTTTATAGAATTGCAGAGCAACCGCCATTGCTTTATAACAATCAGGAATCGTTTTTACAATCGCACGAATTGCCAATGTATCATATATCTGCTCAAACGGTTTACCGGTGCGCTGCATTTTGCGATAAATGCTGAGGATATTCTTAGTCCGCCCGATAACTTCAGCGTCTATTCCGTATTTTTCCAACTCGGCTTTAAACCGCTCGGAAATTCTTGATATAAAACGGTCCCACTGATATCGCCAAGTAGACAATTTCGTAGAAACGTCAGTATATATTTCCGGATGCAGGATTTTGAATGCCGTGTCTTCCATTTTCATCTTAAACCGCGCCATTCCCAGACGGTGAGCAAGCGGTACATAGAACGACAGCATCCACTGCGCCTGTTTACTCTGTTCATCCGGCGGCAGTTTTTGGCAATTCAGTATGCGGATATATCTGTTCGCAATGAGCATCAAAATGACTCTAAAATCATTTGCCGCAGAAAATACCAATCGAATATAATCCTCTTCCGTCTCGGTCGTTTTTAATTGTTTTGCCAGTTTGCTGATGATGCCATACTCCTGCACCAATTGATACTCCTCTGCTCCGAACCGCTCTTTTACTTCACGCATCGTATCCGGCAAGCGATAAAAATCATGCAAAAATCCCACCGTAATGGTGGTATAATCCATACTCAATTCAGCCAGAATATCTGCAAACTCCATCACTTCATTCATCGTCAGCAGAATCCGGTCACCAATATAGTGAGTACGGATAGACCGGGAAAATTCAATCACCGAGTGAATGTCCTCTAATTCTCTCTGATTGAGAGCAGAAAAAAATGTACTTAAATGCTCATTCATACGAGCACCATACCACCTGGTTTTATTAGAGTATCAAAACGATATAATTTAACGAAGGCAAATCAAATTTTCCAGATATAAATGAATCCCAATTATTTAACGCCCCTAAAATCGCTTTGCTCCATTGCCTTATAATATATTTTGTCAAGAAATATAAATTTCTTTATATTATATAAAAATTTTCTTGTAAAATGAAAAAGATTATTGTACATTCAATAGAAAAATCTTCAATAAAGTTTCGCACGTTCTATTATAGTATAATGTAAAATATTGAATTTACAAACAGTTTTTTATTACTTTTCAATGTTTGATAAATAAATTGCGGTCTGTGTGCGTTCAGTAATGTAGCCACTTTTCAACTATAATCCCTGAAAGATTCTCATAATTGAACAGATAAGAGAGAATGTTGTTGTCCTCAGAATTAATCATTACAGCAGAAATGTAAAGATTGAATGGAGAGCATTGAACAACAATTACACATAAAATATCAATAATGTTAAGGAGGAGTTACTATGAAGAAAACGTTACTGGTTTTCTCATTAATCATCGCAATGCTTCTGTTATTTACCGCGGAGGTATTAGCACAAGGGTCGCTTACCTACACGGGTAAGTCTGTCCGTGCAAATGGTTTGTATGGTCCACAAAATATCGTTTTAACCCGCGACGGCACTCGTGCAATTATGTGTTGTAATGATAACGGTGTCAGTGTATACAGCCGTGATACCGGTACCGGTGCGCTTACACAAATGAGCACATTTATGAAATTCGATAAAGGGTACTATGCTGGTGGAACAACAAATGTATTGGGAAATCCATATTTTATGGCGCTTTCACCGGATGAGAATCATCTCTATGTTGCCTGTTATTCAGATACTGCAGTAGCCGTATTAGGTTTTAATAAAACTGCTGGTACTCTTTCGCTCCTGAGTTTCAATAAAAAGTTTACCTATGCAGGCGCAGACTCAGCTTTACTCAGTCCCTATGGGATTGCGGTAAGCCCGGATGGTAAAAATGTATATGTTGCAGTCTATGGGAAAAGTGCTTTAGCGGTTTTTAATCGAAATGCAACGACAGGAGCACTCACTGCCTACGAAAGTTTTATTGACAACAAAGACGGCGTTGACTGTTTAGGCGGCGCACAGGGAATAACCGTTGCTCCAGATGGGAAAAACGTATATGTCAGTAGTTATACCGAGAGTGCAGTTGCACAATTCAAAAGAGACTTAACAACTGGACATCTTACATTCTTATCAGCAAGCTTAACAACAAAAGATGTTAGCCCTTGGCTTATGGGATTACAGGGACCGCGTATGATAGTGGTTACTCCCGAGCGAGGAGGCATTCAATTTGTATTGGTCGAGGCATATACGGGTAATGATATCTCTGTGCTTATGCGAGATAATTCGGCAGATGGTGCTCTGTCATTTCTTTCATATTCCGGAAAAAATTACTCCGATGGGGGATTTAATGTAATGCGCGCACCATATCGTATGGCATTAAGCGCAGATAGCAATCAAGTTTATATAACCCCTACCAGCAGTAATAATATTGTGGTTTTTAGCATTGATTACGGCACTGGCGACCTGACATTTGCTCAAGCTGTTAGAGATTCAGGAACCACTGAAGATAGAGGATTAAGTGGCCCGTACGGAGTAGCTCCAAGTCCTGATGGCAAAAACGTGTATGTATGCGGTACTACAGAAGATTATATATGTGTGCTTGACAGAAATGCGACAACAGGAATGCTCACGTATATGCCGGCTAAAAATGTTACCGGCTACTACTGCGGTGATATACGGATTAATGTATTACCGAGTAATAAACAGAACCTATACCTTACCAGCTATTCAAGTACTGCTGCCTATGGGGGTGTTTATGCATTTAATCGAAATACGACCACCGGCGAGTTAACATATTTAAATAAGTATGTCGGTTCTACGGTTTTGACTGATCCAACGTACAGGTCAGCACTCTATGCAACTGATATAGTCATAAGCCCCGATGATAAATATTTATATACTACTACTCAAAGTTACAAAAGAATCTCAGTATATGAGAGGAATCTTACAACGGGAGCGCTTACGTTTGTTCAAACCGACTCGGGTCTTTCAACCTATTATATGTCTTCTCCGCTTACTATAATAATGAGTCCTGACGGCAAACACATATATGTCGGCGACGCCGGAAACCAAACATTATCTTTATGGAATAGAAGCTCTACCGATGGACGAGTAACCTATGTTGCAAAATATCCCGATTCTGTTCTTATTAATCAAAATTTAAAGAGTCCATATTGGGGAACAATTACTTCTGACGGTGCTTATTTATATGTCCCGGCGTATGGTAGTCATGCTGTAACGGTATTTTCACGCAACGCAACTACTGGAGCACTGACACTGGTACAAAGTTTAGTTGATTCTGCTAATATTGCTTATAATAGTTTGAGATCACCTGCTTGGGCGCGCTTGAGTTCAGATAATAATTTCTTATATGTTACTGCTTATGCCTCAAAGGCAATTAATGTATTTTTACGCAGCACAAGCGATGGAACTCTTACATTAGTTCAAACTCTTAAAGACACGATTAATCTTAATGGAGTGCAGCCGATGGCTCTCAATTCCACCGGTACAAAGTTATTTGCTGGTGCACAAGTAAACAGAAGTCTCGCTGAATTTAACCGGAATGTAACAACCGGGCAACTGACTTTTGTGCGAAGTTATCTTAATTTGGTTGACGTTCCAATAAATGGAATATATTATCCGTATGGCATAACAATAACTTCGGAAGGGCATTTGTATTTAACAAATAGATCTACCGGATCATTACTGCTGTTCACTATTGGTGCAACCGGCATCAGCAATACGGTGAATAATCCGTTCGATTATCATCTTTACCAGAACTATCCGAATCCGTTCAACCCGGTAACAACGATTAAGTTTACAGTTCCGAAAGCGGTTGAAGTAACGATGAAGGTTTACAATGCTTTAGGACAGGAAGTAGCAACGATTCTTGACAACAAGCTGTGCTCTAAAGGAGAAAACGTTGCAATCTGGAATGCAGGAAACTTTGGTTCAGGTGTATACTTCTATGTCATTAAAGCTGGCGAATACAAAGCAGTCAAGAAAATGATGCTGATTAAGTAAACGGGAAGCTTTACACACAAAAAGGGGCGTTTTATGACGCCCCTTTTTTATTTTATGTTCAATCAGAACGAATAAATTATATCAATTTAAAGTTGATGTGCCACAAATATTGAAATTTTTGATTTAACGCAGGCTAAAGCCTGCGGCTACCAATTACATAACAATTTTAAAAGATGGTAGAGACGCCCCAACGGGATGTCTCTATTTTAATTTGCGATTTAATGGATTTTTTCGAAGGTTTCAAATATATCTGATGTATGCAATCTTCAATCAAAAAACGGTTTGTTCTGTTCTATTGATTATTTCATTCTGCAATTTTGTGCCTAAATCAACGAAGTAATCGCTGTATCCGGCGACACGGACGATTAAATCCTTGTATTTTTCGGGATATTTCTGGGCATCGCGGAGTGTATCAGCGGTAACGACGTTGAATTGAATGTGGTGCCCATCCATACTAAAATACGAGCGAACTAAATGAGCTAATTTATCAATTCCCTCTTCTGTTTCAAGCAGGTGCGGAGTAAATTTCTGGTTCAGCAGGGTACCGCCGGTTTTAACGTGGTCCATTTTTGATGCAGATTTAATGACTGCGGTTGGTCCGTTTGCATCGGCGCCCTGAACAGGCGAGATGCCTTCAGATAGCGGCTCGTATGCCAGTCGTCCGTCCGGCATTGCACCGATAACACTGCCGAAATATATATGGACAGTTGTCGGGAGCATATCAATGCGGAAATGCCCACCCTTTGTATTCGGACGGCCATCCACTGCTGTAAAGTACGTTTCAAATACCCGAGTCATAATGCTGTCGGCGTAATCGTCATCGTTTCCGTATTTTGGTGTATCGTTTAAAAGCATTTCCTGAATGGATTCATATCCTTCAAAATTATACTTTAAAGCTTCAAGCAATTCAGCCATTGTCATTCGTTTTTTGTCAAAAACATTGTATTTGATTGCAGTTAATGAGTCAGTGATACTCCCGGTGCCGACGCCTTGAATATATGATGTATTATAGCGTGCACCGCCGTTATTATAGTCTTTCCCGTTTTTGATGCAATCGTCAATAAGGAGCGATAAAAACGGGGCGGGGAGATACTGTGCCCACAGACGCTCTATGATAATGTTACCTTTAATCTTGATATCTATGAAGTAATTGAGCTGTCTGGTGAATGCCGCAAAGAGCTCTTCAAACGTTTTAAATGAAGTTGGGTCGCCGGTCATTAAGCCGATTTGTTTGCCGGTTTTGGGATCAGTGCCGTTATTGAGGGTTAGTTCAAATATTTTTGGGATATTGAAATAACCTGTCAAGATGTAGCTTTCTTTTCCGAAGGCGCCGGTCTCTACACAGCCCGAACTCCCACCATTTCGTGCATCTATAATGTTTTTCCCCTGACGGAGCAGTTCCTGAATAATCTCATCAGTGTTGAATATTGATGGCTGGCCAAAACCGGTTTTGATGATTTTCAATGCACGTTTGAGAAAGCGGTCGGGAGTCTTTTTGCTGATTTGCACCATTGAGCTGGGCTGAAGAATCCGCATTTCCTCTATGACGTCCAGAAGGACGTAGGATAGTTCATTGACAGCGTCTTCCCCGGTTTCTTTTACGCCGCCTAAATTAATCAGGCAGAAATCGGTGTACGTATTGCTTTCTTCGGCGGTTACACCGACCTTTGGCGGTGCGGGCTGGTTGTTAAATTTCACCCAGAATGCCTGCAGGAGTTCTTTTGCAGATTCCGGCGTTAATCTGCCTTCCTCAATGTCACGCTTGTATAACGGATACAGATGCTGGTCTAAATGCCCCGGATTAAAAGAGTCCCACGTGTTAAACTCGGTAATAACGCCTAAATGTATGAACCAGTAGCACTGGAGTGCTTCCCAGAATGTCTGCGGAGCATTCGCTGGAACCCGCCGACAGTTTTCAGCAATGGTCTCAAGCTCCTTTTTCCGAATTGGGTTTTTTTCTTTATCCGCCAGCTTCTGAACTTTATCCGCATATCGTTTTGCAAAGGAGATTAAAGCATTGGCGGCAATTGCCATCGCTGTGAGTTCTTCACGCTTGTTGAACGCTTCCGGGTCATTGAAAAAATCCAAATTATTGATTGCATCTTCAATATCTTTATTAAAATCCAGCATACCTTTATAGTAGATTTTCTTGTCAAGGACTGTGTGTCCCGGGGCGCGCTGTTCCATAAATTCAGTAAAAATGCCGGCTTCATACGCAGTAATCCATTCCGGGTCAAGAGATTTAAACATCCGCTCTCGGATTGATTTCCCCTGCCAGAATGGGCGAATGACGTCAGCGAATATCTTTTTTGTTTCATCAGAGACTTTAAACGAGACCTTCGGGCGCGAATCAAGGATTTCAAGGTCATTTTCAGTATGTATACAAACTTCCGGATAGGTTGGAGTAGCTTTGGGTGCTTGCCCTCGCTCGCCGACAATAAGCTCCCCGTCGTTGATGCAAAGATCTTTATGCTCTAAAATATATTTAAAGGCAAGCGCCCGTGCAACGGGGACTGAAACCGTTTCCGCTTTTCCGCTTTTGTAAAACTCAGTAATTAAAACCGCCCGCTCAGACGATACGGCAGGTAGTGCACTGAGCGACTGTTCACGCAATTTTCTAATTCGTTCGTTCATAGGTCCTATTTCACAATGTTTGTTGTTATCCCTGATGATATAAATATATTACAAATGGAATTGAGAGTCCCTTCAGATTGGCGTTTTAAATTTTTCAGTTTTGGCTTTTTACGCAACCGCTTATATTTATCCTCACCAATTACATTATATGGTAACAAATCAACCGGGGGAATATGTTCCAATTTTAATAAAAAAGCAATGATATTTTTAATATTTGCTTCGGTATCAGTAATGCCGGGAATAAGCGGTATCCGGACGACGACATTGTTTCCTTTTTGTGTCAGAAGCATAAGGTTTTGTAATATCTTATGATTGGAAATTTCAATATATCGTATATGTTCCTGTTCATCAATCAGTTTTATGTCATAAAGGAATAGGTCAGCTACCTCATAGATGATTTCAAAGATTTCAAAAGGTGCATATCCGGAGGTATCTATTGCGGTGTGAATTCCTTTTTGTTTACAGCGCAGTAACAGAGTATACAGGAATTCCGGCTGCATCAGGGGTTCGCCGCCGGAGAAGGTAACACCGCCGCCAGATTGGTCATAGAATATAATGTCTTTTTCAATTTCCTGCATAATTTCATCGGCGGTTACTTCACGACCGAAGACATCCCGCTTTTCTGAATAGGAGAGACTTAAGCACTTCTTGCGGGTAGTCCGTATACGAATCTCCGGCTGGAGTTTTCTGCTTTCCGGATTGTGACACCACCAGCATTTCAGTGGACACCCCTTAAAGAATACTGTTGTCCTGATTCCCGGTCCGTCCTGAATTGAATATTTCCGCAAATCAAAAACGATGCCCGTATCTTTTTTAGCAATTTGCATTGTTTAACGTATGTCGTATAGAACACATATTTACATTTACAATTGTAAGTTAAATAAACGCAAGATATTTTGCAATAGAACTTTATTTGTAATTCATTTTCAGAATCAACATAATGGAAGAGACAGAGCAATGCTCCGTCTCTCCTGTATTGGTATAATTGTGTATTGATAGACACATTCAAGCATTCACTTTTGAGCTGAATTGCGAATGTCTTTTAATATGGATTGTGAATAATTCCATAAAAATGCGGCATCCATATTCAGAGCAATGAAGCTAAAGCCGTCAGCAATAGCTTTTTTCGCTGAGTCCGTATCTATAGTGAATATGCCTGCGGGTATATTTGAGATACTGCATTGCTGTTTTATAGTTTTAATAGCGTTCTGTACGTGCGGATGGGTAATTTGCCCTAAAAGATTCATACTCCCAGAAAGGTCAAATGGTCCAATGAAAACAACGTCAATACCCGGTACAGCGGTAATTGAGGCGATATTCTGAACACTTTCAATATGCTCCGCCTGCAGAATAATAACCAATTCCTTATTTATTCTGCTGACGTAGTCCTGGAATTTCATCCCGTATTCGTGTGCCCGTGAGACACCGACACTCCGCTTTCCTTCGGGAGGATACAAACACCATTCAACCGCCTTCCGTGCTTCTTCCGCTGTTTTTACCTGCGGGATAACAATGCCGTTACAGCCGGTATCAAGCGCTTTTTTTATCCAGACTTCCTTATTTTCTGGTACCCGGATAACACAAGGGCATCTCCCGCCGACTGCCTGGATTAATCGCTGGGCATCGTCAAAATCCATTGCCGAATGCTCTAACTCTATCCATAAATAATCAAATCCTGCAAGTGAGAGAATCTCAGCAACTTCAGTGGATGGAATGGTAACTAATGTTCCGATAAGTGTTTCTCTGCTTTTTAAACGCATTTTAAGGTTGTTATTCATTTTATTTTACTTACCTATTTCACTTCACAGACAAGAATGTCTGTGCCACCAAAACTGTTGCTCATTTTATATTATCTGTTATTTTGTTTCACAGACAAGAATGTCTGTGCCACCAAAATTAATGCTTATCTTATTTACCTGTCTTTTTCACTTGTTTTGCAATTTTTTTCTGTATTTTTTCAAAGGATGGTGGAGGTCCGGTTCGTATTTCTTGAGTGTTAACAAAGAGTGCATCGGAAATCCCCCATTCTAAGAATGTGTTCCTGTCAGCTGTATTTATTTCATTAAAAATGACCGTATCGCCATATTCATCTACTGCCCGCTTTGCCCGTTCTAACGTGAGGTTCATAGCCGGGCACCATCCGTTGTAAAGGCAGGTTACGGTAATCCTTCCGGGAGCAACAGCGGGTTTCTTTTTCGGTTTTATCCAGTGGGGAGCAATTGCATCAGAAGAAAATGGTTTCCATAAGAGTGCGGTCAGGTGGTTACTGTCAACTTTTTTATACCCGTGTTTTCTGAACCATGATGCCCTCATAAAAACAGGCAGAAGTGAAATTCCCCATGCTGCCATTCCCTTTGCACCGAGTACTTTTGCGTCTTCTTCTGCCGCCTGGAGTAATGCTTTGCCAAATCCCCGCTTCTGGAAATTTCCTCTTCCTTTTTTGTACCCGTGAATCCAGATACATTGTATAAAGTACAGGTTTTTCCCTTCGGCAGTTGAATATTCAATGGGTATATATTGTATCATTCCTGCGACAACACCGTTGTCATCCAAAGCAAGCTTCACCCGCAGACCCTTGTCTTTCATTTTCTCATACCACAGCTCTTTGTGATTTCCTGCCTCTTTTATCTCATCAGACCAGTCCTCAAGACACCAAAAATACAACTGTCTGTGCTCCTCCGATAAATCTGCAATATGCATAGAGCTTCTCCGGTTATTTATAGATAATTGCGTATAGTGCGGTATGCATTACTGATTTGAACGAATGTCTCAGGATTACCTCCTTTATCGGGATGATACTTTAATACTAATTGACGATACCGTTTCTGGACTTGATGAAACGGCGATTTATTCTGTAACCCTAAAAGAACATAAGAATGTTCCAATGAATCCGGGCTTCCTGGAAACTGCTTTCTGTACCATCGGTTGCTGGCATTTTCAATAAGACGGACAAAAACCTCAGCATCCGAGAAAAACCGTTCCTTTTCATTCCTGTTGAGTTCAGAGAATTCTTTTATTCCGATACTACTATTGATGCCGGTCTTTCGCCGCCAGGTTCTGATTTCCTGTTCCATTGGCGGAAACCATAATAATCTTATCTTCTTTCGCACCTCGCGGAGGCGTTGACGGTCTTCCAGCGATAATTTCTTGTAATTGAAACGTGATAAATCAACCATCAAATCTTCAAAGAATTTATTCTCAATGAATATAAATCCCCCAAAATCCCCCTTTACTAAAGGGGGACAAAGGGGGATTTTTTTATCTGTTTTGGTATTTTTTAATGGTTAACGTTATAATGTGGAGGGGCAATTCAGGAATTGCCCCTCTATACATTGCTTTTTCTTGAATTTGCTTTACTTGAGCCTCCAGAAGATTTGATTACCGATTTCCCACCATTTGTTCATTGCGGCGCGGGCAAAATCATTCGTGTATTGCGTCAAGTATTTTTTGTATTCAGTTGGTTCTTTACCAGCGTTCTTTTCCTGATTATACAAATCTAATGCAATTTTTTCAATCTGCGGTAGTTCAAGCAGGGCTTTGTCTTCAAATTCCTTAACGCCACCTTCGATTAATAGCCTGAACTGTCCCCAGTTAAGCGTATTCGTAGCCAGGCGGTTTGTTCTTCTGAACCACCAGCAGGCGGAATCTTCGCGGTACTGAAGCTGACCACTGAATTCAAAGCTCTTTGGAAGCGACAAAGTTCCGGAAAAAATGGGGATTCTTGGGCTTAATGCCGGATTGTCAAATGAGAACCAGGCAACAGCCTTTAAGCCGTCTGGATATCCATCTCTGCATTGAATAATATGGGAATATGCACAGCCGTCAATAGCAATAAATCTGGTTGATGAAACCGTGCCGGGTTTTAATGAGTTGATATATGATGAAAGGCCGCCTTTACCTATTGCCCATGGGCTGACAAAGGCTGGCTTTACCATTTGTCCTGTTGAAGTTTGAGGCGGTTGTGCTCCGCCAAATCCGCCTCTTCCACCACCGCTTGGAGAAACGGTCGCCATATTTTTTGTTAAATCATAATCAGTTCCTTCGTAGGTTTCTCGGTAGTATTTCATAACATCTTTAATAGAGAGTTTTTTCTCAGGTTTAACGGAGAAGGGAAGCTCTTCCATATCCATTGTTAAATTGAGGGAAGGAGCTAACGTGCTTAAAACGTAAAATTCTCTAATTGAAAATGGCTTACGGCCGCTATATACTTTCCAGAATTTGAATTTTTCACCTTTTTTAGAGTCATACCAGCCCATCTTTTCAGCTAATGAAAAGACATTCGCCGATGCCATATAATAATCGGGTTTGCTTAAATCAATCTCGGATATTCTTGTAATATTTGCGGAGATTCCGACATTCTCATCGGGGATACGCACAGCCGCCCAGACTGCCCCGATCTGTTCTGCTCCGCCGCCCATAATCTCAAACTGCCACACTTCTTTTGAATCTGCAACGGTCAAGCACTCTGCACCGTCGCCATAACCATATTTTGTTGCTAACTCTCCCATCAGTTTGATGGCATCGCGGGCTGTTGCACAGCGTTCTAAAGCAATGTGCTCCAGCTCTTCAATCATAAACATACCTTCATCGTTGCCCAACTCACGTCTCCCGCTGATGGTCGTTTCTCCGATTGCCAGACCTTTGTCATTCATAAACGGATATGATGCGTTCACCCAGGCGTTGGTTTCTGATGCCTCCGGTATCTCGCCTTTTTCTCTTACACGGCGCATATCGCCGGGGAATTCGGTTCCCATAAGGCCATCATAGATTTTATGCATCGTTCCTTCCTGGATATTTTTCCTTGCGGGTTCAACTCTGAGCCAGTTTCGGTAGGGACCGCCGTCGCACGTGTGAGCGGTCATAACCGAACCATCAGTGGAAGCCAACCTCCCGACCATTATACTCGTACAGCCGTCGTTTTCCGGTTCAGTAAACGGTGAAATACTCGGCTGCTGTGCTTGCATAAACAAAAGTGCCGCACAGAATATCAATGCCGTCAGGAAACCTAACGGCCATAAAATTTGTCTAAAACGACCATTCTTCATAATGCGTAACCTCCGTTAAGAAAACTATGTAAAGTTATATTAATTAGTTTTATTTATTCTATGAATACCTGTTTTTTGTCTGCTTTTGCCGGATTGTGTAAATAATATCCAATGCCATTTTTAATAACGTCTGCATATTTTGGAACGTTACTACAAGTAAGCGGCTTATCAGGATTTTCTTCAGTCCAGCTTGTCATTATTTGCAGTATTGTTGAAGTATGTCTTCCGACACGGACGTCAATTGGCCAGCCTTTTTCATCAATTTTTTCATAGAGCAGACCGAATTTTCCTGCTTTCACGACAAACTCGTCTTTGCCGGTCAGGAGCTGTTCGCGGGTTGTTTTTCCGCGGGTTGCATCAAGGAAGGGCTCAGGTGCTTCCACTAACAGCGAAATAGCGTTAGAATAATCGCCAATTTCCCGATGAGATAATCCGTGGAGTGTTTTGGGTGAAGCTTCAGCGCCAATATTGAATTCTTCATCCGATAAATTCATTGAAGCAATGACTGCTAATTTTTGCCCCTTTTCATGAGCAACGATTGTGCTGATAACCGGATATTGAAGCTCTGCTTCGTGGAGGTCAATAAAGATATCAACCTTTTCCTTTTTTATCAATTCCATAAAAGCGTAGCAGGTTTTTTCGGTGAGGGTGCCATTCTGTCTTCCGGGCCAGCATCTGTTGAGATTACGGATGTCAACATAAGCAAGGTATTGTCTGCTGGGGAAGTGAATGTATACCTCCGGGTCTGGCCATTGGTCTAACGGATTTGCCCATCGGTCACCCATACGGAATTTCTGTCCGCCCCATTCCGTTGGGATAGTATAATCAGGAGGATACGCACCGCCTACCCGGGTAACCGTTGTCCCGCTCCGATTACTGCTTAAAACAATGATAAGTCTTCCTTTTTCCATCACGGCATTTTCGGCAAAGATCCATCCGGCAAGCCTCCCCCCCGGCTCCTCCGGGTGCGAGCCGCCCATAACTAACAGTGTTGCACCAGGTTCTTTCCCCTCAAGTATATAAATATTGCAGTCATTGATGCTCCCCCGGAGGTCAGAATAATAATCACTCAATTTTTTTACAACGGTAACACCATTACTAATAACCACCGGTTCTCCAAGATGACGGCTTTTGTAAAAACTTATCCCCGATGTGAGAAAAAGGACTAATCCGAGTGCTAAGAATATTGTTTTACGGATAATCATACGTTCACCTTATTTCAATCTGAACAGCCGAAGCAAGAACGGCAAAAGCACTATAATGTATAGCGCTTCTTTTTCCCAGGATTTAGATTTTATGAGATTATAAATCATTATCACCGAAACATAAGCGACAAGAACATAATAGATGAGGGTGATACTGTTCGATAATATGTCCATAATAGGTTCCAATTATATTAATTTTTTAAACACCTGTTAAAAATCTCAATTTACTGCTATAAATGACCATCAGCGTGCCGATAATGATGATGATAATCGCCGGAATGATGCACGCCTTCAGGAATTTTCCATAAGAATCTTTGTAGCCGCAAATATCAACAGTCAGCCTGCCGATAATCGCTGTTGGCGGGAGTGCATCGCCTAATGGCCAAATCACGCTCATTCCGGCAAGGGCAACAATCGGATTCAGTCCCATTTTATTGAACAATAATATCAGGGGGACACCGATGACGGGAGCCGCACCCCACATCAAAACTGATTCAGATACCGGCAGTACCAAAAACAGGGTGGCAAAAACAACTGTTGACGGTAAGGTTACCGCAGTAACTGATAAAAATCCCCGTACTCCCGTCAGGGTCATTATCTGTACCAGAACGCCGACACAGGTTAGTGTTCCAACAAGCGGAAGGAGCTGTTCAACTGTGTCACGGGATATTTTTAAAATGTTCAATTTTACGGGCGATAAAAGATATGATGCCACCGCCGAGCAGAGAAACATAAATGGAAGCCCTAAAATCGGCGTAGAGAATGGCCATTGCCTCCCAACGTATATGAGTCCGAAAAAGATTAAAAATGGCACAATAATTCTCAACCAGTTCATTTTTTCCGGCGGAACAGGCAGTTCTTCGAGGGCTTTTTCAATATTTATTGGTTCAGTGCTTTTCCAACCTAATATGAATATTGTTACAAGTGCGGCTAAAAGGCAGGGAAGTAAGAGGGGCCAGAAAAATCCTACATACGGCATATTAACACCGGCGGCGGTCATCATTGCCCACAAGCTTACCGGCGGAGCCGCAGCGCTTAATCCGGCAATAATAAATATTATTGCCGCCGTTCTCACCTTTGAAATTCCCAGAGAGGTGAGAACAACCGACACCAATCCGCCTACTATCAAAACGGTAACACTTCCCGCGCCGGTCAGTGCTCCGGGTATCAAGAGAAGAATTGCAAGCAGTGTTAATAAGAGTATACGGCTTTTATGGAATCCTTTCAGAATACCGCGAACGGCAAATGCTATTCCACCTGACTCTTTTAAAATATTCATAAAAAGTGTTGCGGTAATAAAGATTAGATTAATATCAAGGTATGTCATAGCGCCTTCGGCAATATGCCGCGCTGGAATCCAGAATCCACCTGCCAGCGCCCCGCCGATTGCCGCAATGAACATTGATAATTCGGTGGATAGTCTAAAAATCTTCGCAATGATATAGACTGCTACCATAACACCGAGAATCGTCTCTGCATAGGTGAACATATTCATACTGGATTGCCTTATTTTACCCCAAAAAGGTTTTTCAATACGACCGATAAGTCTGCATTCTTTTCGTATAAAAGGAGAGGAATATTCTTGTTTTTTGAAATTACGGTAAATCTTCCGTCCGGATTGCCTTCTTTTTTAACGATCATTACTGCTGATAGAGGGCAGACGGCATCAATTGAAAGCTCATCGGTATTGTCGCTCGGATCTACTCCCTCACCCATAGCGCGGTTTTTCATCCCGGTAACGTGTGCGCCTATTACCATAATACCTTGTTTTTTACATTCAGCAATCAATCCGTTGGTTCTTTTCATTTCATCTTCAATTGTTACGCCGGCGGCGCCCATTCCTTTTAAGCTGGTACCAACGACAATAATTATGGATTTCACCGGTGTTCCCTTTTTTTGCAATGTGATAAGTGTATCCGCGGTTGCAAAGGGGCTGTAGAGGTACGCCATACCTTTTAATCCCACTTCAACGTTAATAGGACCTAAACTCTGGCCGCAGGAGGTCAATAATACCGGTAGCTGGGCTTTTATCTGGGCAGAGACTTGTGAAAAGAAGATTGCTATCGTGAGAGAGAAAAGTAATGTCCCTGATAAAACTGCAATAAATCGTTTCATCGGTTACTCCTTTTTTATTTATTAGTATATATTCCCTATCAGATTTGTTTTTGTTTTTCCTTAGAAATGATATTGAATGATTTTTTAATGAAATTACATTTTTTTATACAGTAAATCAAGTGTTTTTAAAAGTTATTTTCAGAATATTTTATCGGGAATATGCTTTTACAAATTTTTGGAAAAATGCAAAAAGATAGAAAATACCCTTTAATCCCCTTTATTGTATGGAAATAGTAGGGGATTTAATCTCACTGACAATGAATCTTTCAAATGTTTCTTTTATTTATATGCGAGACCTTTGAAAAAACAATTAAAACGCAAACGAAAGTTTGCCCCAGAGGGACGGTGGAAGAGCCATCCCTACGGGGCTTATGATGCGGCTACCAAAAAATGAGTTTAAAATTGTTATATAATCGGCAGCCGCAGGCTTTTCCGCCGAAGGCGGATCTGTTTTCAGAAGCCTGCGTTAAATCAAAGATCTCTTATTTATATGTGAGACCTTTGAAAAAACAATTAAAACGCAAACGATCCGCCTCTTTTTAAAGGGGCGGAGCGGCTACCAAAAAATGAGTTTAAAATTGTTATATAATCGGCAGCCATTGCAACGCCACGTTTTCCGAAGGGATGGATTCCCCCAATCAAAGCTCTTTATAGTTAGCTTGCATGGTCTCTGTTAGAAAATTTTGTCGGGGATATTTTAAAACGGACAGCAATGATACTAATCCCCAGACTGATAAAATAGAACGATGTTATAAACCAGAATGCTCTTTTAGTTTGGGGTTTTAAAGAAAATAATGGGGATTTACCGGGATTGGGCAGGGGAATAGGATCCCAGGGCAAACCATATTTTAAAGTGAGTCCCTTGACGTACAAAAGGTGAATGACCGGGATATGTAGTTTTGCCATTTCAAAAAGAACGCCTCGTTTGTCTTTTTGAGGAATTGAAATAGTTGTATTCAGTCCCGGTGTTAGTTTGAGCGCTAACGGGCTTGTCCCGATATTTGCCGTGCTTCCACCGATATTGATAAAAGCTGATATTGTTCTCTTGTGATTACTCCCGAAATATAGATTCATTCGTGAAGCAACGTTTTTTTCAAGGTTTGGCTCGTTAATGAATGGAATACCGCTTTCTGTAATCTTTTGGAGTAATCGCTTTTTAACAGTCTGGTTGAAGTCTTGTCCGGTGTCATTTTCACCGCCTAATGAGACAGCGGCTGGCGGAACGGTAAAAACCTTTTCTCTCAACAGCACGGTATAGATGGTAAGGAGGGTGAAATCCGGATTTGTTCCACCGTAGGAGGAAGCACCTAAGGAAATGATGACGATGGGATGGATATTGAGAGCTTGTGCTGCGGCGAGTGCGGCAATCAAGAACGCCGGAAACGAGGCAGAACAGCCAACAGCGATGGTGTCGCCTGAATGAACACCAGCCTGATTTAATAATTGCACAATAAGTGCAGCCATATCGGGATTGGTGGTTGTTCGTTTTGCCGCAAGGTCGCCCGGAGTTGTCAATAATTCAGAAGTTTCCGGACCGATAAGGCCGGTTCTATTTGGATCAATCGTTACATCAATTGAAATCCCTGCCGTGTCACAATAACTTTGTAATGTGAAAATTGCTTTTCCCATTGTTTGTGCGGCTTTTAACATTGTTTGAGAATAAGAGTTAGGAACCTTCGGATATACAAAGAGCAAAAGCAAATATACCGTAATGCTTATTACTCCCAAAATAACTACTGTAAAATATATTCGGCTGGATACAGGAATGCAAGATCGTCTTTTCCCAAAGAGATGGATTCTCATAAATACACTCATAGTTCTGTTTGATGCGTAATGAAAATAGATGAGAGTTATTTTTTTATATCATCGTTTCTCAATAATCGGTGATGTATTAAATTTCCTATCCCGGAGGGATGGATTCCAACACAAAAAAACGGTATGAGTTTCTCAAGCGTTTAATAATTTTTATCAATAATCAAAAAACGCAGGAGGACTCACGCTCTGAGTAAGGTACAATCATCTAAGCGTCATAAGCAAGCTCTTTTTAAACTTTGGTTCTTCGAAGAATTTGTTTGCATTCCAAAATTAATTAAAGGTCATTAAAATTCTTAATAACTTATTAAAACGTAAGATATTAAAAAATTTATTTACAACAAACTTAAATTTATACATTTATTTTATTATTTGTATTAATATTTTGTTTATTATGAATTAGTGTTCTTTCCTCAAAAGATTTTCATTGACTTTTTGAAAACAACATCGTAACGTTTAAAAGATTCGGTGTGTTTGAATAATTATGGAACTTCGAGGAAAAATAAACTTAAGTTCGGAGTTAAGAGAAGAAATCCCGATTCGCTATACGATGGTCTGACAAGTATATGGCTAAAAAGGAGATGGTTTCTGAGCGGAGAAACGAGTTAATTGCTGATATAGTTCATTGCGCCGTACTGTTTTACCTTGGTTTTACATAAGTTATATTATTTTGGGTTATGAGAGATTTCCGCCTATTCAGGCGGACTCGGGACGATCCGCCCAATTGGGCGGACAATCTATGAATGCTAAAAAATTATAAATATGTGTATATGTAGACAAAATAATACACTTTAAATAATAGGTTCGGATATGGGCGCTCAGCGATTTGTTATTGGCATTGATTTCGGTACTGATTCTGTCCGCTCCATAATTGTTGATGCTTCTAACGGAATGGATATCGCCGGTTCTGTGAAATATTTTACGCGGTGGACTGAAGGGAAATACTGTGATCCTATTAAAAACCAGTTTAGACAGCATCCTCTTGACTATATCGAGGGTTTGGAAAGCACCGTTAAAGAAGCGCTTGTGCAGGCACCAAAGGGAACTGCAGAATGCGTTATCGGCATTGGCGTTGATACAACCGGTTCAACGCCTGTTGCTGTGGAGAAAAACGGGATTCCGTTGTCTCTTACGCCTGGTTTTGAGGAAAATCCGAATGCAATGTTTGTTTTATGGAAGGATCATACATCTGTTAATGAAGCTGAAGAAATCACTCGATGCGCAAAAACCTGGGGCGGCGTCGCCTACACACAATTTGTCGGAGGTGTTTATTCTTCCGAATGGTTTTGGGCAAAAATTCTCCATATTCTGCGGACAGATAAAGCTGTGCGGGAAGCGGCGTATTCCTGGGTTGAACACTGCGACTGGATTCCAGCGCTTTTAACCGGCAATTCAAATCCCCTTACATTGAAACGAAGCCGGTGCGCCGCCGGTCATAAAGCTATGTGGCATAAATTGTATAATGGTCTGCCGTCGGAAGAGTTTCTCATAAAAATTGATCCGCTGTTTTCCGGTCTTCGGGAAAGGTTATTCAGGGATACGTATACTGCTGATGTGCCCGCCGGCACATTGTCGTCTGAATGGGCTCGGCGGTTGGGACTGCCGAAGAGTATCATCGTCGGCGTTGGTGCATTTGATGCGCACTTAGGAGCGATTGGCGCTGAAATCGAACCATATATTCTATGTAAAGTTATCGGGACGTCCACATGCGATATGCTTGTTGCGCCAATGGAGGACGTCGGAGATAAACTTATTGGAGGAATTTGCGGACAGGTTGAAGGATCCATCATACCCGGAATGCTGGGGATGGAGGCTGGTCAGTCTGCCTTTGGCGATATATATGCCTGGTTTAAAGACGTTCTTATGTTTTCCGTGAAACAGTTGGCAGATAATAATTTGCCTATTGATTCTTCTTTACGGGATACTCTGATTTCAGGAATAGACGAAACTTTAATTCCAAAACTGTTGAAAGACGCTGAACGAGAGCCGATAGAAAATTCGGGAATTATTGCTGTTGATTGGATGAACGGACGAAGGACACCGTATGCGAATCAACGGCTGAAAGGAGTTATTGCCGGACTCAATCTGGGGTCGGATGCCGTAAAGATTTTCAAGGCTTTGGTTGAATCAACCGCTTTTGGCGCAAAAAAAATAGTCGAACGGTTTACTTCGGAAGGTATCCCTATCAACGGTGTGATTGCTCTGGGCGGCGTTCCTAAAAAATC